>Ga0247831_1007567_pt1 | contig 12029 bp, 5 predicted proteins | sample LaCruzMarch2015__9_FD_192406 | JGI IMG/M metagenome (GOLD analysis project Ga0247831, IMG submission 192406) | Freshwater microbial communities from meromictic Lake La Cruz, Castile-La Mancha, Spain - LaCruzMarch2015_1m | ecosystem: Environmental > Aquatic > Freshwater > Lake | place: Spain...
CCCGCGGCAGCTGCGGTCAGTGACAATCTCCAGATGGATTGCGTGCACGGGAAAGCTATAGGTGGGGATGACGGCCGCACGGGAAAGCGTTTCTACCAAGAAGCGGTCAAGGAAACGTTGCATATCGCCAAGGCTGCCTTGCATGCGACCCGTCGCGCGCTTTCGGTCCTTTTCTGAAGCTTCCGGCCCATCAAGAGCCTCCTTGGCAGACTCGTAGGCGGCCTGCATTTCACGCCACCTTTCAGCGGCCGACGATATCCAGCGTGTGACCTCTGTTTTGAAATGTCCGATCAGTGCCGGACCTTTCAAACCAACATAGGCTAATCGACCCGGTAGCGCTTCGACCATATCTTCGGCGATCAACTTAGCTGTTTCCCCTTCTGGAGAAGCTGCCCAGTTCGCTAGGTCTGACTTCAGGATTTCCTCATCGGCGGCTGTGAGCCTGTCGCCTAGGACATCCCGTAACCGCGGAGCTCCTGTCTTCTCCCGGCCCGCGAGCTTGTGGTCCAGCCAGCCAGCAAGGAGACAAGAGACTTGGTGACGTCGGAAAAAACTTGGATTATCGAGTGTTAGGTAGGGTGCTGGAGGCATCGCCTCAAGATAGCTACGAAGGCCGTGAAACTGGGCCTGGTCGTATCGGCTTGAGCGAGCCATCATCAGAGCGATCGGCGCGGCTTGAGCACGTCTTCCCGCCCGCCCGGCCCGCTGCTGGTAGTTGGCAATTCCAGGCGGCACGTTGCGACAGAACACCGCTTCCAGATCGCCAAGGTCAACGCCCATTTCCATCGTGGTGGTGCAACTGAGAAGGTTTACCTCGCCCTGGCGGAAGCGCTCTTCGATCTCGGCGCGCTCCGCAGAACCAATGGCAGCGGTATGCTCGCGCGCGACGCCACTGAGGGCAGTCCCTGTGTAACGCACAAGATAGTGGTTCCGTCGTCGCATCTCCGCACGGTCGATCGCGGGCATCATTATGGTGCGTCCGGTGCATCGCCATGATGCACAAGCCCCGTCAAGGTCGATCTGACTCATTCCCCCACAGCTTTGGCAACGCCACAAATGACCTTCAGGCGCGGGAGTGAAGCGCAAGGCGGCTAGATTCAAGACGTAGCCAAGGCCACCTGGAACCAGAAGGCGATGACGTGGACGCGTTGCCTCATCCCAAAAGGCCGAGAGGATGTCCCGCGCTATCGCATCGCTCAGACCCAGCTGATCCACCATCAGCCAGAGGGGACGATTAGGACGCCCCGCTTCGGGAAGCATCGTTCGAAGGCGTCTGCTTGCATTGGTTCTTGTAAGCGACCAAGAGATCTCCGCGCTTGACTGACCTTCACCCCAAATCGACTCATCTGTGAGGTCGATCACCTCGAGGTTATTGATCGCGCGGGAATGTCGTATCAGGTCCAGCAGGAACCTCACCAGCGCTGGAGCCAAGGTCTGCCGTCCCGCAGGAAGAAGCTCGGCTACACGTCGAGAAATAGCTTGGGCACCCTCGTAGCCAACAGTGGCCAAACCCAAGGACTCGAGGGAAACCCGCAATGCGCCACCGCAGACTTCAGCTGCGATGAGAGCAGTCAGCCTGTCTTTCGCTGCAGTTGTGCTCATCGGTTCGGGGTTTCTTCGATCATAGAGGCGAAAGCCTTCGCGACGAAGCCCACGCCAGACTCCATCGCCGAGGCTTTGCAAATCCAAAGGTTCATTGGCTTCGCGCTCAAGAGCCTTCACCATCGCCGAGCGAATTGCTTGATCTCGTGCTGTCCGTTCAAAGAACGGGGCGAAAAACGCCGCATCCTGTCGACTATCAGCAAACACCAGAAGGTTGCGGCCCTTCATGGGAGAGTCTGGTGCATGGCCCGGGGCAGGAGGCAGCGCCTCGATCAGCGCCTGCGCAGTCACAGCGGCGAGTGCGTCATCCCCTGGATGGATAGATGTAACTGGCTCGGCGAAGCGTCCCCCCGTTTGGCCGCAGGAGATGCACTTTCGCACATAAGCGCGCCGCTCTTCGCGATCCTCACGCATGATCGCAGGCTCTAGCGAAAGGATGCCGTCACCAGGACCATCTTCCAACAAACCGTTCTCAGGGTTAAAATCAAAAGGTGCCTCGGCATCGATCGAGTCATCAACGTCGTCATCCAACTCACCCGCAACTGCGCCTGCTGCAGTGAGCCTAAGTACCCGCCGTCGAGAATTCGGACTGATGTCGGATCGCGGGTGGAGGGTGGAACCGTCATCCCAAGCCTCAATGTATGGCTCCCCGCAGTTACGGCATACCAGCAGAGGATAGGCCGGTGCATTGTCGATGTGTGTCCCGGTTCGGGAGAGGAGAAACTGCGACCAATGCTCACCGTCCTGCGCAGATAGACGCAACGCAACGCCTTCGACACCGGATGCAGCGAGATGATATCGAGCAGGCAGTAGCGGAAAGGCACCAGCTATCGACGGTTTTGCCAAAACGCCGAGGGAGATCAGCGCGGTAAGCGCCGTCCGTGCTTCTTCCGCCGCTGCAGACGGAAATACTCGTCCGGCAAGATCCTCAAACGGAAGAGCGCGCCCAATCAGGGCTTCTGCAACCGCACGGACTTCTTCACGTCGCGAGAGCTTTATTGCCAATGCATCACCGAAAGATTCGGTGTCAGCGAGCACGAATGTCGAAAGACCAGCGCTACGCATCGCTGTATTCCAATCGGCGACGGCGTAGGATGCATTGTCGGGGCTTAAGGACCCTTCTACGCGAAGCCGCGCCAAGACAGCTCCTGCTGCAACCCACTCGGAGACTGGCAGGTTCTTTTCAGTATCTCCTTCCGTCAATGCGGGGTGCAACCTGCGTTCCGACGTGATGACCGCACCATCGCCACTAGGGAAAGGTTCGCCGAAGAGGTCTTCCGCAAAACGGGCCAATTCTTCTCGTCGTGCAGGGTCGAGGCTTGCTGAAGTGCCGACGCATCTTACTTGGCCCTTTGGGATGCCCAGACGCGCCTTGAGTTTGCGTAGAAGAAAAGCAACCTCAATGGCTTGAGCGCCGGTGTAGGTATGTATCTCATCTAAAACCAGCCAACGAATGTCCGCGCCCTTGAGCAACATCCGGTTACGCGGCAACAATAGGATATGCTCAAGCATGGCATAGTTGGTCACTAGGATATGCGGAGGCCGTTCAAGCATTTCGCCGCGCGAAAGATACCAATTTTTCTGGACGTGACGGGCGTCTGGAAAATCAGCCTGAAATGTCGGAGTGGCAGTGATCCTCGTCTCTTCTTCCGCGCGGGTTGCATTCGATCGCACCTGACCGGTGAAGCGGCCAAGTGTAATACCGGGGTCGCCGAGGTCGCGGAACAGCAGACGTGCGATCCGGTGCATCTGGTCGTTTGCCAAGGCGTTAAGCGGATAGACAAGAATTGTCCGCACTCCGGGGCGATCAAGGTCGCCGCGACGCAACAGGTCGTCGATTAATGGAAACAGGAAGGATTCAGTCTTACCCGAGCCTGTACCTGTGGCCACGAGGTAATTCTCGTCGCGCCCTATCGCTGCGGCCTGATGGAGATGTAATGACCTCTTGAAGAGATTCTGCCCCTCGCTGCTACGCTCAAGAGCCTTCCAACCTTCATGCAGTGTCCCCGCTGCCACATGCTCTGCTATCGATCCCCCCTTTTCGAAGTCGGGAAGACTCTCGACAAACGGCCCTCTGACAAGATCGGCTTGGCCGCAGGCGTCCGCGATGGCTCGAGAGAGACGTGGTGCCCTTGACGATGATATTGCTGCAGCAGTTGTGATGTAACGCGCAAGGGTGCTGCCGAGTTCCGTCTTGAAACGAAGCGGGTCGAGTTCGGATGTCATGGGCGGTCCTTGGCGATTTGCCACATCAGGAGAAAATAGGCGAAGAGTTCGGGCGCGAGTCGAAGCAGAAATGCGAGCGAAGTGAGCACGTCTGCTTCCGACCATTTGAGTTGCTGACGAAGCGCCGAAAGGAAACTTGGTACTTCGCCTGTGCGGCTTGCTTTGGCGTATGCAGAAAGCGTTGAGGCGGCCCAAACGTCGATAGGCGACTGCTCTTCCGCCTCAGAAGACCTAAGTGGAGCGGGAGGGCGTAAATCCGCCGGCGCGATCGTCCAAGCTGAATGGATAAGTCGCTGCAGGCCTTCTTGCCGTCGACTATTCGGCCCTTCGTCTGCCTCTTCGGTCGTGAACAACCCTGCGGTCTCCAACCGTTCTGTGAAACGCAGAAAAGCAGCCCGCCAGTGATCGGGACCAAGAAGAGTAGTACCCCGCCAGAACCAACCTGCAGATGGGTCGCCATCAACGAGTGGTATGTTCTTGAAGAACCGCTTGGGCTCGAAGCCAGCAAGTGGCTGACCGTTCTGCATGGCCGCGATCCGGTTGCGGAATGCCAAGAAAACTGTGGGATGAAGGTGAGAAAGGTCGCGAAGTCGGGCCGTTGTCAGCGTGAACAGCGCTGACATTTCGACGACGCCCGGATCACTGGATGCGGCCAACGCAGCAAAAGTTTCCACCGGCCCCCCGTAGAGGTCAGGCACCAGCTGTATGGGATGGGCAATGGGAATCCAGGATGCAGCTGTGTGTTCGGGCGACGGAACTGCTGCGGCAATCATCAGTGAAGCGCGGCCAAGGGGGAGTGCGCTCAATGTTCGTCCGACCGTTCTCCAGCGTGGCACCAAAACCCGTTCGATCTGTGACCAGCACTCTGGTGCAAAACAGTCAGCCAACCATTGACTGAGCATCTCGAAGCGTCTCTGAATTCCTTCAATAGACACCTGTGTTTCAGGAACAGGATTCTGAAGTGATAAAGCAAACGCGTCGCCTCTGGAGTTTCGCAAAGGTCGCCACGCGCTTCTTTCATCGGACTGACCGTCAGGTCTGACGAGCAGCCGCGCCAAGCTGGTGCCTGCCGTGAAGTCATCGAGGCCAATTGTAATGTCAATCTGTCTTGGGTCGTTATTCATGAGGCATGCCGCAAGCCACGATGGCTGTCGGCTGCTCACTGGGCGGCGTCCAAGACATACCTCGACCATATCAACTGCGCCAAGCTCGTCTTCAATCTCCAAAGCAATGGCGTCGATGGGTTGGCTGAGTCGGAGATGCAGGCGTACGGCCGAGCTTGCTGGTAGAAAATGGAGCGAAACAGGTGCCAAGGATGGGACGAGCTCAAACAAAAGGACTTCGGCCCCACTGCCTCTTCGAAGCACCACCTTGTCATCGCTTGCAGGCAGCAGCAGATCCCGAAGTGCCAGGTTCCGAGTGAGGCCGTGAACAAATGGCCGCCTTTCCTGCCTGCCTCTGACGAAAAGCGAAGCATTCTCATCCGGACAGCGGATCGTTATCGTGTCGAAACGGTTTTCCTCCCCAATACTGAGTCGTGTCCCGGTGGGGAGACCAACCGGCGTGCCGTCACTCCGTTGCCGCATGACCGTCACATCAGGCCAAGGAAGATCAAACGGAACAAATTTACCGGCTATCTCGAAGACGGCGCGAGCGGAGATGTAGCCGCCCGCAGGGTCCAGACAAAGCTGGCCACTATCGTCACGTCCAGCATAGCGTGACTGCTCTACCATCAAGTTCACCGGAGGCCGTTCGCTATCGAAGACCAGTCCGTTGCTCGCTCGAAATCCTGGCCATACCCAAGCTTCCAACGATATGCCTGCGCTGCGAAGGGGTGACGCTCCGTCCGCTGGTGCTAAGAGTTCGACACGAATCCGCAGCGGGTCTGCATCACAAATATCGGGCAGAAATTTCAAAAGGTGACCCAAACACATCTCACCAAATCCGTTGACGATCTCGATTTCGACATCGGCAGTTTTGGCTGCAACAATAAGGCGCACGGATCTTTTTTCGGTTCGACCCAGTCCTGTTTCGACACTTAGTAGCGCCGATGAACCGTAAAGGGGCCCTTGCGGGCCGCCCACCACGGCGCCGTCTCGCATCGTTAGCCGTCGACGCGGGCGGGCCCGGAGGGTTGTTTCGCCATCAGACGCTGTCAGCTTGACTGGCATGGCGCCAAGTTGGGCAAAGCCGACGAAACCGTGTGCGCCAGATTCAAGCGCAGCTTCACCAAGTATCGAGAACGAACTGCGAGCCAGGATCACGGCGTCTGCGGCATCAACCTCAAGTTCCCTGCGAGCCCCCTCGCTGTCTCTAACCAAATATCCCGTAGCCCGGTCAAAAATTGCAAAACCAGTGGATGCAGACAAGAATGTGAGCTCGCCGCCGTGCGTCCCGATTTGCCATCGCATGTGCTTTGGCCAAGGTTGTGGTAACATCCAATCTTCGCCGCCCCGGAGGCGGAGCGGTCGCGTTTCGTGGTCTTGCCAAAGTTGTATCCGACCTTCGGTGCGCGGCAGTCGAAGTGAAAGTCCCCCGTTTTGCCACATAAGCCTTGGCTTCGGGACGGGCATCAGACCTTGTGCTGACTGTGACGCGCTATTTCCGCGACCGTTCAGCCTTTGGGCTAGTACCTCAGCAAATCGCTCCTCAAATTGTATGACCGGCTGGAACGAAGTCGTTGCCTCTCTAACTCGCGCAAAAAGGGTGGCGTGCCAAGCAGTCTCATCCCAAAGAATGGCGCGACGGGGAGTAGTGATGGAGGGATGCACAAATTCTAAAGAGTCGTCCTCCCACCTATTTAGGAGAACTGTCGATTCGACGGGAGGTGGCCCGAAGGCGGCCTCCTGGCGCAGAAGGGCTTCGATGATAGTTGGCAACTGTGCAACTGGGACGCCTGCATGAAGGAGATAGACATCTACCATCCTGTCAAAGCCACGCGATGGAAGTCCAAGCTTGTCACACACATGGCAGAAGCCTTCGAAAAGCATACGTCGGCTTTGTTGCGTTTCGAGTGAAATACCGAGCACGTCTTCAATGTGCCGATAAATGCCGTTATCCGCTTCCCCGTATGCATCGCTGAGCGCCTGCGTTACGCACCATGCGGCAACATAGGGAAAACTTTGGAAGAGCTTCGGCAAGCGAGACGGGGATCCATCAAGAAAGGCCCGCGTCTTTGCAACAGCGCCATCCTGAAATTTTGATTTTAGTGGTGCAAGCCCAATAAAAGGAGGTGAGTTTTGCGATCTAAGAGATTGGCTAAGAAGAAAATCGGTGGTCCGGCAGCCCATGATTATTAATTCTCGTCAAGACCGAGAGTGCGGTGAGCACCTCTGGCGAGGCAGAAGCAAGATTTGTAAGTGATCTTCAGTGCTTGCATGTCGTTCGTTTCCCCCGAAAACAACCTAGGCGATTCATTCTGTTAAGGTAAAGGTGTTCCTTCAGGGGCACGTCCAAGTCAAAAGATGGGGCGCTGCCATTTATTGCTACACCTGATGTTGTTTGACCTCTGTTCGCACGACCACGCGTAGCAACTCCGCCCGAATGCCTGACGAGCTGGCCGTTAGGTCGACCGTCATGAATCTGATCTTGTGGCCCTGAATGATGACGGATTCGTCGAGATGGGAACCAACTGCCGGATGCAGCAACATTCCTTCGGCGTCGTCAGTATACCCATCGCCGGAGCCCTCTTGTGATCGCAGATAGGCGTACATCTGATACAGGTATCCGCTTCGGAGGCTTTCTTCCCGATACCAACCGGTCGTCACAATCGCATTGAACTTGGTGTCGATGACGATCCTTCGCCGGGCGACTTTGTCATCCAGGACGATGTCTGTTCTCATGCCGGGAAGGATACGGTCAATTCCTTCTGTACCGGCGGTCGTCGGCCAAGCCAAGGCACCACCGGTGCTGACGCGCCACTCTGTCGGCGACAGGACGACATGATAGAAGCCGCCGACGGCGCGCTCGAACAGTCTCCGCACCCAGTATTCATCTCGATCCGAAAGCGGCATTTTCCGTGGTCCGGCGATCTCAGTCGGCACTGCAAGCTCGAAAGCCAGTTTGGCGGCGGCGACCATCTCCTGGTCTTCCACATCATGCCGGCCAAACCGATCGGTGCTCATTTCGCGCAACGTCGGCTGAGTGCCGGACACGCCCATCATTTTCATGTCGTTCGCCAACCTGCGGCAGCGACGGATGATCGCTGGCCGCGCTGCAATGCGCGAGATCAGTTCCAGAGCTGCGCGCACAAAGCGATTTCTTGGCGTATCAACCGTGAGTTCGTCAAACCTGCAGGCCACCAGGCCGCGCGCCAACAGCTGGTGACGCTCTATCGTCAACACGTCAATTCTGCCACGTACCCGGTTAATTGCGGCCGTCCTCGTTCTGTAGCCAAGGCTCAATCTTCGACGCTGCCGCTGTTCTACCGCGTGCGCCAAAATCTCCCCCACCAAGTCGGGGAGATCATCAGGCATGTCTTCGATGCCTTTCCTGTCGACCCCTTTCATGCGGAACAGATCGGATGCGTATAGCATCAAGAGCCAAATGTTCCTGACTGGGATCGCGCCGATATAGCCGTGATCCGGCGCGGTGTAGTCGTCCGGCTCAATGAAAGCGGCTTCCATCACCAGCCTGCAATCAGCTTTTCGAGCGCATCTTTGGCGGTCTTCGGAGAGTCGAACCAGTACTCTTCCAGCAACGGGCCAATCTCGGTTTCCGCGACCTGAACAAACCAGTCCCGCGTCGATCCTGGCTCAAGGCGTTGGGGCGGGGTGACGTAGCTGTGACCTATCCGAAACTGAATCCCGAGATCTTGCTCGATCTTCTGGTTGAGGCTGGAAATGCGCTGTTCGATGCCCTGAGCCAACTCTGGATCAATGCCACATTGCTGGATCACCCAGCCACGCCAAGAAGCCCCAAGCTTCGGTTCCAGCGTTGCAAAGGCAAAGCGTCGGCGAAATGCGAGGTCCACCAAAGCAAGTGAGCGATCAGCGATATTCATCGTTCCGACCACATACAGGTTCTCCGGCACATGCACTGGCCGCCGCTTGCCGTCGGCATCCGGATAGCAGAGTTCGAGGGCCTCGCTGGGGGTCCGTTTCCCGGCTTCCAGGAGCGTTAGAAGCTCCCCGAAAATCTGTGCGGGGTTGCCACGGTTTATCTCTTCGATGATCACCACAAATTTCGACGTCGGATTCTTTGAAGCCGCACGGATCGCCTCCATGAAGACACCGTCGGCGAGTGTCAGCTTGCCATCGCCGGTTGGCCGCCAGCCGCGCACGAAATCCTCATATGAGAGGTTCGGGTGGAACTGGACCGCCCGGATCCTCGCGTCGTCCTTCTCGCCCATCAAAGCGTAAGCGAGCCGCTTGGCGATCCAAGTTTTCCCCGTTCCAGGTGGCCCCTGAAGGATCAGGTTCTTCTTCGTCCGCAACCGTTCCAGAAGCCTCTCGATCTCGGCTTGTGACAGAAAACAGCCATCTTTCAGGACGTCTGTCACTGAGTAAGCCTCGAGAGCGGGTGTTGGCTGAACGACACCCTGCTGCTGATCCTCGGCGTCGTCGAGATCGTCAGGTGATGCATCATCCAGCCCATCTGGCCCTACATCCTCTTGATCACCGAATTGCCAGGAGGCTAGCGACAGTTCGGGAAAGCTATGTACCGGGTAGTCGTCTTCTGAAAACCGAGAGCTCAAGTTGTCGATTAGCGTCAGGTAACCTTTTGCGTCTATTGGTTTTTGCGGCCCCGCCTGGGAGATAGGAATGCGAAGCCGATCTTCGATGTAGGAACGTGACGGCAAATCCAGCGTTGGAAATTCCCACGGGTGCGCCCAGTAGAGACCAGTGGTGAGGTTCCATTTGACACCCCACACATGGGTCGCGGCATCATAGGCAAGAGCCAATTCGGCGCGATGCTCGGGGATTTCGGACCCAACGAACTCGGCCGCTGCCGCGAACACGCGCCAAAGTGCATCTATGTCACCTTCCCCGCGTTTGGTCGCATATCCGAAGAACCAGGATTTCTGGTTGTTGAGAACGGGGATGCCATCGAACGTGTCAGGAACTGGCACCGACACTCCAAGCAACTGGGCAATTTCTGCTGCGATCAGCTTCCTGTTCGCATCGGTCATCGATCTGTTGAAAGTACCTATTGCGGTGAAGGGACAAATATCTTGCAGCGGGCCAGCGGAACCATCTGCGAATTTGTCCTGAAGGTACGAGAGGCCCGAAACTTTGGTGGCGATCTTGTGAATGCCTTCGATCAACGGCTTTCGATCTTCCCGAAAATCCAGCAGTTTTTCAGCCACGGCCCCGTAGAATTCCGTCCAAAGGAAACGTTGCCCGACGGGCCCGTCGCCGAACCTTTCGCGCCAATAAGGCGCATTGCGCCAGCGGTCGATGTCTTGGGGCTTATCGTCGAAGGCGAATGCGATCAGACCATCTGCGCCCCAGTCCCCTGTTCCGGGCACCAGGCGCCAGATCGTCCCACGATGCGTGTAGAAGTACCATTCGCGCTGAGGCTCTTGCTTGACCCATGTTACCTCGACGCGCTTTCCGTCGTTCAGGTTCTTGGTTACGGTACCGATGGCCTTGATGGCCATGACCGAGACAGTATTGCCGCGATTGTCGAACGGCAGATTGTGTTTTCGGGTGTAGGACGACTTAATCGCGATCTTGTCGCCCGGCTGCATGGAACGCACGAGGTCAAGATGCCTGTCGTCGTAGCCATTCTCCCAGATGCCGTCATTCACGAAACGAGGCGTCTGGTCTTCCGTCCGACCGTAGCTCGCGCCAACGAACCAGTAGGATCTCGGAGCATGCTTGGTCTCTGTCATTTCATCGCCCCTGTGCTATATTAAGTATCTGTTATTACTTCGATGTGTCAACCGTGGGGCGAGATTCCAGACGACGACCTCGGCTTCCTGCTCGTCGACCTATGTGTGCGCCACGATCGGGCCGAGGCGGTCAACTCAGGCCCGCATCTGAGGCTGAACGAAGCAGATTGACAACCCTGCCCCTCTTGACGCATGGTCAAATCATCGCAGAGTTGCGCCCGGAGAGAAATCTCGCGGGCGTTTTTTCATTTCCGGGGTTGGGACGGCGCGTGGAAGCCAGGCAGGAAGGGCTGCTGTCCTTCGGTCGAAGCGGCGCTGATCCTGGCAACGCCCATCGTCAGATTTCCCGGGCGAACCAGCGGATGCGGCCGATGATGCGGATCTCGTCGGCGGTGCGTTCATACTCGGGATAAAGCTTGTTGTCTGAAATCACCCGGACGGCAGGCGGGTCGCTGTTCGGGATATGCTCGAGCCGCTTTGCGACCAAACCCATGCCATCGTCGAGCACGAAGATGCCGGGCGGGTTGGGCAGTTGGCGCGTCATGTCGACCAGCACCGCGTCGCCGCCAAGCAGGGTCGGCGCCATGCTGTCGCCTTCGACATGCATGATCCTGAGCTGCGCGGGGCTGGCTTTCAGCTTGTGGCGGATCCACGACTGGCGGAAGTGATAGGCGCGGCCGGGCGTGTCGCCGTCTTCGGTCACCACCGCGCCTCCGCCCATCGAGGGGCGAGGTGTGGCATGGGCAATCGCCACGAAGGCATCGTCGGGGTTCTCATTGAAAGGGGAGGGCCCCTCGACCTCGCCGATGCCGTGGATCAGCCAGTCGCGATCAACTTTCAGCACGCGAGCGATATCAGCAAGCCGGTCAATGCCGGGGCGTGCGGATCGGCCGCGCAGGATGTCATAGACGAAGGAGCGGTTGACCCCCGCCATTTCTGCGACATGAGCCGGTGCCAGGCCAAGCTGATCTGAGCGGGCCCGCAGACGGTCGGCCAAGGTGTGGTTCTCTCTCATGTTGTCCCCGGCGCCATGTGGATAAGATAGGATAAGACAGGATTGAATTGGGATCGTCAAGCGGCTAGAACAAAAGCCAAACACTTTGCATCGGAATCGGGGGCCAGGATGGAGATCGAGAAGGCATATTTTACCTTGGCGGAGGTGCTTGACCGATGGTCACTGCCCGAGGCAGACGTCGCCTATCTTGCCGAGAACGACCAGTTGCGACTGTCGATCCGGATCCTCAACCTGCCGATCGAGTTCGGCGATTTCGAGGAAACCGACGACGGCCGATGCTACTCGATCCCTTCTGAGCGGTCCTCGTTCAACGGGCTCCTCGATCTGCATGTCCAGGATGTTTTCCAGCTT
>Ga0247831_1007571_pt1 | contig 12022 bp, 9 predicted proteins | sample LaCruzMarch2015__9_FD_192406 | JGI IMG/M metagenome (GOLD analysis project Ga0247831, IMG submission 192406) | Freshwater microbial communities from meromictic Lake La Cruz, Castile-La Mancha, Spain - LaCruzMarch2015_1m | ecosystem: Environmental > Aquatic > Freshwater > Lake | place: Spain...
ATGCAGTTCGATTTGAAACTCGTATTGAAATTGCAATGGAAGGTCATCGCTATTTTGATTTAGTTCGTTGGGGAATCGCTGACCAAGTTCTAAATGCATATTACGCTAAAGAAAAAATAAAACGTGCTTATTTTAACGGTGTTTCGTTTATAAAAGGTAAGCATGAATATTATCCAATACCGCTTCAAGAAATTTTGAATAGCAAAAAGGATGGTAAGGAAACATTGAAGCAAAATCCTGGATATTAATATTTAGATTTGCTTTTTTACAAAATTGCCAAAATACGCTTGTATTTTGGCAATTTTTTTTGTTATTTGTCCGAGATTTAGCTTTGTTTCCTACCAATAGATATTTATTTTTGGTGTATCATCGTATTCAAAATTACCAACATCTATGATTCTTGTTTCTGTTACAGAGTGGCTGTCTTTTATTGGACGATTCCATCCATTGGCCGTACACCTTCCAATTGGTTTCTTGGTTTTAATAGTATTTTTTGAACTATTAAATAAATACAGCAATATCACAATCTCATCCGAAATATTAATTGTTTCCCTTTTGGTAACAGCGATAAGTGCAAGTTTTGCTTGCTTGTTAGGTTACTTTTTATCAGAAGAAGGAGGATATAATAAAGAAATATTGGAAGAACATCAGTGGCAAGGTATCGGTCTTGCTAGCCTTAGTTGGCTTTCCTATTTTGTACATTCAAATTGGCTTAGACAAAAGATTGATTTTGCTAAACATCTGTATTTACCGCTGTTAGCATTTTCATTCGTTTTGATGATCGTAGCTGGGCATCATGGCGGCAATTTAACACATGGAGAAGCTTATTTAAGCGAAAATACACCCAATCCTTTTCGTAGCTGGTTGGGTTTGCCAGAAAAAAGTGATATTCCAAAAAATGAAATTGCATTAAAGAAACTGAATCCGACCGAAGCTCAAGTATATCAAGATATTGTTAAACCAATTTTTAAACAAAATTGTGAGCAATGTCACAACGCAAATAAGATGAAAGGAGATTTGCGAATGGATGAGATCAATCTTTTTATAAAAGGAGGGAAGCATGGCGTAATTTTTAAGGCGAATGATGTTCAAGGAAGCGAATTTATAAAACGTATCTTATTACCAGAATCTGATGAAGAACACATGCCTCCAAAAGGTAAAACACAAATTACCGAAAATGAACTTTTAGTTTTAAAATGGTGGATTGAGCAAGGAGCGTCATTTAACAAAAAGGTTTCACAATTAGCTGTCAGTAATGAAGTTAAACCAATTTTGGCTTCACTAGGGATTGGTGAAAAAACAAACATTTTAAGTGAAATAAAACAAGATAAATATATAGTCGAAGAAAGCATTTTAGCAAATAATGTTGATGCAGTTGAAATATCAGTTATTGAAAAAGTAAAAAACTCAGGAGGGTTGGTTTTGCCACTTTCGCAAAATAATAATTATGTTGAAATTACTTTTTTAAATAATCCAAAATTTTCAGATAAAGATGCTTCTTTGATTGCAATTGCACCAGCTCAAACTCTATGGTTAAAGCTGTCAAAGACTCAAATAAGCGATATTTCTATTGAATTTATAATAAAACTTTCGAACCTTACAAGATTGCATCTTGAAAATACCAAGATTACCGATAATGCTATAAATTCTATCAGTGTTTTACAGAATCTTGAGTATCTTAACCTTATCGGAACGAATATTACTGATGCATCAATTCAGAATTTAAGCAATCTCAAAAACCTCAAAAAACTATACTTGTGGAAGACAAATATTACTTTATCGGGTGTTGAAACCTTAAAAAAAGTTTTACCCAATCTGATTGTAGATTTAGGAATAACAGAGGAACAAATGGCTGTACTCGAAAAAACCAAAGTGAATGAAGTCAGTGATGATGTCTATAAGAAAAAATGAAATTATTAGGTAACAAAAAGAGGATTGATTTTCATCAATCCTCTTTTTGATTATTTTCAATGGCTAGAAGCTCATTTATTTCATTTTGAGTATCAGAATAACTCGGGTAAATATAGTCCTCAGGATCGTAATTTTCATTTGAAACAACCAAAATAATGGCATTATCTGAAATATTCTCTAAGGTATGCCAATCTTGAGGTTCAAGAATCAATACTTTGTTTGGTTCGTCAAGATTAAAAACCAATTTTTTATCTAGAGTTTCAACGTAAATATTACATGAACCTTGTATACATATTAATCCCTGCCATGCTCTTATATGTCTATGTCCACCTCTTGTTTCACCGTCAGCATTGGTAATATAAAATATACGCTTTAGTGAACCAGGTAAAATATTCTCAAAAACAGTTAAATCTCCTCTAATACTCGAATGAACAGGTAAAGTAAAAATTTTGGGCATAAGGTTTGATTATAATTTCATTGTAAAGATAATAAAAGCTTAGGTAATATTTCGTTATTTAATTGTTATTTATTGTTATTATTCGCTACATATTAAACTCTTAATATTCCTTTTTTTTATTACTAAATTATTATCGGACATGAATTAAAAAAAATAAACGCGTACTTAGCTAATAAGTTAAAGGACGTAACGGCGAACCGTCTTGCATCACAAGTCCCTTTTCTTGGCTCTTAAATATGAATAAGAAATTAAACAAAAACTTCAAATATTATTTAAAAGACTCTAAGGTTTGAATTGTACCATCTATATTATATTTTAATTCAGTCACTTTAACGTTTCTTAAATGGGTTTTGCCCGAAATTTCAGTATCATGGTAATATAGATAAGTTTTACCTTTAAAATCCACGATTGAATGATGGTTTGTCCATCCCAAAACTGGTTTTAATACAATTCCTTTATATGTAAACGGACTATAGGGATTATCTCCAATTGCATAGCAAATATTATGGGTATCGCCTGTCGAGTAGGATAGATAATATTTTCCTTTGTATTTATGTACCCATGCAGCTTCAAAGAAACGTTTATCATTATTATTTTCCATGAAAAGATTCCCTTTTTCATCTATAATTTTAACTTCTTTCGCTTCTTCTACAAGGCTTTTCATATTAGCCGATAAATTAGCAATTCTTGGCAATCTTGCAACTTCGCCCTTTTTAGGATTATCGGTTTTTCCTTGATACTGATTGTCTTTCCAACGTTGTAATTGACCACCCCAAATTCCCCCAAAATACATATAGTGATTCTCATCTGAATCTTTAAAAACGGCAGGGTCAATACTATATGTGCCTTTTATTGGTTCAGGTTCAGCTTTGAAAGGTCCAATTGGACTTTTACTGGTAGCAACACCTATTCTAAAAATATCTTCTTTATCTTTTACAGGAAAATACAGGTAATATATGCCGTTTTTATAAGCTACATCAGGGGCCCACATTTGTCGGCCTGCCCATTTGACATTTTTAATATCCAGTGCTACTCCATTATCCTTCACCTTTGATGTTGGCGAATCCATTGATAATATTCTGTAATCTTTCATATCAAAGTGTCCACCTTCATCGTCTTCTTTTGTACCTGCATCAATATCGTGCGAAGGGTAAATATAGATTTTTCCATTAAAGACATGGGCCGATGGGTCCGCTGTATAAATATGCGAAACTAATGGTTTAGAAATGGGTGTTTTCCCTTGTCCAAAAGTATTAAGTACGCTCAAAATTAAGAGAGACGCAATTGAGATTTTATGATTACTCATTTTATGAATGAATTTATTTAAATGTTATTTCGGTTAAAAGCAGTTTATTGGGAACATTAAAATCCAATTGAGTTTCCTCCGTCAACTGGCAGAGAAACTCCTGTAATATATCTTGCGGCATCAGATGCTAAGAAAACCGCTGCCCAACCAATATCTGAGGGTTTACCAAATTTGCCAATTGGCGTTCTATTTAAGGCACGATTCATGCGGTCAGGGTCACTTCCCATTGCAGTTTTCATCATACTTGTTTCAATAAAACCTGGTGCAATTGCATTTATTCGTACGTTTTGTGGTGAAAACTCTGATGCTAAGACTTTTACCATGCCCTCTACACCAGATTTTGAGGCTGCATAGGCTACCACTCGGTCGATACCGTAATAGGCGGCCATTGAAGAAATCATGATAATTGAACCACTCTTTCTGGCAAGCATGCGTGAGGCACAAGCACGTGTTAGGGAAAATACAGCACTTAAATTAGTTTGAATTATTCGGTTAAAATCTTCATCTGTAACTTCTAAAGCCGAGCGTTTCATATTAACACCGGCATTGTTAACCAAAATATTAATTGGGCCGTGGCTCGATTCAATTTCATTTACTAATCCTTCTAAATATGATAATTCTGTTACATCATTGACAATATAATGGGCATTTTCGCCTAATTCGGCTATAGCTGCTTTTAATGGTTCTTCTCTACGGCCTGTTATAACTACTTTTGCCCCTGAATAAATCATACTTTTGGCTATGTCAAATCCAATTCCACTACCGCCGCCAGTAATCAAACATAATTTGTCTGTAAGTGCAAAAGCCGTATTATGTGAAACATGTTTACTCTCTTCTGTAAAAATTGCTTTTTCTGTCATCTTAAATGATATATTTCTACTATATTTTTAACTTCTTCTAAACTTCTATTTGGTGGAGTAAGCGAACTCGGTATTGACATTTTTGAAAATTCTTTGAAATACAAAACACAAGCATCTCTCCACCAAATGGATTCTTTCTGTTGTGTTTTTAGCCTAGAATTTACACTTATAAATGTCTCTTTATCAATGAAAGGTTGTAATTTTAGCCAATCTTTTTGAAGTTTTTCAACCTCAACAACGCCATTATAATACCTGAAACATAGTTCTTCCCATAGTGTATTTCCTGAACTGAGTTTTTTATTCCATGCAATATGATGAAACCATAATAAATAATTCAAATCACATTTTTCTGCATTTCCCCATGTTTCATATATTTCTTTTGAATATAGTTTTACGGCATTGCTTAAATTTCCAGTTCTATCGAAGCCTAAACCGATTGAGTCTGCTCGGTGATAATAAATGGATGTCCAATCTGGTCGTGCGGCTTTCGTAAGCCAAGGTTCGGGGCCATAATGATGACCTTCGCCCATCATGTGATGCAATCCAAGCGGATAGGTATAATTAATATATGTTGGCAATGATTTTTGCATAATTTCACTGATTTGAACTTTTGCTTTTGTATCATTTGTCAATGTCATTCCAATCCATTCATTGGCTATTTTTTCAGAACTAAGCGTATAATCCCAAGCTAAACGACCGAAAGCATACCAATTAGCTTGATTAAATGGGTGTCCACACCAATTAGCATCCGAACCTGTGTTTGCCACTCCAGCGATTAATGAATTTTGGTTATTATATAAACTTCCATCAATTACTTTTGCTACAGTTGAGCCTTTTCCTTTGGCATAAGTATCTGAATCAAGGCATTCTTTAAACATGGGTGCCAAGAAGGTGAGGTGGGTAGATTGACCCAAATATTCTTGGGTAATCTGAAACTCAATTCCTAATTTGGTATCAGGAAAACCACCAAACATTGGATGAAATGGTTCCCGTGGCATGAAGTCAATCGGCCCATTTTTTACTTGCACAATTACTTTTTCATCAAATTTTCCATCAAGTGGTTTGAATTGTTCGTATGCTTCTTTAAAACGGTCGCCCTTAGGGTCTGCATTATACACAAATGCTCTCCAAATGACAATTCCAGAAAATTGCTTCATTGTTTCGGCGAGCATATTTGCTCCTTCGGCGTGTGTACGGCCATAATCTTGAGGGCCAGGTTCGCCTTCCGAATTAGCTTTTACCAAATATCCACCGAAATCTGGAATATACTGATGAATTTCCTTCGTTTTTTCATTCCACCAATTTCTTACTTCGCGGTCGAGAGGGTCAGATGTTTTTAGCCCTCCAAGTGTTCGTGGTGAACGAAAGTTTACTGATATAAAAACTTTGATCCCGTATGGTCGAAGTACATCGGCTACTGCTTTTATTTTTTCTAGATATTCGGCTGTTAGAAATCTTGAACTTGCATTTACATTATTGATTGAGGTAGCGTTGATACCCAAAGAAGCATTGGCACGTGCATAAGCAATGTATCTTGGGTCGATTCTGAAAGGCAATTCGTTCCATTTCCAAATAGATGAACCTGCATAACCACGCTCGACAGTTCCATTGGCGTTGTCCCAATGATTAAGCATTCTAATTTTAATTTTTGGACTGCTTACAATATTTTCATTCAACGATTGCCCAATCTGAATACGTCTTAAAAATTCAAAAGCCCCGTATAATACACCCGCTTCTGATTTTGAACTAATAATTAAATTTCCTTTTTCAAAAAATATCGCAAATCCATCAATGGCTAATTTGCTTGTAAGTGATTGATTATTAGATACTTCCAGAATAAATCCACCGGTTTGATTACTATTTGTAACAATTTGTGTTTTTGAACCTAAAAGACCTGCTAAACCTATTTGAAGCTCTTCGGCAGCTTTTTGTAAAATTGGATTTACAGTTTTTATTGAAATAAATTTTGTATATTTTAGATAAACCAGCTTCTGTTTTTGGTCTTTTATTAAGTCGTATTTCAGCCATAGCCTTGAACCATCGTCGGCCATTGAGAAAAACGAAATTAAAAAAAATAAGACTGTAAAAATTCTTTTTTGCATTTAATTTTGTTTGATAATGGTTTTTTTATTTGCTTTTTGGCTCTAGTAAATCCCATTGATTTCCGTATAAATCAGCAAAAACCGCTACTGTGGCATATACTTCTTCTTTTGGTTCTCTTACGAATTTCACACCTTTTTCTACCATCAGGTGGTAGTCTCTCCAGAAATTATCAGAATAAAGAAACATAAAAACTCGACCTCCCGTTTGATTACCTATTCGACTTTTTTGTTCTGTATTCGCTGCTTTTGCTAGTAAAATCGCTGTTTCAGTTGCTCCCTTAGGTTTTACCAATACCCAGCGTTTTTCTTCGCTGAGTTTAGTATCTTCTATTAATTCAAAACCTATTTTTTGTGTATAAAAATCGATTGCATCGTCGTAGTCCTCCACAACCAATGCAATATGTGCTACATGTTGTTTCATTCGCTTAAATTCCTTTCGATTGCCATTTGGAGGCCTCTTATTTCCGCCAATCCTTTAAGCCGTCCAATAGCAGAATAACCTGGATAGGTTTTACGTTTTGTAATTCCTTCTTGTAAATCATCGAGCATTTGGAGGCCGTGGTCTGGTCTAATAGGTATCTGATAATCTTCTTGACCAGCCGCTTTTCTACGGTTTTGTTCTTCAATGACCGCTTTTACGACTTCATACATATCAACATCACCATCCAAATGAGCAGCTTCGTGGAAGTTCAACGAAGTGTCGCCCACTGTATTTTCTTCTCTTTTGGTAGTGCGTAAATGCAAAAATTGAATCCGATTAGCAAATCGTTTTACCATTTTCACTAAATCGTTATCACTTCGTACACCCAAAGAGCCTGTACAAAAGGTGATACCATTGGCTGGCACATTACAGGCTTTCATGAGTTGTGCTAAATCATTTTCGGTACTAACAACTCTCGGTAAACCTAAAAGGGATTTTGGAGGGTCGTCAGGGTGAATACAAAGATTAATGCCTATTTCTAGAGCAAAAGGTGCTATTTGCTGAACGAAATAATACAAATTGGCTCTCAATTCAGCATCGCCAATATTGGCATAATTATCAAGTAAACCTTGAAAAGTATTTAAGTCAAAAGCCTCTTCTGAACCAGGCAAACCCAATAATGCTGTATTTTTTAGTATTTCAATTGCTTCAGAAGTCATCTGTTCAAATTTTATCATGGCAGATTCTCTAACTTCTGGCTCATAATCTTTGTCAGCATTTGGGCGTTTGAGAATATATAAATCGAAAATAGCAAAGTCTTTCCAAACAAAATTAAGTGCCTTTGATCCATCTGGCATTTCATAATTAAGGTTTGTACGTGACCAATCAAGAACAGGCATGAAATTATAACAAACAATCTTAATTCCGCATTTGGCTAAGTTTTGTAATGATTGTTTATAATTTTCAATAAAAATATCTCTTGATGGCAAACCTTTCTTAATGTCTTCATGAACAGGAAGGCTCTCGACGACTAACCATTTTAATTCAGAATAATGGTTGTTGTCTTTTTCAATGATATTTATTCTCTCTTTGATTGCCTCAATTGACCAAATCTCACCAACTGGAATTTGATGCAAAGCGGATACAATTCCTGTACAACCCGCTTGTCGAATATCCATGAGTGAAACTGGATCGTTTGGCCCAAACCAACGCATTGTATGTTGCATTTAGAAATACGACGGGGTCTCCCGTTCGATTTTGAATTACTACTTAAGAATTACACGCTCATAGTTTTTCTTCCATATTCGTCATTCGTAAATCATCATTCGTCATTATTTTATTAAACTTATTTTTTGAGCATTTTTCTGTGCTTTTAAAGCTAATTCCGTTGCCAAAAAACAATGTTCTTGGGTCATAGCAGTTTCAGTACGATTCAAAATATCATCAACTAACTGTGGGCCGTAAGGAAGAACTTGAGCCGAACAGTCGAAATATTTCGTTTCTTTATTATCTGTTAAGAATAAATGACTGCCACCTTCACGACCACCAATGTCTATGTTTTTTCTGATTTCGATGAAACCCTCAGTTCCAAGTATTGTCAAGCGTCCATCTCCCCATGTTTTTAGGCCATCTGGTGTAAACCAATCGACTCTAATATAGCCCATTCCTCCATTTCCTCTGAGCATGGCATCTCCAAAATCTTCAAATTTTGGAAATTCTGGGTGATGAACATTTCCGATTTGAGAAGCTACAACTTCAGCCTTAGTTGAGTTTGTGAAATGTAAATATTGGTCGAACTGGTGAGAAGCGATATCTGTTATGATTCCACCAAATAAATCTTTATCAAAAAACCACGCTGGGCGACTTTTTGTGCTCATTCTATGTGGCCCAAGCCCAATCGTTTGAATAACATTACCAATTGCTCCTGCTTTTACAAGTTCTCCAGCTTTTATAGTTGCTTTATTCTCAAAACGTTCGCTGTACATTATTGAATAGATTCGACCAGTAGCTTTTTGTACCTTACGAACTTCAGCCAATTGCTCAAGTGTAGTTATGCCTGGTTTATCAGACATGAAGTCTTTCCCCGATTGCATAACTCTGATACCCAGTGGAGCTCTTTCTGAGGCGATTGCCGAACTCAAAACCAATTGAATAGATTTATCATCTAAGATTTCTTTTTCATCTTTGGCTAATTTGGTATTAGGATAACGTTTGGAAAAATCAGCAATCAAATTAGCCTCTTTTGCAAAAAAAGCAACTAATTGACCACCTCCTTTTTTTACGGCCTCAACTTGACTATAAATATGGCCATGATTCATACCAATAACGGCAAATTTGATACGCGGAGTATCATAAACCTTTTCGGTAATACCTTTTACAATTTCAGTGTTATAATGTTCAAAACTATTATTTTGAAATAATGGAAAAGTCATTAATCCTGCTGCTGTTGACGAGCTTTTCTTTAAAAAACTACGTCTATCATTACTTTTATTCATTTTTTTAATTTTAATGAAACAGATTTTTATATTAATAATTTGAATTTAAAAGGATTTAGGAGTTTAAGACTACCTAAACCCTACATTATTTTCACATTTTGATATAATTAGTACCGTAAGGCTTTCTTTGTGTACGAGACAACATTGCGTTAGCTTCACTATCGTTTACAAACTTCTCAGTTGTTGGATTCCAAGTAAGTTTTCTTGGAAGTTTCATTGCAATATGGCTAATCAAACAGACAGTACAAGCCCTGTGACCTATTTCAACTGGTGAAATTGGTTCTTTTCGGCTTTGGATACAATCTAGCCAGTTACCATGTTGTTCGTCACTTTTATATAAATGAATTTCTTTTTCGCCAATAACAGATTCTAATATTTTTGGGTTGCTGGCATCAAGTGCTTTGCTGCTTTTAGCTTTTGTAGTTGGGTCGCTTGCAGAAGCAACATAATCGCCACGAGAAACAAAAATCCAACCTTCAGTTCCCTCATATCTGATACCATTAGGAAAACCACCACTTGTATACATCGTTACACCATTGGCATAATCAGCTTTTACCATAAAATCTCCATGTACATTCCAAAGACCTGATTTTGGAAATTCAGCAACTGCTTGCACTGAAGTTGGACCGGTGTATTCGGTATCCATACCCCAAGCCGCTGAATCAAAATGGTGCTGTCCCCAACCAGTAATCATACCTGCTCCAAATTGCTCAAGTCGTAACCAACCTGGGCGACCATATCCAACTTGTGGATGCACGCCTGTTTCTGTATATGGAACTTCAGGTGTTGACCCCAGCCACATATCATAATTGAATCCCTTAGGAACTGGCATAGCCGGTGCTGCTGGGCCAGATGGATCACCTGGTAAGCCAACTTTTACTGTATGTAATTTACCTATTCGTCCGTTACGTACCAATTCTGCTGCAATTCTAAATTGTGGCGATGAACGTTGTTGGGTTCCAACTTGAAGTATTTTACCCGTTTTTTTGATAATATCGCTCAATAAACGTCCTTCGGAAACTGTCAACGAAGTAGGTTTTTGTAAATAAATATCCTTTCCTGCCAAGGCTGCTTCAATGGCTGGTTGAGCGTGCCAAAAATCTGGTGTACTGATAATTACGGCATCAATATCTTTGTTTAACAGCATTTCACGATAATCATCGTACATTTTTACATCTACATATTTATCTTGACCTGTTTTTTTCTTGTAATAATTTTCAATTAGCAATTTTCCGTCTTTCAGACGATTGCTATCTAAATCACAAACTGACATTAGACGAGCAATATCGTGTTGCATTGTACCAACCATATCGTGCTCACGGCCAATACGTCCGCAACCAATTTGTCCAATATTGATTTTATTACTTGGAGCATTTTTACCAAAAACCGTTGAAGGTACGATTGTTGGAATGCCAAACGCTGCAGCAGCTACACCTGTAATAGTTTGACCAATAAATTTTCTACGTTCCATTTATTTAATTTTTAAGGTTGAGAGTTTAATGATTTGAACATTTGTCGATTTGTAAATTTGGTGATTAGAAAAATAATTAGGGTTGGTTAATAATCAAATTACCAAACTTTAAGATCTTTTTTACTCCGATTTGTATTTTTCAAATTGATCGGCAATTTTGGCGTTTGAGGTATCGCCTGAATGAACCAATACTCTATACTTTAATTTTACAGTTTGTCCTTTTTTTAATACAGTTTCCTTATCATTTTGTGGCCAATACATTGGTGTAGGCGAGAAAAAGCCATAATCACGCGTAAACCAAGGTGCAGGATACCATTCGTTTGATGGGTGTTGCATAATAGCCATTCCTTCTTGTTTATCTCCACGTTTGCCATAAAAATCAATCCAAGCAGCTTTTTTTCCAAATGTTTCTTTTTCTCCTTTTTCACCATTTGAATTAATCATTGTGCCACCGTTTATTACTGCCAAATCAGCGTCCATTCTTCCACTAAAAAGTGAGTGATTGGTTTTTTCAATAATTACGTCCATTAGCATTTCGAGTGTTACATCGAAATCTATTTGGTATATGTCGTTTGAAGGTGCCGTAATTGTAATTTTACGAGTATCTTTGATCGGAGCACTGGCATTTGGTCTTCGCCAAATACATTCATTTTCAATAATTACCTTGTCGTTTCCAGACTCTATTATATCAGCCCTTATCGATATAATTTGACCCCTTTCGAGTCCTTCTTGCCAATAATTGCCCCCATTTACCCTATCACATCCGAAAAACAATGAACTGTGGTGCGGATAATTTGCATTTCGCATTGATGTTACGCTGGCATTCGATGGGCCATTGACTGGAAAGAAAAATGGATATTTTTCGTCTTCTGATAAAATATAGCTCGTAAATAAATTTTTATTGATTATAATATCAATTTTCGAATTAAATTTTTGTGCTATAATTTTAGTTTGAGCAAATGTATTTGACAAACTAATAATTACTATTAGTATTGAAAT
>Ga0247831_1007572_pt1 | contig 12021 bp, 1 predicted proteins | sample LaCruzMarch2015__9_FD_192406 | JGI IMG/M metagenome (GOLD analysis project Ga0247831, IMG submission 192406) | Freshwater microbial communities from meromictic Lake La Cruz, Castile-La Mancha, Spain - LaCruzMarch2015_1m | ecosystem: Environmental > Aquatic > Freshwater > Lake | place: Spain...
TATTGAACGTCCAGGCGAAACCGTCCGCCGAATTGTAGGCAACGCCGTCGACCCCAACCGCAACGAACTGCGTGCCGGTCCAGATGACATCGGTCAAAGTCTTGCCGCCCCCCACACTGCGAATCACCCAGTCAGTGCCATTAGACGAGGTGACAAGATTGCCATTTTCACCCACCGCCACAAAGGTGGAGCTGTTGGAGGCAATCGCATTCAGAGCTATCCCCACGGGCAGAGGCCGCTTCGTCCACGCAATGCTATCCGTTGAACTGAAGATGCTACCTTTCGTTCCGACAGCAACCAGAGTGGAGTCAACCAAAGCGAGGCCCGAGAGCGTCTCGTTCGTGGGCAACGGATTGCGCAGATCCCAGCGGTCCGCCAGTGGCAGGCCGCTGTCGTTGTCGATGATGGTTAGGGTGAAGGAAGTTGGCGATCCCTTGATGGCACCGGTCGGCGTGCCAATCGTCAGAGTGATCTTTTCGGTCGATTCCGAAGCTGCGTCATCACGCACGCTGATCACCAGCTCCTGGCTCCGCCGACCAGCCAAAAGCTGCACGGATGTCGTGCTCAGCGTGTAATCCGACACCGCGCCAATCGCGGCCGAGCCCGAAGTCAGAATCGGGACCGTGACATCCGTCAGAGGCGTCCAGTCCAGCTCCACCGCAATGCGCACCGTACCGACATCCTCGCGTGCTGTAGCCTCGCGGATCGAGAAATGCACGGGTGGTGGCCCGCTGGTATTGCGCACCGAGATGGCCAGTTCGCCGGTCGACGAGAACGAGGATGTATCCCAGAACAAGGTGCTGGAAGCCAGCGCTGGAAGATCCAGGCGATCAGCCAAACCGCCCGAGGCGGAAATGGAGCCCCAATCGATGAAGTCAAACGTCATCGCATTCAGGGGCACGAACTCCAGCAAGATCTTGATCACCGCCGTTGCGTCAGCCGTGAACAGGCCATTGATGATCAGTTCGTCGGCGAGCAGTTCGGAGGTCCACTGCAACCACAGCGAAGCATCAGCCCCCATCGTCAATGAGCTGTCAAAGGTCAAGCTGTCCACGCCACCGACCACAGTGGGGTCACCAGGCAGCAGTGCGGCACCGTTCAGCAAGCTAGTCGCTCCCGCGATGGTGCCCGTGCCACCCAACGCCGAGCCAAAGTTACTCACGGTGACAATCCCCGTTCCGGTCCCAGATCCAGCGATGTTGTTCACCAAAAGCGTACCGGAATTCACCTGCGTGGCGCCCTTGTAGGTGTTATCACCGCTAAGGGTGACAATACCCGCCCCCACCTTCACCAAGGACAGGGAATCCAAGCTGTCCGCTTCGCTGATGACCCCGCTGAACTCAGCACCACGACCGCTCAAGCTATCCGAGGTCAGGCGCAGTGTTTTGGTCTCTGCCGTGGGCACCTGGCCTTGGAACTGCACATTGCCCGTGAACGTGGTGGAGCCCGAAATGAAGTTGACCGAGCCGCCCAGCGTGGTGGCACCCGAGCCGTTCGTGTTGTTAATGTCCACCGTGTTCGGAATCGTCAGACCCGCAGCCGCGGCCAGCAAGCTGACGTTCGGATTCGCGCTGACATCCTGCTTCCAAAAAACAGGTGTGGTAACCAGCACGCGGCCGCCGACTGCGGGCGGCAGCGAGCTAGGCTTCGTGGTCGCGAGGAAAAACACCTTACCAGCGTCGCTGCCACCAGCGGCCCCGGACTGCACCGCGATGCGCGCCCCATAATTGTGCTCCGTTTGATCATCAAAAGCGGTAACGCGGCGAAGGCTGATGATGTCATCCGTCGTGGCAGATGTGACCCCATCACTGTAAAGAAGCTCATAAATACCGTTGCGCTCTGGGTGCTCGGTTTCGCCATTTACCAGAATGCGCTTACCCACAGAGCCGAGCACACCGACAACGGCAGCGTCGCTCTTGCCATAGACTTGGCCGTCAATCGTCAGTGTCGCCTGGTCGACAAAAACAAAGGCACCCGTGCCGTCAACGTCGTCAGGAAGACCGCTGCTGAACGGCAGATACTCACCCGCACGCTGGAGCACCGAACGTCCGGCAGTCGAGCGGTCTACGGTAGCAACACTGAAACTGCTGGACTGATCGCCCAACTCGATATTCGCAGTGCCCAAGCCTGCGTCTCCACCCACCATCACGATGCCGTTGCGCACAACCACACCACCATCAATCGCAGCCCCCTGGACGCCGCCGGCAGAGCCAAAATTGCCCGTGCCGTTGAACGATACTGCACCGCCCTCGTTTACGCGAATGCGACCCGTGCCGCTGGAGGTGCCATTGATGCTGAGCGTGCGCCCGGCCGCCGCATCCACAAACACATCGCGCTGAAGGTCCACACCAGCAGTTATTGTGCTATTGCCAGAAACCTTGATGGTGCTGATACCCTTCGAGTTCTGATTGCCCAGGGTAAGGCGAGCGGCTGATGAACCGGAATCAAACTGCAGCGTGATCGCGTCTGAGATCGCTGAGGCATCCACAGTGCCCATGTCGATGTTGCCCAGACCGGCACCACCCAGAAGCAGGTTGCCTTGGGCCAGCGTGGTTCCGCCCGTGAAAGTATTGGCGGCGGTCACTCGCAGCGTGCCCTGGCCCAGCTTTGCGATTGAAGCCCCCACACCTGAGAGCACGCCCGTCAACTCGGCATCAACACTGGCAGAACCATCGGCGACGTCGATTTGGCGATAAGTCGCTCCCAGGTTAATCGGGTTGGAGACGCGGACCGTTGCATCGGAGTCATATGAGCTGAGCTTCAGACTGCCACCGCGGCCCACAAAACCTCCCTGGCCCCACTGAACCCCCGCATTGGCACCACCAAAGTTCACCGTGCGAGTAGCGCCATAAGCCGTAAATCCGCCGCCACTGGTGAACTGCACAGCCTGCGGACCTGTGCCCAGCGGGCGGGTGAAGTCCGACTCCAAGCCCAAGAGACCACCTTGCAAGACTAGGTTACTCGAACCGCCGGTATTGCCCACGCCACCAGGCAGGGCTAGCGGATTGCTCAAACGCAGCACGCCGCCATTAAGGTAAGTGCTACCACTGTATGAATTGGAAGAAAACAACTGCGTGGTGCCGTCACCAGTGTGAACCAGACTGACCGGCTTAGATGCGTCGATAATGGCGGAAGCAATCTCAAAGGCACGCGACGGATTGTAGTTGTGAATGATGAGGTCAGAGGTGGCGTTGATTGTGTAAGGGTCATCGCTGGTCAGCACGCCCCCCTCGATCCGCTTGACCGTATCCCCAACATTCGTGCCCACAAGAATGGCCCCACCCGTAAGCGTCAAACTACCACTGATATTGACCTTGCCATCCTCCTTATTGAAGAGACGCAGCAAATAGACCACAGCAGAGTTCCTGGTAGTGCCAGAGAACGGAAGATCCCCCTCGGAAACAGGCTGATTGCTAGGCCACTGACTGACATCAGGCTGAATAAAGTATGCAGCCTTCGAATCCGCATTGATGACCCCATCATCCACCGACTCAATGGCGGCGAAGTCATTGACTCCTTTGCGGTTGATGACTGAGGTATCCCTATAGGTTGCCCATGGGAGCGGGAAACCAGTGAAGAACGATGGGATTGAGAGCGTGATTGCTACGGTGCCGCCATTCGGATTCTCGACAAAATGAACAGTGCCGCCAGACTGGCGAAGGACGTCCTTGGGACTGCTCGGATCCTGAAGATTGAGTGTCGTGGTCGTGTTGCTGCCACCGGTCACAATGACTTGCGAACCACCGGAGTTCACTGAAAACTGCCCTAACAATTGCTGCACGCGGTTTTCGCTAGGGCTGGTGACACGGGGGTCGGTGCTGTCTCCCGGCCAATCTACAGCACTTAGGCCGACCAGTTCCAAGGTCCCGCCCCCCATCGTCAAAGCTGCCGTGTTGGCAGCGAAGCGATTGGCGTTTTCATTAGAATTCGGATTTTCATAGGCGAGCTGCAGTGTGCCATTGCGCACCGTCAACCCTCCGAAGTTGGTGGCACCACCAGTGCCCACGGTAGCAGCCGTGAATGGCAGCGTTGCGGTCGATAGCGGCGAGTCGGCGTTGCCCAGAACACGGGTGATTTTAAGGGTGCCTTCACCCGCCTTTTCAAGCGTTCCCAAGGCCGCTCCGACACCACCAGAAAGGTTACCAGTAAAGTCTGCAACCACACCACTGCGCGCAATCTCTACGCTACCGACTTCATTGATGGTAAAGCCACGATCCGTTACCACGCTATTGCCCACATACTCAAGCGAGCCACTGCTAATTTGAATATTGGTTGCCAGACTGGAACCCGCGCCCAGGGGGCCAGCGACTCCGCCATTGTTGAGTTGTGTCACACTCAAAACCCCACCATTGATAAACACAGGACCCGTGAAAGTGTTGACTCCCCCGAGCACCAAGCGTCCGCTACCAAATTTCGCCAATCCATTCCGGGACTGGAAACTCAGCGTTAGCGGAGTCAGCGCAGGCACTGGGATATTCAAGTTGATGCTCAGGATAGCAAGTGTAGGCGCGTCTTTATTGTCGAGCGTCACGCCCGTCACGATTGCGTTGACTGGAATCACGCCCGTCGATCCACCACTGATGTTGTTGCCAGATGCGATCGCTTTCAGCTGTTCGGGTGTGCCGAACACGCGCACACGGTTCTGCACGCCAGCCACCATAGTATCTCCTGTTAAAGTGATCGAGCCGAGGGCGGTGGTAGTGATGGCGATGGGCACACCCACATCAGCGGTGCGCCCCTGATTGAAGGTGATGTTGCCATTGTTGTAGTCAATGCCGGCGATCACCGTGCCAGGTTCCAGGTTGGTGCCGGTAATCGGCATCCCCGCATAGAGGTTGGCCGCGATCACCGCAGCGGCAGAGGCTCCATCACTAGCTCCCGGTGCGCGGAACCGATTCGTGACGGAGTCACGATACATGTTGCCGGTCATGTCGCCGGGATTCACTGAATTTGCGATCTCGGAACTGATCGTCAGCGCGCTGGCACTGCCGTGCTGATGAACGTTTAGATCACCGCCCAGAATATTGTTTTCCAAGACCAGCCTGCCTCCTGCGATAACGTTGCTGGCAGCAGCCGTGTTGGGGGTCACTAAGATGCCGCCACATTTGAGCAGGCTATCACCTTCCAAAGTTAGCACACTGGATGCAGGCTGGTTAAACCTCAGTGTATTGGTAGTGCTGCTTGCCGCGATTGCCCCACTCGTGGTCACGTCGGTATTTGAGTTCACACCACCCCAAGTGTTGGTGGTGTAGCTCGCCAAGCCAGAGATAGGTATGTCAATGCCCGAAGCTGCACTAACTGCCCAACTAGTCTTGTTGAGAGTGGCCCAAGAGCCAAGAATACCAGCCGAATTGTTCAGTCGGTCAGTTTGCGCAATCCCGTTCGCCCCCAGGTCGAGCGCTGCCCCCTGCGCGATACGGAAATCTTGCAGGGCGTTGAGCCGCACGATCGTGCCCGTCGCCAAGGCGTCTGACCGAGTGATTTGGTTCAGACCTAGGCGCACGTTCATATTATTGATGACTTCGACAATGCTTGCCCCATTGCCGCCCACGATGTCCAATATGGCTCCTTCACGGCCACCACCCAAGACGAGTGCGGCGTTGTCAGGTAGTTTGGAGCCCGTGTTGGTAGAGTAGTCGAGCCGCAAGATCCCTTCCTGAATGTCGAAGGTGCCTGTTGATCTGCTCTGGTTCTCAAGCGTCAGGGTGCCAAAGCCCACTTTCGTCAATGCGCCCTTACCAGAGACGGGACCGCGCAACCTCAGGCTAGCGCCGGTGCCTACCTCCACCACACTGCTCACGTCCAAGCTCACGCCACCAGTCCAAGCACTGTTGCCTATCAACGCACGAAGACGACCGCCTGCCATCGACAAATTTTCTTCGATGGCATAGTCGACGTTCCGCAGATCCAGGTTGCCACCGACCAAGTTCACAGCGTCACCGCCAGCGGCACCAAAGACACCGCTTTGCTGAACCCCGAGAGTGCCCAGATAAATGGTCGTGCGCCCTGTGTAGGTGTTGCGGGATGGGGTCGTGACGACCTCATCAAACACTGTCTGTTCCCCAAGAATCCACTGCCCATCCCCTGTCTTATTGACCGAAAGAACGCCCGTCCCATTATCGCGCAGGTCCATGAAAAAGCGGTTGGTGCCCTGATTTCGACCACCCAAGTTGAAGACGGCAGCTTGATTGGGAGCAGAGAACTCGATCGTGTCATATCCGCCGGGGATAGGGAGGTCATCAAGACCATACAGCTGTGTCTGCTTGAATGCGATGGTGCTTCCCAATGAGGTTCCATTCGCAAGTATCGAAGCCCCCACGCTTCCAACGCCGATCGTGAACGGACGACCTGTTTGTTGAGAGAAACTGCCTGCAAACGAAAGGGCCGCCCCATTGCCGATGATCAGGTTTGATGCCGACTTTTGGCTAGCTGACAATTGGGCCTGCCCTCCGCTCACGGCCGCGTTATAGGTGCCGCGACCAATCGAAGACTCGAACCCGCGGGAGTCGAGTATGTTCGCCTGAATGACTCCTTCGACAATGTTAACCGAGCCCCGGAAATCGCTCGTAAAGGCGGTGTCCGCACTGGCGTTGAGGATGAGTGTTCCCTTGCCCCGCTTTTCCAAACTGAGCGCCGTCGCGGACTCTCTGATGGTCCCCGAGAAGGTGCTGTTCGATTCTTGGTCGATGACCAACTTCACCGCGTCTGTCGCTGATTCGCTGCTGACCGTTCCGCCGCCACTAAGCTGCCCAATGGTCAAATTCGCACCGACGTTGAACTCACCGCTCGAGATCGCTATCGAGGGCTTAGTCGTCGGCCACGCGGTAGATTGAAGCACTTCCAGCACACCGGAACTGATGGTCACGGGGCCGAGGAATGTGTTGGTTCCGCCTGCAATTCGGAGTGTGCCGGTCGTCACATTGACCGCACCGAGGAACGAATTACTGCCGCTGAGTTCCAGCACGCCACCAGAACTATCAACGCCGATACCAACACCTCCCATCTGAAGGGCACCAGGTCCTGAAATCGGTGACTTGATCTGCACCGTCAGATCCTTCTTCAGGGAGAAGAAGCCGCCCTGGGCCCCAAGCGTGATTCCCATTTTGGGTTCAAACACGATGTTTAGATTAGAACCCTCAGCGACAGTTGGCCCCTCAACAGTGCCGCCATTGAGTGTGAGATAATCAGGCTTGGAGATTGCGGGCTCTGGCCCAAAGGCGCTGACCTGCTTAATCTCAACCACGCCTTCGTTGATCGTCGTGCCGCCCGTGTGGGTATTGGCACCAAACAGTTGCAGCACCCCAGGGCCAGACTTCACCACCCTAACCGGTGAGTCATCCAATACCGTCGCAGTGCCCTTCTTATTGTCTTCGATGACATTGAGCGAGCTCTGAACCAGGGTGCGACCCGCGTCCACCCAAGGCAGCAGTTCGTAATTGCCCGCCGCCCCGGCGGTGAGGAAACCGCGATCAATCGTGTGGTTGGCCCCGCGTGAGATGAGCCCGCCCGTATCGATGACCAAGGTGCGGTTGATGTTTGATTTCCGCAGGAAAAACGTGCGACCCGTGGTGTCATCAAACTTCAGTGAATTGATCTCGCGGGGTGAATTCGTGGGACCATTGATGGAGGACAGCTCGGTATTGTCACCACTGATGCGGACGTTGTGAGTTGCATTCCAGGTGGTTTCCGTGAAAGCGGAGCCGTTCTTGGAATTCAAATAAGTAGCGAGCTTCTGCACCGAGCCACCAGCATAGGTGGCAAAGTCATGCTGCACGGTGCCGTCGACCGTTTCGCCTGTGGTCACCACGGCCCAGCCGCCGATGATGCCGTCAATCAACGGAGGTGCCGCCGTGAACGAAAGTTTATTGCGGCTATTCGCACCCAGATCATAACCCAGAAAGTGTAGGGTGCTGCCAGCAGCCCTGGTCAGGCCAGCAAAGGTGAGCGTGCTGGTGGCACCCGTCTGTGCTTGTGAAGGAAACAACTCTGTCTTGCCGCCGAGCAGGTTGAGGGTGCCTAGCACTTCCGCGTAGCTCGCAGCAGGCAGATCGGTGGCATGGACATGGCTGAATCGGATGGAACCCCCAAAGGAGTTGATGGGTGCCATGTCATTCACCCGGTTCGAACTATTGAAGACAACGGTCGTCGGTGTGGTCGTGCCGGGCGCGTTCATGCTGCGGTTCTGCCCATTGTCGATCAAAAGCCTGCCTCCGAAGAGATTGACCGCCGACGTTCCCGACAATGCCCCGTGCCCGTAAATGGCCCGATTGCGCAGCGATCCCCCCAAGGTCCCATTGTTGTCAGCGGCCGTTGTGTAGTCGTTGAAAGCATTGGTCTCAAAATCCCTGACCCCTGAAGAAAGGATGAGAGTGCCCCTGGATACTGTCGTCGCCCCCGTGTAGGTATTGTCATTGGTGATGCGCAAAACGCTTGCGCCGGATTTCTCTACTGTCCCGGTTCCACTGATGACATTACCAAAGGTCCAACCAACGGTCGCTGACAGCTCCACATTGCCAGTGTTAGCGATGTTGCTGCGGAAGCGTGGCACGTCGCCCGCACCAAAGGCACCGCCCGTGGATACGGTTCCGTTGGTCTGGCTCTGAGGGTTGTAGGGCAAATTGCCCTGGCCGGAGATGTTTTGCAGCACCAAGGTGCCACCGGAGACGATGGTCGGCCCCGAGTAGTTGATGCTATTGCCGGACAGTGTTTGAGTGCCCGTGCCTTGCTTGGTCAAGCCAATGGTGCCAGCACTGGCAGCGCTGTTCTTGTTTCGTATGGTACCATTGAAGGAGTAGTTGTTGCTGCTGTTCACGGTCAGCACGGAGCTCGTATTGAAGTCGGACTCGTCTTGTGTGTTTTCGATCACGCCCTGACCTGTGTAGTCGGTGAATCCGGCGATGGTGTCGCTAAAGCCAGCCAGCTTCAGGTGCGGATTGCGACCCGAGGCTCCGTCGAACCAGATGGAGGTATTGTCAGCCAACTGGTTGGCACCCGACAGCTGTAGGAACACACTGGTGTGACCGTCACGGCTTGCATTGCCGAGAAACAAGTTCTGGGAGTTGATCGCATTGCCTACAGCCGAATTCAGGAAGACGGTGCCACCGGTGTTGCGAATGGAAGTGAAGCCCGAATAGGTGTTGTTGCCAGAGAGCACGACATTGCCGGAATCCAGCTTCACCACATTGCCAGCACCGCTGATGTTGGCGCTTAGCAGAAAGCTATTCTTGCTCGCTACATCACCGCCAGTGCGCACGGCCAGGGCCAGCGTGTCGTCCAGCGTGATATTGCCTGCGATTTCATCTGGCCCGCCAATGATCTTGTTGATCTGCACCTGCTCATCTTTGTTGTCCAGCGTCAGAGAGTTCAGACGCAAATCCACGCGGTCAGCACCACTGATGTCACCCATGAACAGGTTGCCCAGGGTCACATTTTTGGCCACAGCTGCGGCGGTGGTAAAACTGGCAGTCACATTGCGAACGCCGTTGGTGCCTGTCGCCAGACTGGTCAACCCACCGCTGTTTCTATAGGTTCCGACGATGGTTCGTGGCCCCGTAAAATCTACTGTGAAGTTTAGCGGATTGGAATTCACCCCATTTGTCCAGGAGAAGCCGCCACTGGCGACAGAGAAATTGGAATCCACCACCGGCTCAGCGTTCAGGACGCGAGTGAATTTCACGGGCTCGCCAGACCCAAGCGTGTTGACCGCGACAGAATAGCTTCCCTGTGTTCCAGCCGGCCAGTAAACGATCACAATGTTGCGTCCATTCGGCGCGTTGGCGACATTGTCATAGGTCACAGTCACGGACCGAGAGGTCGCGTTGTAGCTCACTACGAAGGCGTTGTCGCTGCTGACACCTGTCGCCGAATGCCAGTAATACGTTCCGTCAGTCACGCCCATCTTGGTGGCATCAGGCGGGTAAGCCAAGACGCGGGTGAAGCTGGTCTTTACACCATCCGTTCCGCCCACTTGTTCCCCTACCGCGACCACTTCATTGAAAGGCAACGGCGCAGCTGTCGTGGCGTAGGTGATGACCAAGGTGCGACCCGCCGTCACTGCCGGGGTATATGCGACGCTCACCTGATTGCTACCGTTGTAGGTGACCGTCCATGCCGTCGAGTTGGCTCCTCGGGCCTGGCTCCAGAAAAAGGTGCCATCGGTGACCCCAATCGTGCCATTGACGGGGGGATGAGTCAGCGTGATGACCTGCGCCGTTGCCGACCCCGTCCCAGTAGCCGTCTGGGTAAAATCACCGATCATCCGGCCGGGGCCAAAATCCTGATTGATCACCGCGCTGCTGCCAGCCCCATTCGGTGCGGTGACGTTCAGCCAGTTGGCGGTATTGAACCAAACCCCGCTGTTGTTCACGTTCCATTGCCCCTGCGTGGGGATCTGTGCCTGCAAGACTGGAGCCAGAACGGCCAGTAGAAGGCCCACAAGGCGGGATAGCGTGTGTGTTTTCATGGAAAATCAGGTGGTGGTTATCCTCTTTAGTCCCCGTTTTCTCAAAAACGTTCGGTCTTTACAAGCCCATTTTGCAACACATAGACAATTTCCCGTGATTGCATTGTAATCACAAACGAGGCTATCCGCCTGTGAAAGCCCATTGTATCAAAGAATTGGCACAACCACGTTTGAGCCCTCCATTAGGATGGTGGCAGGGGGGAGAATTGAACTCCCGACCAAGGGCTTATGAGTCCCCTGCTCTACCTCTGAGCTACCCTGCCGTGTCCATGGCTGTGACAAAAATCACCAGCGCAAATGGGCAGAGAAACTAACCTCCTCCAGCGCCCTGTCAAGCACCGCGTCGATCTTGCAAAAACAGCCCCTCAGCGCCAGGCTGGCGCGACCATGCCTGCCGCGCCCATCACCTTCTTCAATCGCCACACCCGCCAGATCGAAACGGAGTCGGTGTATGGCGAATCCTTCCTGCGCTGGGCTTATGAGCAACCGCTGGGAAAGGTCGCCCTGCATACGCTGGTGAAGAGCCGCGCCTTCTCCCGTTGGTATGGCTGGCGCATGGATCAACCTGCCAGCCAGGCAAAAATCCAGCCCTTCATCGACACCTACGGGCTGGACCCAACTCAGTTCGCCGATTCCGTCGAGTCCTTCCGGCACTTCAACGATTTCTTCTATCGCAAGCTCAAGCCCAGCGCCCGCCCCATCGACTCCGCCCCTTCGTCACTCGTCTTTCCCGCTGATGGCCGCCATTTGCTGATCCAAGACGTCTCCGCCTGCGACACCTTCTTTGTGAAAGGCACCCGCTTTGATCTTGCTCAGCTACTGGGCGACCCCGTATTGGCTCAGCGTTTCACCCACGGCGACATGCTCATTTCTCGTCTCTGCCCGGTGGATTACCATCGGTTTCATTTTCCGTGCGGCGGAGTCGTCGACGCGCCCAGGCACCTGAACGGCCCGCTCTTTTCCGTTAGCCCCATCGCGCTACGGCATCGCCCCAGCATTCTGTGGGAGAACAAGCGCTGCCTGACAGCCTTGGAGTCCGATATCTTCGGCCAGGTGCTGTATGTGGAAATTGGCGCGACCTGTGTCGGGACCATTATTCACACGGCGGCAAGTGGCTGTCCGGTGCTCAAGGGCGATGAGAAAGGCTACTTCCGTTTCGGCGGTTCCTGCGTGATCACCCTTTACGAAGCGGGCAAAGTCCGCTGGGACGCTGACCTTCAGGCGCACGGGCGCGAGGGCCGCGAGGTCTACGCCTGGATGGGCGAGCAGTGTGGCTCCACCTTGTAAAAACGAAAGCGCCGGGAGACAGCCCATGGCCCCCGCGTGCTCATCCGTTTCGAAATCCCTTTCTCGTCGCGGAGACCGTTGTGGGTTTGCACTCAGCACCGGCCTTCACAGAGGTATAGGGCAAGGGCGCGGCGAAAGTTTCGTAGTTTCTGAAGGGCACCTCTGGAAACCTCCTCTCGCAGAGGACTTGACTGCGCCCCGCGCTGGTAGGGCGCTATGTCCCCATAGCGCCGCCGCCGAAGCGTGGGACGTGGCGATGCGGCACTCTGACG
>Ga0247831_1007575_pt1 | contig 12015 bp, 11 predicted proteins | sample LaCruzMarch2015__9_FD_192406 | JGI IMG/M metagenome (GOLD analysis project Ga0247831, IMG submission 192406) | Freshwater microbial communities from meromictic Lake La Cruz, Castile-La Mancha, Spain - LaCruzMarch2015_1m | ecosystem: Environmental > Aquatic > Freshwater > Lake | place: Spain...
AAAACCTGACTGTTTAGTAGGAGAAGCACTCTCCTAAATACTTGCAAGTTGTTTTAACAAATCTCAGGAGACCTTGATGATTCCACCGCGTTTTGAATACCACGCGCCCAAAACCGTCGGCGAGGCGGTGGCCTTGCTCGGCCAATTGGGTTCTGACGCCAAGCTGCTGGCCGGCGGTCACAGCCTGTTGCCGATGATGAAGCTGCGTTTTGCGCAGCCCGAGCACCTGATCGACATCAACCGCATTCCCGAACTCAAGGGCATCCGTGAAGAGGGCAGCACGGTGGTGATTGGCGCCATGACGGTTGAAAACGACCTGATCCGCTCGCCCATCCTGCAAGCCAAAGTACCTTTGCTGTGCGAAGCAGCCAAGCTGATCGCTGACCCGCAGGTGCGCAACCGCGGCACCATTGGCGGGGACATCGCTCACGGCGACCCTGGCAACGACCACCCTGCATTGTCGATCGCCATCGACGCGTCTTTTGTGCTGGAAGGCCCGAACGGCCGCCGCACCGTGGCTGCGAACGGCTTTTTCCTGGGCTCCTACATGACCCAGCTCGAAGAGAACGAGGTCATGTGCGAAATCCGGGTGCCCGCTTTCGCAGCTGGCACGGGCTACGCCTACGAAAAGCTCAAGCGCAAGACCGGTGACTGGGCCACAGCCGGTTGCGCCGTGGTCATGCGCAAAAACGGCGATCAGGTCAGCCATGTGCGCATTGCCCTGACCAACGTGGCCCCCACGGCGCTGCACGCCGAAGCTGCTGAAGCCACTTTGTTGAACAAACCCTTCAACGCTGCCAACGTGCAAGCCGCCGTAGCCGCCGCCATCGCGATTTGCGACCCCGCAGAAGACCTGCGTGGCGACATCGAATACAAGACCGCCATGGCCGGTGAAATGGTCAAACGCGCCCTCAACAAAGCCTGGGCGTTGTGCGCTTAATTCAAGGAATACATCATGACTAAAAAACTCATCACCGTCTCCGTCAACGGCAAGAAAGAAGAAAAAGCCGTTGAGCCACGCACCCTGCTGATCCATTTTTTGCGCGAAGAGCTCAATCTGACCGGCGCGCACATTGGTTGCGAAACCAGCCACTGCGGTGTTTGTACGGTGGACATCGATGGCCAATCGGTCAAGTCCTGTACCCATCTGGCCATTCAGTGCGACGGCTCTGAAGTGCTCACCGTCGAAGGTCTCGCCAACAAGGGTGTGTTGCACGCGGTGCAAGAAGGCTTTTACAAAGAGCACGGTCTGCAGTGCGGTTTCTGCACCCCCGGCATGTTGATGCGCGCCTACCGCTTTTTGCAAGAAAACCCCAACCCGAGCGAAGACGAAATTCGCCACGGCATGGCTGGCAACCTGTGCCGTTGCACCGGTTACCAGAACATCATCAAAGCCGTCCAGTACGCCGCCAAAAAACTGCAAGAGCCCGTTGCGGCTTGATGCGAAAACCATTTGATCGGAGACACACATGAACGCACCGGTACAAACCGCTGAAGCCCGCGAACTCGCGCTGGCTGGCATGGGCGCTTCGCGCTTGCGCAAAGAAGACGCCCGCTTCATCCAGGGCAAGGGCAATTACGTTGACGACATCAAGATGCCCGGCATGCTGCACATGGACATCGTGCGCAGCCCGATTGCCCACGGCCGCATCGTCAAGATCAACAAAGAAGCCGCGCTCGCCATCCCCGGCGTGCACGCCGTGCTGACCGCCGACGACCTGAAGCCCCTGAAGCTGCACTGGATGCCCACGCTGGCCGGTGATGTGGCTGCGGTGCTGGCCGACGAGAAGGTCCACTTCCAAATGCAGGAAGTGGCCATCGTCATCGCCGACGACCGTTACATCGCCGCCGATGCGGTCGAAGCCGTGGAAGTCGAATACGAAGAATTGCCCGTGGTGCTGGACCCGTACGCGGCTTTGCAACCCGGTGCCCCCGTGATCCGTGACGACCTGGCCGGCAAGACCGAAGGCGCTCACGGCAAGCGTGACCACCACAACCACATCTTCACTTGGGATGCCGGTGACAAGTCGGCCGCTGATGCGGCTTTTGACAAGGCCGAAGTGACCGTGTCGCAGCACATGTACTACCCCCGTGTGCACCCCTGCCCGCTGGAGACTTGTGGCTGCGTGGCCTCGTTCGATCCAATCCGCGGTGACCTGACGACCTACATCACCTCACAAGCTCCGCACATTGTGCGCACCGTGGTGTCCATGCTGTCGGGCATCCCTGAATCCAAAGTGCGTATCGTGAGCCCCGACATCGGTGGTGGCTTTGGCAACAAAGTGCCGATCTACCCTGGCTATGTGTGCGCCATCGTGTCCTCCATCGTGCTGGGCCGCCCGGTGAAGTGGGTCGAAGACCGCATCGAAAACATCTCGAGCACGGGCTTCGCTCGCGACTACCACATGGACGGCGAATTGGCCGCCACAGCCGACGGCAAAATCACTGGCCTGCGCGTGAACGTGGTGGCCGACCACGGTGCGTTTGACGCCTGTGCCGACCCGACCAAGTTCCCTGCGGGCATGTTCCACATTGTCTCGGGCTCTTACGACATTCCTGCGGCACACGCCAGCGTCAAAGGTGTGTACACCAACAAGGCCCCGGGTGGCGTGGCGTATCGCTGCTCGTTCCGCGTGACCGAAGCGGTGTACCTGATCGAGCGCATGGTCGACGTGCTAGCACAAAAGCTGGGCATGGACAAGGCCGAAATTCGTGCCAAGAACTTCGTCAAGAAAGAACAGTTCCCCTACAAAAGCGCCTTCGGCTTTGAATTCGACTCAGGCGACTACCAAACGGCTCTCGACAAAGTTCTGGAAGCCGTGGACTACAAAGGTCTGCGCGCCGAACAAGCGGCCAAACGCGCCGACCCCAACAGCCCCACGCTGATGGGCATTGGCCTGGTCACATTCACAGAAGTGGTCGGTGCCGGTCCTTCCAAGATTTGCGACATCTTGGGTGTGGGCATGTTCGACTCGTGCGAAATTCGCATCCACCCCACCGGCAGCGCGATTGCCCGCATGGGCACGATCACGCAAGGCCAAGGCCACCAAACCACCTACGCGCAGATCATCGCCACCGAGCTGGGTATTCCGTCTGAAGTGATTCAGGTCGAAGAAGGCGATACGTCGACTGCGCCTTATGGCTTGGGCACTTACGGTTCGCGTTCCACACCTGTGGCCGGTGCTGCCATCGCTTTGGCCGCCCGCAAGATCCACGCAAAGGCCCGCAAAATTGCCGCCCACATGCTCGAAGTCAACGAGAACGACCTCGATTGGGAAGTCGACCGCTTCAAAGTCAAGGGCGACGACAGCAAGTTCAAGACCATGGCCGATGTGGCTTGGCAGGCTTACCACCAGCCACCAGACGGCCTTGAGCCAGGCTTGGAGGCCGTGCATTACTACGACCCACCGAACTTCACTTTCCCCTTCGGCATTTACCTGTGCGTGGTCGACATCGACCGCGCGACGGGCGAGACCAAGGTTCGCCGCTTCTATGCTTTGGACGACTGCGGCACCCGCATCAACCCGATGATCATCGAAGGCCAAATCCACGGTGGTTTGACCGAAGGCTTTGCCGTGGCCATGGGCCAGCAAATGCCGTTCGATGCGCAGGGCAACCTGCTGGGCAACACGCTGATGGACTACTTCTTGCCCACCTTCGTGGAAACACCGCACTGGGAAACCGACCACACCGTGACGCCTTCGCCTCACCACCCCCTGGGTGCCAAGGGCGTGGCAGAGTCGCCGCACGTCGGCTCGATTCCCACCTTCACCTCGGCCGTGGTCGATGCCTTCTCTCACCTGGGTGTCACGCATCTGGACATGCCGCACAACGCTTTCCGCACCTGGAAAGCGCTGCGCGAGCACGGCGCCGCTTTGTAATCAGGAATAAAAATGGAAGTCAAACTCGACAAACAATATCCGCTCGATGTGGACGCCGCACGAGCGTGGGCCTTGCTGACCGACCTGAAGGCCACGGCCAACTGCATGCCCGGTGCCGAAATCACCGAGCAGCTGTCCGAGACCTCGTTCAAGGGCGGCGTCAAGGTCAAGGTTGGCCCGGCTGTGGCCCAGTTTGGCGGCACCGTGGACGTGGTCGAAGCGGTGCCTGCTGAACGCAAGATGGTCTTGCGAGGCAAGGGTGCGGATAAGGGCGGCTCGTCCGCCTCGATGGACCTGACCGCGACCATCACCGCCGACCCGACCAACCCCGCGCACTGCGTGCTGAACGGCCAGGCCGCAGTGATCGTGAACGGCAAGTTCGCGCAATTTGGTGGCCGCCTGATGGTGCAGGTGTCCGACATGTTGCTGGCCCAGTTTGTGGAGAACTTCCGCCAGACCGCGCTGACCTTGCCTGCGGCCGAGGGCTCGCCTGCACCTGCAGCAAGCCATTCAGAGGCAGCAGCCGCTGCCACCAGCACAGCCGCACCCGCTGCACCGCTGGTGGCCCGCGAGATCAATGGCTTGGCCATCTTTTGGGCCTTGATCAAAAGCTGGTTCAGTGGCCTGCTGGGCAAGAAGGCCTGAGCATGACAACGCCAGATCATCCCGGACAACCTGCCACCGAAGAGCGCTTGCTGCGTGAGCGGCTGCAGCGCTCGGGTTATCTGGCCGATGCCGACCTGGCCACCACCGTGTGGCTGGCGTCGGCCTTGCAGCGCCCGCTGTTGCTAGAAGGCGACGCGGGCGTGGGCAAAACCGCCTTGGCCACGGCCTTGGCCCAATCACAAAACGCCACTTTGGTTCGGCTGCAATGCTTTGAAGGCTTGGACCTGGCACAAGCCGCTTACGAGTGGAACTACGGCCGCCAGTTGATGGCGATCCGCATGAGCGAAGCCGCCCAAGATGGCGCTGGCCGTGTGCGCGAATCCGATGTGTTCAGCCGCGACTATTTGCTGGAGCGCCCTTTGCTGCGCGCCATCAGCCAGACCGGCCCCTGCGTGCTCTTGATCGACGAGATCGACCGCGCCGACGAAGCCTTTGAAGCCTTTTTGCTTGAAGTTCTGTCCGAATACCAAATCACCGTGCCCGAGATCGGCACCATCCGCGCCACGCACATTCCGCAAGTGATTTTGACCAGCAATGGCACACGCGAGCTGTCAGACGCATTGCGCCGCCGCTGCCTGTTCCACTACCTCGATTACCCCACGCTGGCGCGAGAGATCGCCATCGTCAAAGCCGCCTTGCCCCAGGTCGATACACGCTTGGTCGAAGACGCGGTGCAGTTCGTGCAGCGCCTGCGCCGCGAAGACCTGGCCAAGATTCCCGGCATTGCTGAAACCCTGGACTGGGTGAACGCGCTCTTTCAGATGCGCCACAACAGCCTGCCCGAAGACATGTCGGCGGTGCTGGGCACTTTGGGCTGCCTGCTCAAGACCCGCGAAGACCGCTTTGTGATGGGCCCCGACCGCCTGCGCCAGTTGGTTGAAGGCCGACGAACCGTGGGCGTGGCCGAAAACAGCACCGAGCAGGCCAAGGCCGCCGCATGAGCACGCGGACTCATGCCCCTGCAGGCCAAGGCCGCCGCATGTTCACGCGGCACCGTCCCCCTGTAGGAGCCCACCCCGTGGGCGATTGGGCGCGGTACACACCCACAAAACCATCGCCCACAGGGGTGGGCTCCTACCAAGGCAGGGGCAACAGCATGCCTGCGGCGCACAAACACCCTGCAGGCCAAGGCCGCCGCATGTTCACGCGGCAAGATCCCCCCGTAGGAGACCACCCCGTGGGCGATTGGGCGCGGTACACACCCACAAAACCATCGCCCACAGAGGTGGGCTCCTACCAAGGCAGGGGCAACAGCATGCCTGCGGCGCACAAACACCCTGCAGGCCAAGGCCGCCGCATGTTCACGCGGCACCGTCCCCCTGTAGGAGCCCACCCCGTGGGCGATTGGGCGCGGTACACACCCACAAAACCATCGCCCACAGGGGTGGGCTCCTACCAAGGCAGGCGCAACTGCATGCCTGCGGCGCACAAACACCCTGAAGCCCGAGGACGCAGCATGTTCACGCGGCACCATCCCCCCGTAGGAGCCCACCCCGTGGGCGATTGGGCGCGGTACACACCCACAAAAACATCGCCCACAGGGGTGGGCTCCTACCAAGGCAGGGGCAACAGCATGCCTGCGGCACACAAACACCCTGAAGCCCGAGGACGCAGCATGTTCACGCGGCACCATCCCCCCGTAGGAGCCCACCCCGTGGGCGATTGGGCGCGGTACACGCCCACAAAACCATCGCCCACAGGGGTGGGCTCCTACCAAGGCAAGGACAACAGCATGCCTGCGGCGCACAAACACCCTGCAGGCCAAGGCGACAACATGACCACGCGACCTCATCCCCCTGTAGGAGCCCACCCCGTGGGCGATTGGGCGTGGCACACGCCCACAAAACCATCGTGCACCGGGTCGATTCCTGTGTCAAAGATCGTGGCTGTATGAGCCCCCACCTGACCGCATCGTCCTCTCGAAACGCGACCGCGCCTTCTGAGCGCCTGGCGGGTTTTGCCGCGCTGCTGCGCGACCACGGCCTCACCGTGGGCGTGGCCGAGCAGCAAGCCATGCTGCAAGCGGCGCTCTATTTCGGTCCCTTGCACGAGCGCCCATTACAAGCCGCCTGGCGGGCCATCGCTTGCCACAGCCAGCGCGAGTGGCAGCTCTGGCCCGATGTGTACGAGCGCTTTTGGCACCCCGAAAAACTGCGCGGCGGCGTCAAGGTCAGCGGCCAAACCCGGCCCAGCCGCAACCTGCGCCAAAGCGTGCAGGCCCTGCACGATCAAATGGACGCGGCCCAAAAACCAGCAAGCTCACCAGCCAACCAACCCGGCCAGAACGCTGCCCCTCAAACCTCTGGCGACTCGGCATCGAGCCAGCATGACCAACAAGACGCAGGGACACCCCGCGCCCAGGGCGGTGCCAGCCGTACCGATGCCCTGCACCAGCGCGATGGCCAGATGTGGATGCCGCAAGAACTCAGCGCCCTGCAAAGCCTGGCCCGCCAGATCACGGCCAAGCTGCAACCCCGCGCCACCCGCCGCTGGCGCGTGGCCCCAAGGGGTCAGCGCCTCGATTTGCGACAGACCCTGCGCCGCAGCGTGGGCTGGGGCGGTGAGTTGTTGCAACCGGCCTGGAAAGTCAAACGCGTCGAGGCCCCGCGCCTGTTCATCCTGGCCGATGTGAGCCGCTCCATGGAATCGCACGCCGCCCTGTTTTTGCGCGTGGCCCGCGCCTTTGCCTTAGAGGCCAATGCTCGCGTGTTTGTGTTCCACACCCGCCTGGCCGAAGTCACGCCCTACATGCACCGCGACACGCCCGCCATTCAAGAAAAAGTGAACGCCGTGACGGCGGGTTTTGGCGGCGGCACCCGCATCGCCGCCAGCTTGCAAGACTTTGCACGCCACCACGCCCGCGCCCAACTCAACCGGGGCGCACGCGTGTGGGTGTTCTCGGACGGCTTTGACACCGATGGACCCGATCTGCTGGATGAGGCCTTGCAGGAAGTGCGCGCACGCGGTGCCCGCATCACCTGGTTTCACCCCACGCGCCAGGTGCCCGCAGCGGGGGCCTTGCAGCGCGCCCACAACCGCATTGAGCGCTTTGTGCCGCTGGCCAGCTTGGCCGATCTGGCCGCTGCACGACACGTTTTGCATTGAATTTGAGCCTTGAAGGAATCCCCTATGAACCGCAACGAATGGATCACCCAAGCCGCCCGCCTGCAAAGCGCGGACCAGCCTTTTGCCTTGGTCACGGTCTTGAGTGCCCAAGCCCCCACCTCGGGCAAGGCAGGCGACAAAGCGGTCGTCACGCCGGACGGTCAAATCCACGGCTGGATCGGCGGGGGCTGCGCCCAGCCCGCCGTCATCAAGACGGTGCGCCGCGCTTTGCTGGACGGCCAGCCGCGCAAGATCCGCATCGCCCCATCGGATGAAAGCGCCGAGCGCGACCTGGGCGATGTGCTCGAATTCGGCATGGCCTGCCACTCGGGCGGCACGCTTGAACTGTTCATCGACCCGGTCATGCCCTCAGCCACCTTGACGGTGGTGGGCGACTCGCCAGTGGCGCGTGCGCTGGTCGGCCTGGCCCCCCGTGTAGGCCTGCGCGTGGCGGTGGTGGCGCAGGGCGCGCAGGCTGCAGACTTTCCGGATGCTGACACCGTGCTGGACAGCGACGATGTCTCTGAAGTGAGCGCCCGTTTGGCATCGCCCTTTGTGGTCGTGGCCACACAAGGCCGCCGCGATGTGCAGGGCCTCAAAGCCGCGTTGGCCTTGCAGCCGCAAGGCCTGTGGTTTGTGGCCAGTGCGCGCAAAGCGGCTGTGCTGCTCGATTCGCTGGTCGCCAGCGGTGAAGATCCCGCAGCTGTGGCCCGCATCGTAGCCCCGGCCGGCGCGATCATTGGCGCGCAAACGCCAGAAGAAATTGCTTTGTCGGTGCTGACTTCGGTGGTGGCCGCGCGGCGTGGGCGCGAGACTTTGGTGCCTCAGGTTCAGGCTGCTTTGGTTGCTTCCAGGGCTTCAGTGTCGTCTGCAGCGGCTGTGCCATCTTTAGAAGCTTCTGCTGCTGGGTCGTCTTCTTGCTGCTCGACAACTGCGGCCAGCGAGCCCAAGGAGACCGCAAGCGAGAAGGCCGTCGCACCGGTGGCTGCCAACAGTTGCTGTGGTGGGGCCAAAAAGGCCGCAGCCGCACCCGCAGCCATTGCGTCCGAATCCGGCATCGTCCCGGCCTTGACAACCGAACCTGCGCTGGCCTTGGTCATTGTGGCAGCATCGGTTAAATCTTCTTGCTGCGGAGGCTGAATATGGGTTGCATTCTCAAAGGCGGTGGGGGCTTGTACAGCCGCGTCACCGTGGGCGCGGTGTTGTTGGCTGCAGGCTCGGGCTCGCGCATGGGGCATCGCCCCAAAAGCCTGCTGGAGTTGGGCGGTGTGCCGCTGATTCGCCGCCAGCTGATCGCGCTGTCGGGCGCAGGTGTTGACGAGGTGGTGGTGGTTCTGGGCCACTACGCTGACCGCATCGAAGAGGTAGTGAAGGAGTTCCCCGTCACGCTGGTGCGCAACCCTGACCCGGATGCCGGTCAAATTTCATCCTTGCGTTTGGGCCTGCAAGCCTTGTCGCCCAAGCTCGATGCGGTGCTGGTGGCCCTGGCCGACCAGCCGCTGATCAACTCACAGGACATCAACGATCTGATCGGGGCCTACAAAAAGCGGCCCACCGACGCGCAAGTGGTGCAGCCCACGGTCGATGGCTTGCCGGGCAACCCGGTCATGTTCAGCACCGAGGTGCGCGACCAGATTTTGGCAGGCGATGCGAATGTCGGTTGCCGCCAATGGCAGTCGGCCAACCCCGAGCAAGTGCACACTTGGGTCAGCACCAACAACCGTTACCGCACCGATGTGGACACGCTCGAGGACATCGAAGCGCTGGCCGCACGCACCGGGCATCTGCTCAAGTGGCCGGCGGATTGGATGGTCACGGCCTGATCCGGACCTGCGCACCATGCTTCAGCTCGACCCGCTCCACCAGCTTTGGCACACGCCCATCGGTGTGCACCGTTTCGCGCAAGCCGAATCGGTCAACGAGGTTTTGGTGCGCGTGTTTCAAACCATGCGCGCCACGGACCCCGCCGTGTCGGGTGCGCCCAAAGCCTTTTACGCCAGCCGCGACGATTTGCTGCAACGCATCCGCCTGGCCGAATGGGAACAGCTGGTGAGCTTCATCGTGGACAGCGTGCGCCAGACGGTGGTGCTGGCCAACCAAGGCGCATGGCCCGAGACCAAACCGGGTTTTCAGATCGCACTGCGCGGCATCTGGTTTCAAATCTCCAGCCAGGGCAGCCACCACGATGTGCACACCCATGGCAACTGTTCTTGGTCGGGGGTGTATTGCCTGCAAGTCGACCCGCCTGAACAGCGCTGCGCTCACCCGGTGCTAGGCGTAGCCAATGGCGTGACGCGCTTTTATGGCCCGCACTTCAACCGGCTGGGCGGCGCGGCCATGGACTTTGGCAATGCCTATTTGCAAAATGCCCACCTCGACATGGCGCCCGTGCCGGGCCAGTTGGTGGTCTTCCCCTCGTGGCTGGCGCACCAAGCCATGCCCTACCACGGCACGTCCGACCGGGTGATCGTGTCCTTCAATGTGAGCGTGCATGCTGCGGGTGGTTCGGACCAATTGCATGGGTATGCCCATGTCTGACACCCCCGTCGCCTTGCGCCCAGTCCCCACGGCCCTGACCCATGCGCGGGAAGTGGCCCATTGGCTGGTGCTTTTGCTCGGCTGGCTGTGGCTTGGAGAGCAAGGCATGCAATGGGGGTGGTCTTGGGCCAGCGGGGTGTTGGCGGTGGCCTTGTGGTGGGCGGTTCGCTTGCTGTGCCGCGGCAGTGCTTTGGCCTTGAGATGCGGACCCTGGGCTGTTGGGCTGTTAGGTTTGCTCACGGTCTGTGGCGTCTATGGCCTACAAAGTACCATGACCCAGCCTTGGGCGCACGGCGTTCTCTTGGGTTTGGCGGCCGTTTGGGGGCTGTGGAGTGCCCTGATCGAAACACGTAGCCAAGTCAGCACTTTTGAACTCGCGCCCGTGGCCTGGCACCCTGTGTTGGCCGCGGCGCTGGTGGCTTGTTGCTGGCTGTGGCCTGATGGGGAGCCTTTCGCAGAGACAGGGTTCAGGGTCTTGCTGGCCGTGTGTGCCGGTGTTTTGTATGCGCATGACCGATGCTCGCCCAGCCTCGCGCCGGCCTGCCGAAGGCCGCGAACGGGCCTGCAGACTCTGCTGGCCCCCTCGGCTATGGGCTTGATGATGGGCACCCTGTGGCTGGGCAATGCTTGGTGCGCCGGCTTGGGTTGGCGCATTGAACAGATGGTCGGTGCCCACCTGGCCCTGATGGCGGTCTTGCCCACCTTGGCGGCTTTGGTGATGCGTGGTGCCCTGCCATCGCCTGCATCTGCCATGAGCCAAGTCAATGCCAGCCTGTCATTGCTGGCTTTGGGCGCATTGATGCTGCTGGGCAACAGCCCTGTTCACGGCGTTTTGGTGATGCTCTTGCCTTCACTGGCATGGGCAGTGCACTGCTGCCGTCAGCGGTCATCGGTGGCGCTTGCACAAAGTCTGGCACCTTGGATGACGCGCTGTTTATCGTTGGTTCTGGGGCCGCTTTTGTTGGTGGCGGTCGGGTCCGCGAGCCCACAGCAAGGGCCATGGGCCATGCAGTCAGCCTTGGCCCTGCTGGGTGTGTTGGCGGCTGGGCAACTGGTGTTTCTATGGTCGCGCAAACAGGGTTTGCACTTGCTTTCTTCTGCGACTTGAAGCCATGCAGCCCGTTATGATCTTTTCGAAAACAGAGACGACAAAACCATGAACAGCATCGACATTGACGTGATCCGCACCGCCCTGGACTGGCAAAGCCGGGGCCACCGTGTGGTGATGGGCACGGTGGTGCGCACTTGGGGCTCGGCCCCGCGCCCCCCAGGCTCGCTCATGATCATCCGGGACGATGGGCAGGTGGCCGGATCGGTCTCGGGCGGCTGCATCGAAGACGACTTGATCCGCCGCGTGGCCGGTGGTGAGCTGGCCCTGCGCCTGCCCGACACCACCACCTATGGTCAGACGGCCGAAGAGGTGCGCCGCTTTGGTCTGCCCTGCGGTGGCTCGGTGCAGGTGGTGCTGGAGCCTTTGTCGGCCCATTCGCAACTGCGCGAATTGCTGGTGCTGATCGAGCAACACCAGCGCGTGGAGCGCCGCATGGACATGGCCACCGGCATGGTGCGCATGGGTGCCGCCACCGAAGGCGACAAGCTGCAGTTTGACGGCCAAAGCCTGACCACCGTGCACGGCCCGCGCTTGCGCTTGCTCATCATCGGCGGCGGTCAGCTGTCGCGTTATCTGGCCGCCATGGCCGTGATGCTGGACTACCAGGTCACGGTGTGCGAGCCGCGTGTGGAGTACCACGAGGGCTGGGAGGCCATGACCGGTGTGACCTTGTCCAAAGAGATGCCCGACGACCTGGTGCTGGCCATGCGCTTG
>Ga0247831_1007577_pt1 | contig 12015 bp, 12 predicted proteins | sample LaCruzMarch2015__9_FD_192406 | JGI IMG/M metagenome (GOLD analysis project Ga0247831, IMG submission 192406) | Freshwater microbial communities from meromictic Lake La Cruz, Castile-La Mancha, Spain - LaCruzMarch2015_1m | ecosystem: Environmental > Aquatic > Freshwater > Lake | place: Spain...
ACGTATTATGTCACTTAGATTATTTGTTTCACTTCTCAATATCAAGCGTATATGATAACTCATAATTACCCAAGCATAAATATTCAAACCTTTATTTTTTTAGCAATAACGTAAACTATCTATAACAATGTCAATGTAAATACTACGAGTAAAAACATCTGCCCATTGATGTACTGTAAAGGTTACATAATACATACTGTGTTGATCAAATATTTTATATGCAAATGACCTTACTCAAAGATTGTAGCTTTTTAACAATACATAGAGTTCAAAGAACTCTTTTTATCTGTAGTTCGAAATGCCGCAGAGCCAAACATCTAGCACAGCGTGGCAATTTGACAATTCATAAAGAGCATACAATTGCAACCAATATTTTAAACTATAAAACAAACAACAGACGCATGAAAAAGAAATCGTTGATGAATATAGTTAATCCAAAACACATAAAGCAACTCACAAACGCTCATTCCATTTTTGCTTTAATAAACGAAAAATATGGAACTCCACCAAACTGGACAAGACCGCAAGGTTTTATTTCTTTATCTAAAATAATATTGGAACAGCAAGTAAGTTTAGCTTCTGCAAATGCACATTTTCTTAAACTCAATAGTTATTTGGATGATTTTACACCTTACAACATGCTCAAACTTACAGACGAGGAAATGAGAAATTGTCAAATCAGCCGACAAAAAACTAAATATCTTCGAGCGTTATCAACTGCAATAATTAGCGGTGCTATTGATTTGGAACAATTACCAAAATTAAACGAGACAGAGATAAGAAAACAACTCACAAGCATTAAAGGCATTGGCGATTGGACTGCTGATGTTTATTTAATGTTTTGCATTCAATCAAAAGATATTTTTCCTATTGGCGACATTGCAGTTGTAAATACAATAAAAGAATTGAGTGATGCAAAAACAAAAGAAGAGATACTATTGCTTGCTGAAAAATGGAAACCAATTCGTTCGCTTGCAGTTTATTTTTTATGGCACTATTATCTAAATAATAGAAACAGAACCTTAGAATAAAACATTCAAATAAATCTTTATCTCCATGGTTTATGTCTACAGACCGTTATCTCTATGGTTTATGTCCTTACAAACCGTTCATTTTTCAACGAAAAATTATATATTCTTTTAATGGATTTTTTTATCAGGTCACGAAAAGTTTAAACGACTCGTAATGGTTTATGGAGACACAAACCACGGGATAAAGTTGGCCTCCCCAGCCCTCCAGAGGAGGGAGTTGGTGAGTTGGTGGTTTATCCGAATCCAGCCTATAGTAAGTTGTACATTAAAAGCGATAAGCGAATAGCGAATAGCCAAAAGGAGTTGTATAATTCGGTAGGGCAAATGGTATTGCGTACTAAGAAGAATGAAATAGATGTGAGTGGTTTGTCTAAAGGTATGTATTATCTTAGAGTAGAGAATCAGGTGGTGAAAGTGGTGGTTGAATGATGAAAATTTTTATAAATGGATGTTTTTTTGAACATCATTTGCATTACATCAGCTTAATAATGCGTGTGTCGATGATGTATAGCCTCGATGTAAGCAAGCACAGTGTGCTGCTAACAGCGGGAAGTAGCTGAATAGTATATTTCAGTTCAGCTCCAAAATATCATTCAAACACGCTTCAAAATATCAGGTAATTCGGAATTAAGACATCCCCTATCTCCTACACTGCAACTAATTCTTTGGCTTTGCTACGGTACATCAATCCGATTACGACGCCAAATACAAATCCACCAATATGTGCCCAATAGGCTACGCCATCGGTTTGGGCGGTAGAGGCTTGGATAGCACCTATGCCAGCGGTAAATTGTTGGATAATCCAAAAGCCTAAAAAGAAGATGGCCGGCACACGAAAGGATGTGAGGATGAAGATAAACAAGACCTTGATTTTGGAACTGGGAAACATAACCAAGTAAGCACCCAAGCATGCCGCTATAGCACCCGAAGCACCTACACAAGGTATTTCGCTCATGGGATTGAGTACAATATGTGTAAGCGATGCCAGTATACCACCTGCAAGGTAAAAGAGGATAAACTTGCCGTAGCCAAGGGTAGCTTCGATATTGTCGGCAAATACCCATAGAAAAAGCATATTGCCCAAGAGGTGAAACCAACCACCATGCAGAAAAATATTGGTGAGCAAGGTATACCAATCTTGAAACTGTATGATTTCGATTGGTATAGTACCATAGGTATACACAAACTGATATTGCTCACGCTCGGGCATCATAAACTGCCATACGAATATGGCCACATTCAACGCAATGATGAGGTAGGTCAAGAAGGGTTTGTGCCCTTTGGTTAAATTGACATCGCCAATCGGAAAAAACATACGCTTACAAATGCTTATTTTGCTTTCTTAATATAGTGGGCTATGCTATCCATTTCGGCATACTTGTAAAATGTTTTTTGGAGAATTTTCTCCTTGTTGTATATCATGATCTGAGGCATGCCATTGTATTCGAACAAGTATTTGTTGAGCTCGGTATTTTCGGCAGAGACATAAAAATGCTTGAGGTGTTTGACGCCAGTGGCTTCAACAAAACCTGCGATTTCACCGAGTTGATTTTTGGCAGTCACAAACAAAACTGTAGCACCTTTAACTTTGTCGATAGAATCTTTGAAGGCTTTAGCTACATCCACACAGTGTCCGCAACTAGGGTTGAAAAGCACCAATACCAAGGGTTTCTTTTTGTCCAAATCGGTATCGAACATAGATTCTTCGCTGGCAGTTATGACCTGAAACGCAGGCAATTTTGCACCGACTTTGGCCAATGGTTTTTCGTTCGGATTTTTGAGTTGAGCTTGTTGGTATGCGGCTTCTTGTTCGCGCGCACGTTTTACTGATTCGTTTAAATCGGAAGTGGTGGTTTGTGAACTAGACTTGCTACTAGGTTGGGCTATAGCCAATGTACTACACAAGACCAAGCTTGCTATGATGGATGTATATTTGATCATAATTGATTCAGTTTAGATTGTAAATATAAGTCAGCCAATACAATTGCAGTATAGGCTTCTACGATTGGTACGGCGCGTGGCACAGCGCACACATCGTGTCGACCTTCGATGCGCAGCGAAACGTGTTCGCCATCGGCATTGACGGTTTGTTGGGTTTGTTGTATACTCGAAATAGGTTTGAATGCTACACGAAATACGACTGGCATTCCTGTAGAGATTCCACCCAATATACCACCATGTTGGTTGCTCATTGGCTCTATACCTTGTGCGGTTTTGCCAAAGGCATCGTTGTGTTCGCTTCCTGTCATGGTTGCAGCAGTAAATCCTTCGCCATATTCAAAACCTTTGACGGTATTGATGTTGAGCATGGCATGGGCCAATTGAGCCTGGAGCTTGCCAAATAAAGGTTCGCCTAATCCCACAGGCAAGCCTTTGACTTCGCATTGAATAACGCCACCGAGGGTATCGCCTTTGACTCTGATATCTTCTATATGTGCTAACATTTCTGCGCTTGTAGCTGTATCGGGACAACGAACTGCCGAAGCATCGATTTGCGCTTGCGTGAAGTCCGCATCGGTTGCTTGCCATTGTACCGTTCCGATTTGGGTTACAAAGGCTTTGATATTTATAGTTAAGCTATGTGCAAGTAGTTGACGTGCTATTTCGCCAGCGGCTACGAGCGCTGCTGTAATGCGTATGGAACTGCGTCCACCACCACGATGGTCGCGAGTGCCGTATTTAAGTTGGGTTGTATAATCAGCATGTCCAGGACGATAAATATCTTTTAAATGATCATAATCGCTCGATTGGGCATCTTTGTTTTTGATTAAAATAGCAATAGGACTGCCCAAAGTAACACCTTCGTAAACACCCGAAACCAATTGTACCAAATCATCTTCTTGTCGTGGTGAGGAAAAATCGCTTTGGTTGGTTTTGCGTCGGTTTACTTGCTGTTGGATGCGTGTGAGATCTAAGCTGAGTCCTCCAGGACAACCTTCTATAACACAACCAATATAGTCGCCGTGCGATTCGCCAAAAGAAGTGACTTTAAACGTGGATCCGAGTGCATTCATGTAGATAGTTTGTACGTAAGGCAGTAGATTTAAATGCTGTGATTTACATTTGCGTATTCACCCTTTATCTATACACCATGCGAACTTTGTACTCAAATATCAAACAATTAATTCAGATTGAAACTAATCAGGAGGATAAAAAAATAGTTAAAGGCAAAGATATGGCTCAACTGATCTGTTTGGAAGAAGCTTGGCTCTTGACCGAAAACGGCATTATACTTGATTTTGGCGAAATGAATACTATACCCGAATCACTACAAGCAGATGAATATATCGATGTGACAGGCCGAATGATATTGCCCATGTGGTGCGATTCGCATACACATTTGGTGTTTTCGCACAGTCGCGAACATGAATTTGTAGATCGCATTCATGGCATGACGTACGAACAAATAGCCCAACGTGGTGGTGGCATACTCAATTCGGCAAAACGCATGCAAGAAGTAAGTGAAGACGAACTTTTTGACTTGTCGCAACAAAGACTCGAAGAAGTGATAGCTTTAGGAACAGGAGCCATTGAAATTAAAAGTGGCTATGGATTAAATACAGAAGCCGAGCTTAAAATGTTACGTGTGATTCGTCGACTCAAAGAAAAATCTCCAATACCTATCAAAGCGAGTTTTTTGGCAGCGCATACCTACCCCTTGGCTTACAAAGAAAATCATGAGGGTTATATCAAACTCATCATAGATGAAATGCTGCCACTTGTAGCTCAAGAAGGTCTTGCAGATTATATGGATGTATTTTGCGAAAAAGGTTTTTTCAATATAGATGAAACGGATCGCTTACTGACAGCTGCTGCGAAATACAACCTCAAACCTAAAATACATGCGAATCAATTGTACAACAGCGGCGGTGTGCAAGTCGGTGTAAAGCACAATGCCATTAGCGTCGATCATCTCGAAACCATGGACGACGAGGAAGTGGCTTGCTTGGTCAATTCGAATACCATACCTACCCTATTGCCCGGTGCTGCGTTTTTTTTGGCTATGCATTACCAACCTGCACGAAAACTAATTGATGCTGGTTTGCCAGTAGCCTTGGCTACCGATTTTAATCCTGGTAGTTGCCCAAGTGGCAATATGAACTTTATTCTTTCCCTTGCTTGTACGCAAATGAAGATGACACCCGAAGAAGCTATACATGCTTGTACCATCAATGGGGCTGCGGCAATGGAATTGACCCATGAACTTGGATCGATTAAACGAGGCAAAAAAGCGCATTTAATCATTACAAAACCAATACCAAGTCTAGCATATTTGCCTTATGCGTATGGGAGTAATCTAATAGAAAGGGTAGTTTTGAAATAAAATTTCTATTTCATCCATCTATTTTATCCTTTTCATAGTAGATTTGTAATTCTTCTATGAATCCAACTTTTTTTTCTACGCCACTTAAATTAGGTATACTTGGTGGTGGTCAATTGGGTAAAATGCTGTTGCAATGCACACGCAATTGGGATGTCTATACCAAGGTGCTTGATCCAGACGCGGAAGCGCCTTCACGCATTGCTTGCAATGAATTTGTACAAGGTAGCTTACAAGATTTTGACACGGTTTATCAGTTTGGCAAAGACTGTACCGTACTCACAATCGAAATAGAACATGTCAATGCTGAAGCACTTAAACAACTCAAAGCAGAAGGGGTAATCGTACATCCAGACCCAGAAGCACTTTGCACGATACAAGACAAAGGCTTGCAAAAGATGTTTTTTCGATTCCATGAATTACCTACAAGCGACTTTGCCTTGTATGATGGAATTGCATCCATTCAACACGCCATACAAAACGGCTTGATTCGATATCCATTTGTACAAAAAACACGAACAGCAGGATATGACGGCAAAGGTGTAAGCATCATCAAATCGGAAGCCGACTTACCAAAACTCATGGAAATGCCAAGTTTGGTAGAAGATTGTGTGGATGTCAAAACTGAAATAGCCGTAATAGCTTCGCGCAATGCGCAAGGTCAAGTGGTATGTTTTGATCCTGTATCCATGGACTTTCACGAAGATGCGAACCTCTTGGATTTACTTCTTTATCCAGCACCAATTGAAAAAGAATTGACAGAAAAAGCGAAACACATTGCTATTCAACTTATTGAAAAATTGAATATTTGTGGGGTATTAGCCGTTGAGTTTTTAATTAATCATCAAGACGATATTTACATCAACGAAGTTGCTCCTCGTCCGCACAATAGTGGTCATCAAACCATCGAAAGCACTGTTACATCGCAATACGAACAACATATTCGTGGGGTATTGAATTTGCCCCTAGGAAGCACAGCAGTTAAAATCCCCTCTGCCATGGTCAATCTACTCGGCGCAGAAGGATTTACTGGCGATGTCAACTATGTTGGCATAGAACAATGTCTTGAACACGAAGGCGTATATGTTCATATTTATGGCAAAAAGAAAACCAAACCTTTCCGAAAAATGGGACATGTCACGGTGACAAACATCTCGTTAGACGAAGCTAAAAACAAAGCACAATGGGTAAAACAAACCTTACAAGTCCAAAGCCTGTAGTTGGCATCATAATGGGTAGCGATAGCGATTGGAAAGTGATGAAAGATGCTTCCGATTTTTTAACCCAACATGACATTGCACATGAATGTACCATTGTATCTGCACATCGAACACCCAAACGACTTGTTGACTACGCTACAAAAGCGCATCAGCGAGGCATTAAAGTCATTATAGCTGGTGCAGGTGGTGCAGCGCATTTGCCTGGTATGGTAGCGAGTATGAGTCCTTTGCCGATTATCGGCGTTCCGGTTAAATCGAGCAATTCGATTGATGGCTGGGATTCTATGTTGTCGATATTGCAAATGCCCAATGGGGTACCAGTTGCAACTGTAGCACTGAATGCGAGCAAAAATGCAGGCATTTTAGCATTACAAATATTGGGTAGTAGTGATGCGGCTTTGTTGCAAAAAGTAGTAGCTTACAAAAAATCATTGGAGCAGGAAGTGCTCAATAAAGCCAAAAAATTTCCACCGAAAACGGTTTAATAATTCAGTGAATTAGTTAACCCTTGTAGAATGTACAACATACTTTTCAACTAAGTATGTTCAAACTTGCCTAGAGTATATCAATGTTTAGCATTCAATAAAATACATTCAACTACTACAATAAGTATTTAAAACTCTTATTCAATTTGATTGTTCCATTTTCTGGTTAATATCATTTCGAAATCGTCAGCCGATGGTCCATAAGTAGCAGGAACAGGTATATCCAATAGTCTGAGATAAACACCCAATTGCGCACGATGGTGAATAAGATGATTCATGCAAAAAAGACGTAACACCTGTTTTTGGGGCAATGTAAAATAAACCTCATCACCGTGCTTCATAGACCAAACTTCATTTAACGCTTCGTCCGTCACATTCTGTAATGCTATTTTAGCTTCTGCCAATAATTCATCAAAGTAATTCAACAGTTCTTGTGTTGTAAGAATCGCTTTGGGTTCAAAATCAATAAAATCTAAATGATCTTGTTCGATGACACTTTTCCACCAAGCTATAATTTCTGTAACATGAATTGCAAGACGACCTAATGTTTCAGATTTTTCTGTTGGTTGGAAATCTGCTTTTACAAATGGAACGCTTTCTAGAAATCTTCGGGTCACTTCTGCCTCTAAGGAAAGCTCAAGGTATAATTCTTGACCAATGTTTTTACTCATTATATTTAAATATTAGTAGATTATAATTTAGACATATGCATTTGCTTTTACAACTATTCTTGTTCGTACGAACCGTAATCTACTTCGACATCATCTTCGCGATTGTCGTTCCATTCTAAAATGAAATTGTTGCGGCCCTCGCCTATCATGATAGTCATAAACTTCTGCTGTACCAATTCCAAAAGTGCCAAGAAATTGAATATGGCATGAATCCTAGTTTCGCAAGATTGGAAAATACGTTCAAAAGCAATCTTTTTTTCGCGTTTGGACCAATCCATCAATAATTCACGTTGGCCTTCTTGTGAATAATTATATTTAACAACGACATGTTCTGGTTTTGTGTTTCTATCTTTCAAACGCTTCATCACCTTTTCGTAGTTTTGAAACAACTTGAATAAAGTAACAGACTGGATTTCGGTGCCTTCGCTCATGCTTTCGCCTATTACAGCCAATTCAGTCATGACATTGCCACGCTTAAACTGCAACATTCGCTCAGCCTCCATTATTTTCATTTGTTCAGCCGCTTCTTTGAAACGCTTGTATTCTAATATTTTGTCAACCAACTCTTTCCTTGGATCAATCTCATTGCCCTGATCATCCAATTCTTTGCGCGGTATCAGCATTTTAGCTTTGATACGAATCAAGGTCGATGCAAAAAGGATAAACTCGCTTGCCAATTCAATATTTAACTCACTGAGTTCGTGGATATAATTCAAAAAATCTGTCGTAATCGAAAAAATAGGAATATTTTGAATATCGATTTCATCGCGTTCAATAAAAAACAACAATAGATCGAAAGGACCTTCAAACTGGTCAATTTTAATCGTATACGATGGAGAATGCGTTGACATAAGAGGTCAAATATAGCATTGATTTTGATACATTGCACGCTCAAAAAACCAAAATAACCAACATTTTTTTTTATTTTTTAGGTTTTATATTAATATTACACCTTTCTAGCTTGCTAGATGCTGTACTTGCATGATGACAACCGAACAATTTTTCTCCCTTTTTCTAGAAGAACTCAAAACCCTTCCTGAATTATACCATTACTATAAGTTTTTGAGCTCAGAAAAGGATTTCGAGTTTAGGAAAAACTATTTCATGCAACGTATAGACTATATAGCCAAACACGTTGACCAATATATCAAAGATGGACATCCTGAACCTGAAATATGGGATTGTGGCTGTGGCTACGGTACTACATGTCTTTATTTGGCAATGAACGACATCAAAACCTATGGTTCAACCCTCGAATTTTATTACCCATTTATAGAGCAACGTAAGCAATATTGGGCTCAATATGGCGATTCATCATTATTTACCGCAGGCTATGAAGACATCTACGATCATCATCCTGCAGCAAACTCCTGCGACCTGATTATAGTTCAAGATACTTTACATCACCTCGAACCTATTCATGACGCATTGGCGATATGTTACACTTGCTTGAAACCCAAGGGCAAAATGATCTGCATCGAAGAAAATGGCGCTAATATTATTCAAACAGCCAAATTGTATAAACAAAGAGGCTCCAATCGTGTCATTACTTTTTGGGATGAAAAACTTCAAAAAGAAATCACTATGGGTAATGAAAATATCCGTAGTATGGACGAATGGAATGGATTACTTTCTCAAAATAAATTAAGCATTTTGGCTTCAGACACACAATACATAAGAATACTTCCTCCTTTTTTCTATTCCAATAAAAAAGCAAATGAAATGGCTTTAATAGAAGCCAACATTGCCAATGGATTTCTTCAAAAATATTTTTACTTCGGAATTAATTTTATTGCAGTAAAAAACTAGTTCTTTTGGGACGTTTTTTCAATAATTGTATAAAACAAATCTGCACTTTTACCCCAATCAAATTTTTGAGCCTGAGCTTGGGTTTTAGACATTAGTTCAGATCGTAAATGTTCATCCTTATAGAATACACACAACTGATTTGCAATATCCTGAACATCATTTGGATTGGCATACAGAAAAGCATTGCCTCCAACTTCGGGCAAAGAACTACTAGAAGACAATACCCCCGAAACACCACATTGCAATGCTTCAAGCGCCGGTATACCAAAGCCTTCGTACAATGACACAAATACTAAACCATAAGACGAACTTATTATTTTTGACAATTCATCGACCAACATATAATCATAACGAATGACATCCTCCTTGAAAGGATGTTGTTCAATATTTTTTAAAATTTCGTCGGAATTCCAAGCATAGCGACCAATAATTAACAATTTCATATTGGAACGTTGTTTGCGTTTAAACAATTCAAAAGCCTTCAACAATGCCAATATATTTTTGCGTGGATGCAAAGCCCCAGCAAAGACAAAATACTCTGCGCCATTGGCATATTTAGCTTTGATTTGCTGTCGATCTTCAAAATCCATTGGTTTGTACAAGTCATTTGCCCCATTATAGATGACATGAATGTTATCCCCTTTGACCTTATAGGTTGAAATAATATCTGACTTGGTATGTTCCGATACACAAACAATTTGGGTTGCTTTCTTGACAAAAAGCGGCGTGTACTTGCGCAAATAATATTTAAACTTAAATGGCAAATGTTCAGGAAAATGTTCAAAGGCCAAATCGTGTACGACCAATAAAGTTGGTACTTTAGTAGACAAAGACAAAAAACCATCCGTGGAGACAAACACATCCGCTTTGTATTTTTTCAAGGCTTGTTTGACCGACCATTCAAACCAAATATACCATAACAAAGGATGTCTGGCAGGTGGATTTAAGATTACGGGTGTTACATTCTGAGCAAAAATGAAGCTTTCATCGTAAGGACGATCAAAAAAGAAAATAAACTCATGTTCAGGATGTTGCTCTACAACACGTTTAATGATTTCATATGTAAACCATCCAATGCCCTCAAGTTTCCCTTTTTGTAAAAATCGTGTGTTGACTGCTATGCGCATAGTAGAACGGCAAAAGTATAAAGCGAAGAGTTAAAAACCTCATATTAGTTCATTTATAATTCTTAACAATAACCATTTGTTTCATTCTACATTAATTTGATATTAAAAAAATGTATTCTAATCGTAAAAATATTCAACTCATAGACATAGTCCCGAAATATCAATTTTTAAGACTTACATTTAAAACTTAAAACCAAAACCATGAAACAACTTACACTTTTAACGTCAATACTATGTTTTTCCTTATCAAATCTATTTGCCGAAGGACCTCCGATTACACTAGATGGAAAAATTGATGTCCCTTATAAGGCATTTGCTTTGACAGCAGCTCAAAAACAAGAACTGAATCATGCGCGGATGATTACACTCACTGAGCAACAAGCCAAAAAAGAAGGCATGCAAAACCATGATAGAAAATTATTTATTTTAACTTCTAATTTCAACGACTGTTGTTGTGGACTAACTTATGGCATTTGGTTTCATCCAGACTCCATAACTATAATAGGCAAAGAGTATCCATCTACAGACACACTCGAAAACGGCATGACAATGCTTGGAAGAAGTTTGCGACATATTTCACAATTTAATAATTATGAAGAAAAGCTGCGTTCTATAACTATCAATGCACAAGGTGATTTATACCATATGGATAAAAAAATTCCTTTAGATATAGATTCAATGAGTGATTTGTTTTACAGAATAACTTCAAACTTAGATAGCCTCAAAAAATTAGACCCTTTAACTACACCTGAAAGTGAATTTGAAAACGAGCCGCCACTACTGATTGTAAACTTGGCTCCTATACGAGGAAATAAACGCAAATCAGATGTGTTATACACCTATCATTTATTGTGTCTAATTAAAAACAGATATCACACTGCTACATTATTTTTACAATAGACGAAATTGAATTTATATAGAAAAACAGCAAAAAATATTAACATGAAGTAAGTTGCTTTTTTGGTTTCAATCGACTATATTTGTAACGTTTTCATAATAAAATGTTTTAGTACAACATCTAACGCACCTCTCGGGGTGCGTTAGTTTTTTTTACAAATTTCTCCCTTATGAAGTACATATACATTTCCAAAAACTATCAAATTAGTTAAAAAACACATCGCATTTAGTTCATTTGATATACATTTACAGCTACTGATAGTATACTCGATTTACTATGTTGAAACGATATTTTTTATCCAATGTACTAATAATGCTTGTCCTCAATATAATGGTCAAGCCGATATGGGTATTTTTTATTGATAGAAATGTTCAACTAACTGTTGGTCATCAGGAATATGGCATGTACAGTGCATTGGTTAGTCTTACGATCATATTCAATATTTTACTCGAT
>Ga0247831_1007580_pt1 | contig 12013 bp, 5 predicted proteins | sample LaCruzMarch2015__9_FD_192406 | JGI IMG/M metagenome (GOLD analysis project Ga0247831, IMG submission 192406) | Freshwater microbial communities from meromictic Lake La Cruz, Castile-La Mancha, Spain - LaCruzMarch2015_1m | ecosystem: Environmental > Aquatic > Freshwater > Lake | place: Spain...
CACAGGACATCCTATAATGCTACGATTATTTGGTCAGTTTGGTATCAGGCACCTTTTAGTGGGTCAGCCGGACCTTTTTGTCCCTCGGAGGCACCTTTTAGGGGGGTGGACCGTCTAAAAGGTGGGTCGCGGATACTTTCAAAGTATCTCCGGGGAGGAAAAAGGTCAGTCCGAGGGACCTTTTAATGGGTCAAACCGACCTTTTTCCATGCCCGAGAGAGTTTTTTCGTCCAGAAAGCGCCCTTTTTATGGAAAATGGCACTTTTGGCTCAGTTTAGGGGGTCGGAGGGGTTGGCGTGTCCTTTTTCGGGCGGCCTGGGAAACGCGTCTTGAGGTCGTTGTAGATCGTGTCAGCGCCGGAGACACCGCGCTTGGCCGCTTGGCGCACGTTTTGGTAGAAGGCTAGGTCGCCGACATAGTTGTCGGAGTTCGCCAGCATGATGGTGTCTTCCAGGCCTTCGCAGAGCGGGGCCAGCTCGCGCAGGCAGGGCAGCAGGTCGGCGATGGCTTTGCGGTCCTTCGCCAGTTCCGCCATGTCGATGAAGCCGGGCACCAGTTCCGGGCGGGCGGCCATGTAGGCTTGGCACTTCTCATCAAAGGCCAGCGTCTTGTCGCCGATCTTCGGCAGCGACTGACGCTCTTCCTTGGTAAGATTGATGGTGATGCCGTTGAGGGCGGCTTTGAGCGCCATGACGGCGTCAACGATAGCGGTCTTCTGGGCCGCAGTGATTTCCAGGGATATGCGATTGTCAGAGGCCATAGGGCGGTTGGGGCTAGTGGTTGAAGCCATCGCATCCCATGCGATCCCCGGCGTGAGGTCATCCCACGCCAACCCAGAGTCGTATGACAATGATTGCGGCATGGGTCCAGAGTTTGCCGGAAAGGCCCTCGCTTTGGTAATGGTTTTTTCGCGGGAAGATGACTTACGAAGGTAAAAATTGTGACAGCGGCTCAGAAGTGCTTCACGTTGCGAGATGCCTTCGCGGCAATTTTCAAATGCCCATTACCGACTACCAAGCCAAATACCTCGCCTACGAGCTGACGAAGCGCTGTGCTTCTGATAGCGTCGAGAAGCTGGCGGCAGCGGTGGCGGGTGCTCAGGTCGATCTGAATCCTCATCAGGTGGATGCCGCCCTGTTTGCCTTCCAGTCGCCACTCTCGAAGGGCGCGATCCTTGCGGATGAAGTCGGTTTGGGTAAGACCATCGAGGCCGGTCTGGTCATCTCGCAGAAGTGGGCGGAGAGGAAAAGACGCATCCTCATCATCACACCCTCAAATCTGCGCAAGCAGTGGCACCAGGAAATGGCGGAGAAGTTCTTCCTCCCTTGCGAGATACTGGAGTCGAAGTCCTACAATGCCTGCGTCAAGAAAGGCCACTTCCAGCCATTCGAGACGAAGACTGATGCCATCATCATCTGCTCCTACCAGTTCGCGCGAAACAAGGCCTCCGATGTGCAGCGCACGCTTTGGGATTTAGTGGTCGTGGATGAAGCACACCGCCTGCGGAATGTTTACAAGCCCTCGAACATCATCGCGAACGTGCTCAAGGGTGCCTTGCAGGAGCGGCACAAGCTCTTGCTCACGGCCACCCCGTTGCAGAACTCATTACTGGAGCTATTCGGCCTCGTCAGCATCATTGACGAGCACACCTTTGGCGATTTGAAGAGCTTCCGTGATCAATTCGCCAGTCTCAGTCAGTCTCAGGTCTTTGAAACGTTAAAGGCCCGGTTAAAGCCCATCTGCCACCGCACGCTTCGCCGTCAGGTCACGCAATACGTCCCCTACACCAAGCGCCATGCCATGGTGGAGCGCTTTGATCCCGGGGACAGCGAGGACAAACTCTACAACCTCGTCTCTGATTACCTTCAGCGGGAAAACTTGCAGGCTCTACCGCCCAGCCAGCGCACCCTCATGACGCTGGTGCTCCGCAAGCTCCTTGCTTCTTCCTCCTTCGCCATTGCCGGTGCACTCACTTCCATTGCCAATCGTCTCAAGGCACGGCTGAAAGCTGAGCAACCTACCGAGTCTCTCGAAGATGAACTCGACGAGGATTATGAAGCCCTCGACGAAACCGCCGAGGAGTGGGATGACGATGCCGTGGAACCTCTGAGCGCCGAGGATGCCAAGGCCATGGCTGCCGAGGTTCTCGACCTCGAAGAGTTTGCTCGCATTGCTGTCTCCATCGACCACAACGCCAAGGGGCGGGCCTTGTTGAAAGCCCTCAAGGTCGCCTTCGCCAAGGCTACGGAACTCGGTGCCTCCGAAAAGGCCATCATCTTCACGGAGTCACGCAAGACGCAGAGCTACATCCTGCGCCTGTTGGCCGATAGTCCCTACAAGGACGGTATCGTCCTCTTCAACGGCACCAACACCGACGACACCTCCAAGGCCATCTACGCCCGCTGGGCTGAGAAGCACAAGGGCACGGACAAGATCACCGGCTCCCGCACGGCAGACATGCGCAGTGCCCTCGTTGATTACTTCCGCGACGAAGGCCGCATCATGATTGCTACCGAAGCAGGAGCAGAGGGGATCAACCTTCAATTCTGTGCGCTCGTGGTGAATTACGATCTGCCATGGAATCCCCAGCGCATCGAGCAGCGCATTGGCCGCTGCCATCGTTACGGCCAGAAGCATGACGTGGTGGTGGTGAACTTTCTGAATCAGAAGAATGCCGCCGACGTTCGAGTTTATGAACTCCTGGATGAGAAGTTCAAGCTCTTCGATGGCGTCTTTGGTTCCAGTGACGAAGTGCTCGGTGCTATCGAGTCCGGCGTGGACTTTGAGATGCGGATCGCCGCCATTTATCAGAAGTGCCGCAAGCCTGAGGAGGTCAAGGTGGCCTTCGATGAGCTTCAACTGGAACTGCGGCTGGAGATTGATGAATCCATGAAGACCACTCGGCGGAAGCTGCTGGAAAACTTCGACGATGAAGTCCGCGACAAGCTCAAGGTGCGTGATGACGCATCCAGAGAGTCCTTGAACCGCTTCGAGCGGCAGCTCATCCAGCTCACCCAGCACGAGTTGAACGGCCATGCGCGTTTCTTGGACGAGTCCTGCTTTGAACTCACCAGCCAACCTTATGCAACGGTCCAGGGTATCGAGCTTGGATTGTATCAGTTGCCACGGCGATCTGCTGAGGCCCATCTCTATCGCCTTGGTCATCCGCTGGCAGAGCGTGTCATTGATCAAGCCAAAGAACGTGAGCTGCCACCGGCGGAATTGACCTTTGGCTATGGTGGGCACGGTGGGAAAATCAGCATCTTGAAGCCTCTCATCGGCAAATCGGGCTGGCTTACGGTATCGCTGTTCACCGTGGATGCTCTCGACCAGGGCGAAGATCATCTCATCTTTGCTGCCAGTTCCGATGATGGACAGGCACTCGATGATGATCAGGCGTCCCGCCTTTTGACTCTGCCAGCTTCTACGTCGGCGCTTTCAGCCTTGGCGCTCGATGCTCCCGCGCTGGCCGCGCAGCAGGAGCAGACGCGGGCCGTGCTGCTGAAACAAATCTCCGACCGCAATGCCAAGTTCTTCGAGGCAGAGTTAGCCAAGCTCGACGGCTGGGCAGACGATCAAGTCGCCAGTTCCGAGAAAGCGCTGAAGGACATCAAGAAGCGCATCCGTGAGCTGCGGAATGAAGCCACCAAGGCCGCCGACCTCGCAGAACAGGCGCGCATTCAGACCGACATGGTCGAGGCCGAGCGCCGCCAGCGCAAGCTCCGGCAGGAAATCTTCGAGGTGGAGGAGCGCATCTACGCCCAGCGTGACCTGCTCGTGGCCGCCATTCGTGGGAAGCTGGAGCAGAAGACGCAGACTCTCGACCTCTTCACTGTGCGTTGGTTGCTTGTTCAGCAGAGCAAGTCAGACTCGCAAACGCAGGCTTAACGTTTTACTACTCATTCCATGCCCGATACCGACACGCCGATCCCTGCCAGCCAAAACTTCACCAAACTGAAGGCCAAGCTCCGTGAGCTGTTCGAGCTGGACAAGGCAGACCTCGATTTCGGCATCTACCGTGTCCTGCGCCAACGCCACACCGAGATCGCGGAGTTTCTGGACAAACACTTGGAAACCACCGTCCGCAGCGCCCTCACCGAGCATAGCTCCATTCAGACGGGCCACTTGGAAGACGAACTCGCCCAGGCCATGCAGGCGGCCAAGCTGCTCAGGAAAGACCCGGAGACTTTTGCTGAAGTCCTCGTCCTCCGTGAGCGCATCGCCAAAGGCTCTGACCTGGAAGCCACCGCCGATGAGGTCTATTCCCACCTGCTGACCTTCTTCTCCCGCTACTACCAGGGCGGGGATTTCCTGGGCCTGCACCGCAGCACCGTCCACGGGCAGGAGCGCTACATGATCCCTTACAATGGGGAGGAGGTGAAGCTCATCTGGGCCAACATGGACCAGTATTACATCAAGTCCTCCGAGCTGCTGCGGGACTACAACTTCAAGGTCTCCAAGAACCTCGGTGAAATCTTCAAAGCCGATCCGAAGGATGTCTTCACCGTCCAGTTCAAGCTCATTGAGGGCGACACCGAAAAGGACAATCGCAAAGCCGACAGCAAGACCACGCGAGCCTTCAGCCTGGATACCGACACCGCTTTTGTGGAGACGGATGAGCACACCCTCACCATTCAATTCCGCTACCGGGAACATCCCAGTGAGCGCAGCCTTCAGGACAAGCTGAATGCCGATACCGAAAAGACCCTGGCCGACACCCTGCCGCCGAAGTGGAAGGAACTGCTTTTTGCCGCCGATCCCAGCTACCAACCGAAGGACAAGAAGGACAGCCGCACCGTCTTCCAGAAGCACCTGCGCAGCTACACGGCCAAGCACCTTTTCGATTACTTCATCCACAAAGACCTCGGCGGATTCCTGCGCCGTGAGCTGGACTTCTATGTGAAGAATGAGGTCATGCACCTAGATGACATCGAGGACAGCACCGCACCGAAGGCTGAGGAGTACCTCTCCAAAATCCGTGCCGTCCGCCGCTGCGCCCTGCCCGTCATCCGCATGGTGGCGCAGTTGGAGGAGTTTCAAAAGAAGCTCTGGTTGAAGAAGAAGTTCGTGGTGGAGACTCGCTACTGCATGACGCTCGACCGCGTGCCAGAGGCGCTCTACGCCGACATCTGCCAATGCGAGGCTCAATGGCAGGAATGGGAAGAGCTGGTGGCCATCTCGGAGGTCATAACCACAAAGAACACAGAGAGCACAAAAGGCTCGGGGTCAGCAGCCGTTAGGCAAGTAGGAGCAACGATTTCTTCAGCCCCAAAGGGGCGAAACATACCAGCCCAGGGTGAGCTGGGAGAAAACGCCCAAGCCCTGAAGGGGCGGCCCAAATCCTCCGTCACCGCCACCGGTTCGGGCGCCCCTTCAGGGCTAGGGGATTCTAGGGATGCCGGAAACCCAGGGCGTTGCCCTGGGCTGGTATCGGACGCCGCGTTGCGGCTCAAGATTCTCAAGGCGCATCCGCATCTGATGGTGGACACCAAGCATTTTGATCAGGCCTTCACGCTCAAGCTGCTCGCCAGCATCGACGACTTGGACGCTTCACTTGATGGTGTCTGCTTCCACTCCGAAAACTTTCAGGCGCTTCAACTAATCCAAGAACGGTATAAGCAGCAGGTAAAGTGTGTCTACATTGATCCTCCATACAACACGGCATCGGCACCCATACTCTACAAGAACGACTACAAGCACTCATCTTGGGCGAGCCTAATTATGGATCGTCTCGCGCTGTCATTGCGACTGCTATCTACAAACGGCGTCAAGACGGTTGCGATTGACGATACAGAGGTTGGCGACTTGGTGAAGATTCTTGAACAGGTCGCGCCAAATCACCGATTATCAAAAATAACCGTTGTCCACAATCCAAAGGGCTCGATAACGAAGGATTTCAATCGGACACATGAGTATGCGTTGTTCCTGACACCCGAGGGTGTCTCAGATTGTATTGCCCGGTCGTTGGAAGAAAATGACACGCCCAGAAAACTTCGACGGTGGGGTGAAAATTCGCGTCGGATAGACCGACGTCTGTCTTTCTATCCCATCTACGTTAAGAATGGAAAGATAACGCGTGTTGGGTTGGTTCCTGAGAGCCATGATTTTCATCCATCAGGCAAGAATGTGCCAATAGCCGGAGGTGAAATCGAGATCTGGCCGATTGATGGAGATGGCGTTGAGAGGCGTTGGAACTTTGGGCTTGATTCAATCAACGAAAATCTAAGCCGCATAATTGTAAGGGAGGTTGACGGTGAATTGGACCTCTTTCTCACGCATGAATTAACCGTCCCCAAGACAGTTTGGAGTGGGGGTGACTATGATGCTGGAAATTGGGGCAACTCGCTACTTATCGCATTCCTAGGTGAGAAGAAATTCGATTTTCCAAAGTCCATTCACCTTGTTGTCAGATGCATCAATCTAGCCGTTCAATCCGATATGAATGCAATCGTGCTGGACTATTTTCCCGGCTCAGGCACCACTCCTCACGCTGTAATCCTGCTGAACAAAAAAGATAACGGCCAAAGGAAGTATGTTGTCACAGAAATGGGCGTCCATTTTGAAGATGTTCTGGTGACTAGGTTAAAAAAAGTGGCCTATGCGTCAGTTCTTGGCGACTGGAAAGAAGGCAAACCGCAGACCCGCAACACCGGCATCTCCCATGCCTTCAAGATCGTCCGGCTGGAATCCTACGAGGACACGCTGAACAACCTCCGCCTCTCCCGCAGTGCCCAGCAAGAGACCGCGCTGGCCAACGCCACGGAGACGCAGCGGGATGCCTACCTGCTGGGTTACTTCCTGGACGTGGAGAGTGAGGGCAGTGCCAGCCTGCTGGATGTGGGCCAGTTCCGCGATCCCTTTGGCTACAAGCTCCACATCGCCACCAGCAGCGCCGGTGAAACGAAGGAAACGAACGTGGATCTGGTGGAGACCTTCAACTGGCTGCTGGGCCTGAAGGTGAAACACATCGACCACCAAAAAGGCTTCCTCACCGTCACCGGCGAGCGCCGCGCCGGAGGCCGCTGCCTCATCCTCTGGCGCAGCCTGAGCGACGATGAAAAAGCCGACAATGCCGCCCTAGTGAAGTATCTGGAAAAGATCACCGTCAGCCCAGCCGACACGGAATACGACTTCATCTACCTCAACGGCCCCCACACCCTGAACGACCCGCACAACAAGGTCCACCTCATCGAGGAAACCTTCCACCGCCTGATGTTTGACACCACGAACTTTGAGAGCCTGTCATGAGTGAGGAACTGCAAGTATCTCAACCTTCCAAGGTGGTTCTCTATCAGACTGAAGACGGGAAAGTGACGGTGGACGTGCTGTTTGCCCGAGAGAACTTCTGGCTGACGCAGAAGGCAATGGCGGACCTGTTTGGGGTGCAGCGTCCGGCGATCACCAAGCACCTGGGCAACGTCTTCAAATCGGGCGAGCTGGTCGAAGCCGCAGTATGTTCCGTTTTGGAACATACTGCAGGGGATGGCAAAGCCTACGAGGCAAAATACTATAATCTGGATGCAGTCATCGCCGTCGGTTACCGGGTGAACTCCTTCCAGGCCACGCAGTTCCGCATCTGGGCCACAAACACGCTGCGGGAGTTCATGGTGAAGGGATACCTGCTAAACGACGACATGCTCAAAAACGGGCGGGCCTTTGGGCAGGACTATTTCGATGAGTTGCTGGAGCGCATTCGAGAAATCCGTGCCAGTGAGCGGCGTGCCTACCAGAAGATCGCGGATGTCTTTGAGCAATGCAGCAGTGACTACCGCAGCAACAGCGAGGAGACGAAGCTCTTTTACCAGATTGTCCAAAACCAGATGCACTACGCCACCACCGGGCAGACGGCGGCGGAGATCGTGCATGACCGTGCCGACAGCGAAAAGCCCTTCATGGGACTGACGACATGGAAGAACGCACCGAAGGGCAAGGTGCTGAAAAGTGATGTCACCATCGCCAAGAACTACCTGAATGAAAAAGAGGTGGACCGCCTGAACCGGCTGGTGGTGATGTTTATCGATAACGCGGAGTTCCGAGCACTGAACCAGCAGGTAATGACCATGCAGGACTGGCTCCAGCAAGTGAAGCGCTTCCTGGCCTTTAACGACCAAGAGGTGCTGGAGCACGCCGGACGCATCTCCCATGAAGTGGCTGTGGCAAAAGCTCATGCCGAGTATGACAAGTTCCGCGTGAAGCAGGATCGAGATTACCTGTCCAATTTTGATCTGGCCTTTGCCAAATACCTGAAGGGAGGAACGGCGGAATGAGCTTCGCCAATAAACTCGTCCTCGCCCCCTGGGCGCTGAAGCAACTCGGTGTCGCCGACTTTGACCGCCTTTCCGAAATCCTGCGTGCGCCGGAGTTTGAGGGGTGGGCGGAAGATGGCGGCAGCAAGTTTGTGCATCAGCTCATCGCCCGCCTTCCCAAGCAGGGCCGCAATGTGGCGGATGATCAACTGCGGGACTACGACAGCAACATCGTGGGCCACTGGAAACACATCACCAAGAAGCGCAACCTGCTGGGGCCGACGCTTTACCCGCTCTACTTCCAATACCTGGGCCTGCTGATGACGGAGCTGTATCTGGACCGCTACTTCAGCGATGCAGATGCGCTGCTCACCTCGCTGAATCACAGCGTGAAAGCCTTCAATGAAGGAAAGGCAGCCCGTGAGCACATCGCGAACTTCGTTTTGGACGACCTGAATAAGGCTGCGTTCTGGATGGCAACTGGCAGCGGCAAGACGCTGCTCATGCACTGCCACATCCGCCAATACCTGCACTATCTGGGCAAGGCCGGAAAACGGAAGGACCTCAATCGCATCATCCTGCTCACGCCAAACGAAGGCCTGTCCCGGCAGCACAAAGACGAGTTTGAGCAGAGCGGAATCGAGGCTGAGTTTTACGACAAAGATGGTGCGACACTATTCACGGGTCGTGGCGTGGACATCATCGACATCAACAAGCTCCGTGAGACTTCCGGCCAGAAGACCGTGGCGGTGGACACCTTTGAAGGAAACAACCTCGTGCTGGTGGATGAAGGCCATCGTGGCTCGGGTGGTGAAGTCTGGAAGGACTTCCGCCGCCGCATCAGCGCCAATGGCTTCTCCTTTGAATACTCTGCGACCTTCGGGCAGTCGGTTAAAGCGGCGACAGGTGCCAAGCAGAAGGAACTGACCCAGGAGTATGCCAAGTGCATCCTCTTCGACTACTCCTACAAGTTCTTTTACAACGACGGTTACGGGAAGGACTTCAACATCCTCAACCTCGCGGATCAGGTGCAGCTCGCCGGGCGGGACTACCTGACGGGCAGTCTGCTATCATTCTACCAGCAGAGGCGGCGCTTTGCCGACGGTGGCACGGAACTGAAGCCCTACCTGCTGGCGGACCCGCTGATGATCTTCGTCGGAGGCTCAGTTTCCGGCACTCGTGAGCAGCAGGAAGAGACTGACCTTGTGCAAATCCTGAAGTTCCTGGCGAGCTTCGTGGCAGACCGCAAAGAAAGCGAAATCTCTCTGCAAAAGCTGCTCACACGGAAGATGGGCTTCGTGGCGGGAGGCAAGACAGTCTTTGATGAACTCTTCCCTTATGTGGAGACGCTGTGGAGCGGGACCAAAGCCAGTGAGTGCTTCCTCGACATGCTGCGTCATGTCTTCAACGCTCCCTCGCCTGGGCAGCTCCACATCGTCCGCCTCATGGGCAGTGATGGCGAAATTGGCCTCCGTATCGGCACGCATGATTGGTTCGGCGTGGTGAACGTGGGAGATGCCAAAGGCCTGTGTGACCGGCTCATTGAAGCCAAGGGCGAGAACGATCACTTCGTCGTCGAAGACATGGCGTTCTCAGGGTCTCTCTTTGCCGGAATCAACTCGACTGGCAGCCCGATACGAGTTTTAGCAGGTGCCAAGAAGTTCAGCGAAGGCTGGAGCAGTTGGCGTGTTACCGCGATGGGCCTCATGAACGTCGGCAAGAAGGAAGGCAGCGAGATCATTCAGCTCTTCGGTCGTGGCGTGCGCCTGCGTGGCTACAAGTTCAAGCTCAAGCGCACCAGCGCCCTGGATGCTCTGGACCTGCAAGCGGACGACATGTCCACCAAGCATCCCGAGCACATCGCGCTCATGGAGACTCTGAACATCTTCGGCATCCGCAGCAACTACATGCAGGACTTCGAGGAATACCTCGAAGAGGAAGGCGTGGGCGAAGACGAACGCCGTGAACTGATCTTCCTGCCCACCATCAAACTGCCCGAGTTTGAGGCCGGCGAACTCAATCTGCACATCATCCGCCCCAAAGCGTCGATGCCGGACTTCAAACAGACCGTGACGCTGGAACTCGGCAGCCTGGAGGGCAGGCTCAATGGTCTCGTGACGGCGGACTGGTATCCGCGCCTGCAAAGACAAAGCTCTACAGCGAATGCTGGAACAGGGTCAGCCGCACTCAACCGCGAGCCGCTTACATCGCAGCACCTCGCTTTCCTCGACTGGAACAATGTCTGGTTCGAGCTGGAACGCCACAAACGGGACAAGGCCTACTACAACACGCTCTTCCGGCCCGAAGCGCTGCAAGTGATCATGGCCGAACGCTGGTGGTATGAACTCTACATTCCGCCGGGCTATCTGGACTTCCGCTTTGATAAGCTGGCCCTTTATCAGGAGATCGTCATCCACCTGCTCAAAGCCTACCTCGACCGTTTCTACCTCTTCCACAAACGTGAGTTTGAAGCGCCGCATCTGGAGTATCAGCGGCTCACTCAAAACGACGAACTCATTCTACAGAAGTATCAAATCCTGGTGAAGAAAACGGAGACGCAGCTCATCACGCGTCTCAAGCAGCTCAGTGAACGCTTTGCGGCTGGGAAGTATGAAGACCTTCAGCTCGACCGCTGGAAAATCTTCCCCGTTCAACATTCCAAGCATCTCTACCAGCCGCTCATCCACCTGAGCCACAGCCGGGGCGAGGATGCGCTGGTGAAGATCATCCCAACGCACCTTAACGAAGGCGAGAAACAGTTCGTGAACGACTTGGAAGCCTTCTGCCAAGCCGAGGCCAAAGGCAGCCTCGCGGAGACGGAGCTTTATCTCCTGAGGAATCACAGCTCCGACAAAGGCGTCAGCTTCTTTGCCGAAGCAGGCTTCCGTCCCGACTTCATCCTCTGGCTTCTGCGAGAAGACAAACAAACCATCGCCTTCATCGACCCCAAAGGCCTGCGCAACTTCACTGACAACTTCAACAACCCGAAGGTGCAGTTCTGCCGCCGTATCAAAGAGATCGAGGCCGATCTAGCAAAGAAGGCCACGAAGACGCCCATTCAGCTCGAATCCTTCCTCATCTCCCAAACCCACAGGCATCAGCTCCGCTGGCCCTGCCCGTCTGATCCGAATAAAGACGCCACTTCCGCAGACTATCGGCAGCATCACATCCTCAGCGCCAAGGATGATCCTGATTCCTACATCCGGGATTTGATCGCAGTGCTTTGAATGCCTGTTCCTGAGTAGCTGCCCACTGAAGGCACAGCCTTTCATCCTGCCGATGGATTCCCGGCTGATGCCGCTCTCACAAGCTAGGGCAGACGTTGCTCAAACCCATCGCTTCCCGGAGTTCCTGCAAGCGCCTCGGCAACCGCTCGTGGATGCGTTTGGTATCGTCGTGGGCATTTCACCACTCCGCCGCCCCTCACCGCCGGATCGAGTAAAGATGGCGGTCCGTGCGGATGAGCAGCCGATCTCCGACGAGCGCGGGGGTGGACATGCACATCTCGCCGCCGAGGGTGTTCGTGTGCAGCAGCTCGAACTTGTCCCCGGCGAGGAGGACGGAGGTTTGGCCGTCTTCGTCGAGACAGAAAATCTTGTCGCCCATGGCCCACGGTGAGGTGGTGAAGCCGGGGCCGCGTGGCAGGCGCTCTTTGAGGTAGAACGGCTGGCCGGTTTTCGCGTCGAAGCAGCTCAGCAGTCCGCGATCATAGAGCACGTAGAGTTTGCCCTGGTGAACGAGCGTCGTGGGATTGTAGGGCGCGATGC
>Ga0247831_1007583_pt1 | contig 12010 bp, 9 predicted proteins | sample LaCruzMarch2015__9_FD_192406 | JGI IMG/M metagenome (GOLD analysis project Ga0247831, IMG submission 192406) | Freshwater microbial communities from meromictic Lake La Cruz, Castile-La Mancha, Spain - LaCruzMarch2015_1m | ecosystem: Environmental > Aquatic > Freshwater > Lake | place: Spain...
GGATCTGTTTCTGAAATACGATTAATTTCACTGTAAGCTTGCGTAAACTCAAAATCAGATGGACTTAAATGATCTGTGAAATTTGGAGTAATCGCACTTGGGTCTCCCCCATTTCCATACGGATTATCGCTTCCAATCAATTTTATTAAACTGAAATCTGTTGCATTTGGATCGATAGCTTGGCCATAAAAATCAGTTTGCTCATAGTCTGTGAAATTCACTTCTGGGCTCATAAAATCTAAGAACACAAAACCATTTCGAGCATCATCACCTTTGTAGGGGAAATTCCGAGGTTTAAATTCATTTTTATAAGTTGACAAACGAATAAATGTGTTTACTTTCTTATTTATTTTTACATCAGTTTCTAGTGTCAATCCATAAATCTGTCGGACCAATTTACCTTTTGCATTTTGAAGTCGAACTCTTCTCAAATTGTCTTCATACCAATTAAATGAAACCTTGTCCATGTTTTTATCATCAATCATTTGTCCACCAAACGAACGAAGTGTAAACTTTAAATTAGAAGTTGGTTTATATGAAACTGCAGCATGAACGCCTGCTGTACCTCTAAAACCATGATAATTCCTAAGCTCTAAACGATTGATTCCATGATTGAAATTATTTCCAAAAATCGTTTTTCTTGCTTGTGTTGCGTAGGTTCTACCGAAATAAGTTCCAGAAATTAAATAGCTAAATTTCTTATTTTTAGAGGTATTTGAATGGCTAAAATTCATGTTTCCATAAGGTAATTTTGCATAGAAATTTTGTCCAACAGCGAGTTCTAATTGCGTTGAAGAACTATCTGAAAATTCTGGAAATAAAAAATTTAATGCTCCGCCAATATTATCAGATTCTAAATCGGGTGTAATTCCTTTTGCTTCAACTACTTCATCTACGAAAACAGAAGGAAATGCTTCAAATTCAAAAGAGCGTGTTGGATTATCTTCGCAAGCTACAGGCAAACGATCGCCATTAACCAAAACCGATGTCCAATCGACAGGAGTTCCACGCATTGAAACCATATTGCTTTCACCTTTTGAGCGAAACAAACTCACACTTGGTAATCGTTGTGCTAAATCGGCCGCGTTTTTGGTTGGAAGATGGTCAATTTCGCTTTTTTTGACAGTGTTTACAATGCTCGTACTTTTCTGCATTTTCTCAAAAGAAGTTTTTTTTCTTCTATTTTTAGACACAAAAACAGTGTTGAGGTTTAAGGTTTTAGATATTCTTAACTTAAAAACTTCTTGACTTTTTGTTTGAGGTATTAGAATTTCGAACGTATCTTGTTCGTAGTTCTTTTGAAAACAGACAAGCTTATAATTTCCAGCGGCAATACTATCAAATTGAAAAAATCCTTGAGAGTTTGAAAATGTTTTTTTATTTAGTTCAACTAATTTAAGCTCAACTCCTTCAATTGTTGAAGAATCTTTTACGATTCCTTTCAATGAAAAATAAGTTTGACCAAAAAAGGGAAAGCAACTAGCTATGAAAAAAAGATTCAGAAAATTTTTCATAAATCCAAACGTAAACCTAATTGAAAACGCTGACCGTAATATTCCATTCTTAAATGGCGCCATTCTTTTCCTTTATACATTCTTTCAGCTGCGTTTAACAAATTCATTCCTTCAAAATAGATACTTCCTTTTTTGTTCCATGCATACGAAATTTGGAAATCTAAATTGTAAGTTTCATTGACATAAATATCAAAATCATCATCTAAATGCAATAATCCAATCCCAACTAAAGAAGCAAGATTCACTTCCTTTAAATGTTTTCCGATGTAATTTAAAGCCAAACGTGCATTCCATTTTTTGTATTCATAAACCAATCCTAAGTTGTAGATTAATGGCGTTTGTTCCGTCATTTTTTGTTTGTTTGGTCTTCCAGGAATTTCCATTCTTGAATCAGAGATTGTGACATTTGAATTGGTTCCGAAACCAGAAAGGAAACCAGGTAAAAAATCAAATTTTCGGATCAAAGTCACTTCAGCACCATATACGGATGATCTAGCAGCATTTTCATATTTTTTAACCATAATTCCAGAGGCTGGATCTACATCGGCTGTTGTAACTGTAAAAATGTGATTGTAAACATCTTTATAAAATCCAACAACTGAAAACATTCCTTTACCGGGCCAAAAGTATTCGAAAGCTAAATCGTAATTGAATGCATAAGTTGGTTTTAAGTTTGGATTTCCAAAAATGTAAACAAGGTCGTTGTATTTGATCATTGCAAATCCTGGCTTCGTTTGTTCAAAATTTGGTCGTTTCATCGATTCGCTAAATGCGGCACGAATGTTTATATTATCATTCATTCGATACGTCATATTCAATGAAGGCAATAAGAACAAATAATCTCTTTCCACTTCTACACTTTTTGGAACGTTGTATTGGTTTCCTGATAAAGTATCAAAAGCAAGTTCGTCTGTCAAGGTATCTGAAACTTGGTTAAATCGTGTGTATTCTAAACGAGCTCCACCCACAAAACTCCATTTTCCAGTTGTATAATCAGCCATAGCATACGTTCCAGACTGCAATTCTTTGTAGCTGTAAGTCGAACCAACCCATTGTCTATATTCTTGATTCAAATAATTCATTTCTTTTTCACGAAGCAAGTAAGATGAATCGATTAGAAATGAATACAAAATACTAGGGTCTAAAAATGGATAAAACTGTCCATCGTAATTTGAACCTAAAGGTGCAAGAAATCCATTTCTGTTGTCTGTGTATGGATCGTGTGGAAATTGGTCTAAGGTAAATGGCTGATTATTTCCCGGAATGGAATAATCCTTGAACCATTCATATTTTGAAATATTTCTAGAACCGCTTTTCAAACGCATTTTTGTTCCAAACTTAAATTTTAAATCATTATTCAATTTATAATCTAAATCAGTTTGTAAAACTGGTAAATCACGTTCTTTTGTTTCATTGATTTCAGTATAAGTTTGGTAAAACTCAAAGTCACTTGCGTTTAAAGTTTGTGCACCGAAAATAGTTGAGTATTGAGGTTGGATATTATTCGGATCATCGCCATTTCCATACGGATTATCCTCCCCAATTAGTTTTCCTGGGAAACCATTTGGGTCATTAATATCAATTTGATCACCATACAAACTCACATAATCTTGATCTTCAAATTGCATCAAAGGACTGATGAATTCAGTAATCATGTAACCATTTCGTGGGTCTTTTTGGTTGAAAGGAACTTTTCCGTATCTGAAGCTATTGTCGTAACTCGCCACTTTGAAAAATAATTTCAATGATGGATTAATGTTCCATTCAGAATAAATATCGCCACCAAAAAGCTGACGTTCTAATTTTCCATGAATGTTTTGCAAACGGATTCTTTGTCCCGAACCTTCATACCAGTTATAACTTTGTTTTTTCTGATATTTATCATCCAACATAAAGCTGTACAAAAAGTGAGTTCCGATTTTGAACTTGTCGCTGAATTTGTATTGAAGAGCTGTATTTGCTGAAATATTAGTTCGAGTTCCATCGTACTTTTTGAGCTCGTAACGGTTCAAACTGTGGTTGAAATTACTACCATAAATAATTTTAAAAGCATCAGCAGCATAATAGCGAGCAAAAGCAGAACCATTTAATAAGTAACTGAATTTCTTGTCTTTAGAAACATTTCCAACTAAAAAATTAAAAACACCTGTGGGTTTATTTGCCAATAAATTATAACCTCCAGCCACATTCAGTTTAAAGGTCTTTTCTTGCACTGTATTTCTAGCTAAGAAATTGATACTTCCACCGATTTGATCGGATTCCATGTCTGGAGTTGAACTTTTTGAAACGAATACATATTCAATCATATCCGCAGGTAGAATCTCAAATTCAAAGGAACGCGTCGCATTTTCTTCATCAGCAACAGGCAGACGATCTCCATTCAAAAAAGTCGCTGTCCAATCTAAAGGTGTTCCGCGCAAAGAAATATTACTTCCTTCTCCTTTGTTTCGAGTGATTGATGCGCCGGGTACTCTTGCTACAACATCAGAAGCGTTTCTATTTGGAAGTTTCGCAATGATGTCGGAAGACACAACCGTTACAACAGTTGGAGAGTTTTTAACCAAATAAAGTGCTTTGTTTTCACTTGTTTTAGCGTAAGTAATGATTGTAACTTCTTTCAATTCCTTGATTTCAGATAAAATCAAATCACCTAAATCTAAATTTTCTCCAGCGCTTAAAGTAAATGACTTTTCAAATTCAGTGTATCCTGTCATTGCTATTGTCAAAGTATATGAACCAGGATTCATACCTTTGATTAAAAATTTACCATCAAAATCACAAATCGTTCGGTAAGCTGTATTTTGAATTAAAATTTTTGTACTCGGAATTACACCTCGATTATCTTTTACAATTCCTTGCACACTTGAAGTTTGAGCAAGAATTAAATTTGAGAATAACAACACCAAAAATGTAGTTGTAACAATTTTAAAATACTTCATGAAGTTTAAATTATAAAAAGAAATTATCTATACTTTCTTTGGAAAAACCAGCTGATGCTGTCATTCCTTTTCCACCAATTGCAGTAACAACTTTGATTTTATCTGTTATTTGTCGATCAAAAATCTCTTCGTTTCCTTTCATTTGAGAATAATAGCCATTCCAGAAATGTTGAATATCCCAATTTGGAAGCTTTAAAATTTTCTTCGACTCATCTAAAATAATTTGATTAATTGACATATCGATATCGAAGCCTAATTCTTCATTTTTTGCTGCATCAGCATATTGATGACTATCGCCAATTACGATGCTTCCATCAATACGTTGTTTGAACAAAATATGAATTCCGTTGTTAATCGCTTCTTGATTTACATTTTCCCAATTGAGGTTTTTGTAACCTTCAAGTGCTTTAAAACTCTCGTATCTGCGAATTGTCAACCCTGTTAAAATATTACCTGGAAGTTTAATTTCAGGCATTGGTTTAGTAACCATCATCCCCAATTTAACGACTTCAATTTCTGATTTTGAAAACACCTCTGGAAACAATATACGAAAATCTCTACCATTACAAATAATTGTCTTGGCAGCAATAATTTTGTCTCGATTAGAAGTGAATAATTCTACTTCAGATTCATTGTCTTCGATTCCGATTACCGGAGTTGCATATCTGAATTCAATTGAAGTTGTTTCTCTTAAATAAGCATGTAAATTATGAATCATTGTTCTTGATTCTGCGGAAACTTCTTGCGGAAAAGACAAAGCACCAATTGCATAATTTGAATCAACTGATGGATATTTTGCTAATAATTCTTCTTTGGAAAGCATTAAAGAATTGTATTCCGCAGCTTCAAAATTTGCTTTTAATTCATGTAATAAATCAAGTTCGTCTGTTGTTGAAGCGATGTAAGTTGAACCATTGTTTCTAATACCAATATCAAATTTTTCTTGGAACGATTTATACAATTGAGTAGAATAACGTCCGTAATGATGCCATCTTCCAACAGAAAATCCTGAAGGAACAACTTGACCAAAATTTCTTACACTTGCTTCCATTGGAAATAAATCCTTTTCTAGGACGATTACTTTTAGTCCAAGTAAAGCTGCATGATATGCATGAAAAGTTCCTAAAATTCCTCCTCCAACGATAGCTAAATCGTATTTTTTCATTTTATATTTTCGTTTATATCAATTATTTCAAAAGGAAAATCAACTATAAAATCAGCACCTGCTTTTTCTAATTCTTCACTAGAAAAGGCTCCAGAATCAATACCAATAGTCCAATTACAGTTAGCGTTTTTTCCTTGTAACATATCGTTAGGTGTGTCGCCAACTTTAACAACATATTTACTATCATCGACTCCCGTTAGTTCCATTGCTTTGTATATCATATCTGGTTTTGGGCGACCAATTGAAGGATCATCACTGCAAACTAAACCATCAATAACTGAATGCCATTGCAAACGATCAATAATTAAATCCGCTGTTTCTTTTGAAAAACCAGTATCGAGTACAATTTTAATGTTTCGTTCTTTCAAATAGGTAAAAAACAATCCTGTATTTTTTGTTTCTGAAACAGCTTCGTTATCCCTGTAATAGGAATTCATGTGAAACTTAAACGAGTTATGAATCTTTTCTATAAACTGTTCATCAATAATGTGAAAATGATTAGTTAGAATTGTTTTAATTCCTACAGGTTTTGGAACAGCAAGCACATTTGATGCTAATTTTCTGTCAATATTAAAATCATGCTCTTGAAAAGCTTTAATCATTGAATCATGCACAGAAAACGTATCACTGACAGTTGTGCCTGCCATATCTAAAACTACAAGTTGAATAGAATCAAGAATCACAATTGATTAGTTAACTGAAATATGGCGTAAAACAACTTTGTCTCCCGTGTAAACTTTCAACAAATATTTACCTGACAATAAGTTATTTAAACTTAATTTATATTCAGAATTCACTGAAAATAATTTCTCTGATTGAACTAAACGACCATCTAATGAATAAACTTCAACTTTCAACGTTTGTGCATCATTTGCATTTTTGATAGTCACAAAATTAGCTGCAGGATTTGGATAAACGGTTAATGTGTTTACTGTTACTTCTTCAATTGAAGCTGTACTTAAATTATAGATTTCTGTAATACTACAACCATTCATATCTGTAATCGTAAGTGTGTATTGACCACCTGATAAATTTGAAATAGATGCTGTAGATGCTGAAAAACCATTCGGTCCAGTCCATTCAAAAGTAAGATTTCCTTGTCCTCCTGAAGCTACAACTGAGATAGCGCCATTATTACCTGCTGGTTGAGTTATTGTTTCATCTTCAATGATAATTGGTGCCAAAGTAGTTTCAACAAAAACACTGTCAGTAACTGACCAACCCGTAACTTGATCTGTTACAGTACATAAAAGCCATCCATTATCCAATCCACTAGCAACTTGTAAATCGTCACCATTGCTCCATTCATAGGTATAAGCCGCAGCATCACCAAAACCGCCTTGAGCGTTTGCAACTGCTTGACCACCGTTACAAGAATCTAAATCAATTGTAACAGACATATTATCAAGGACAAATAAAGTAATGCTTCCTCCATTAAAGTTTGATTGTGTACCAAGTGGGTCAACATCAGCATCAACAATTACTTCTAAACTATAGGTTGTTCCTGGTACTTCTGTCATTGGAACGTTTCCATCCGCTTCATTTGAATAAGCACGTACACAGCTCCAAGTTGGAAAAGCCATTTTACAAGGGTCAGTTGGATCTAATTGTCCACCGCAAGAATAACTTACCCAAGAAGGTAAATTTTGGATATCTGTTAAACGAATCCAGTTCACGTCCACAGTAATTGTTGGAGGAAAACCAATTGGGTTGTCAATAACAAAACTTTGTGGAGCTAATGCAGTTAAAATCGCATCGAACGGTTGACCAGGATAACAAAAGAATTGACTTGGAGATAATTTTCCGTCTGTTGGAAGAGGAATAAAACCAACTGGTTCGTAAATGTTTGTAACCGATGTTTGTGGTTCACACTGCGAAAAAACAACTGAAGAAGTTGAAAAGAAAGCAAAAGATAGTAAAATTAAACGTTTCATAATTACTGGTTTTATTAAGAATTTAGTTTATTATTTATGTATTCAATAACTGAAAACAATTCATTCATATTTTTCATAATGTAGTTGGCACCTGCGTTTTTTAGTTTTTCAGTTGCAGCATCAATCAATTCATTTTTTTTGTTTTCAGCTAATGCTTCAAATACTGATTGAGGTAAGCCAATCTCATTACCTGAGCACACAACTGCTGCAGTCCATGCACCTGCATTTAAGCCCTCGCCAACATCTGCAACTGTATCACCGACTTTCAAAACTTCATTCACATCATAAATCCCAAGGTTTTCCATATTTCTGAAAATCATGAATGGACTTGGTCTTCCTTCTTTACAATCTGATGAATTTATAACTGAGTCAACTAATAAACCTTTAGCAGCAGCTGCAGGAATTATTTTTTCCATCATTATGTCGATATAGCCTGTAGTTGAACCAATTTTTATTCCTTGAGATTTTAATTTTTCAATGATTTCAATGATTCCATCAATTGGCTCACAGTTTTGCTCAATTTCCAACATCATTTTTGGTGTAACGATGTGGTAAATAGCATCAATATCTTCGTCAGTTGGTGGAGAATTGTATGTATTAATCCACTCATTTTTAACTCTTTCTCCACTCAAAATCGCTTTCACATGATCGCGTTTTGCTAAACCCATTGGTTCGCGTGCTTCTTCCAGAGTGATGTGAATATTTTTTTCTTCAAACGCACTGATAAAAGCATTCATCGGAGCCATGCATCCGAAATCAATCATCGTTCCAGCCCAATCAAAAATAACAGCTTTAATTACTTTACTCATTTTTTTAATTCTTTTAAAATAATTTTTACAGAACCAGTTTTGTTTTTAAACTTTAATTCTTTTTGTGTTTGATTAGTAGTATTTTCTGAATAAAAATCAACCGTTTTTTCAATGTTAAAATTCAACCAAGACCTTCCATCTAAACCCCAAGCTTGAAAATCTTTGTTAGTCAAATTCGGGAAAACATGATTAATAGCAGTTGCAGCAATATCAACAATACTTGGATAAAAGTTAATTATACTTGAATCAGTTGACATATTTTCATAGAAATAAGAACCTGGATCATTCGCAACGATTTCCATTTTCTGTATATTTTTAGATGAGGCAATCCACCAAATTTTTCTTTCTTCAATTGAATTTCCAGAATGATGTTTACCAGTACCTCCATGGTCTGTGCTTGATAGAATCAACCAATTTTCATTTTTATAATTTGGTCTATTTTTTAACTCTTTTAGAATTTTTCCTATTTTTCTATCTACTTCTTCAATTGCTTTGATATATTTTTTATTGTCGAGTTCAAAACCTGTTGTGTGCCCTGTAAAATCAACATCATTAAAATGAACCATATTGACATCATATTCGGAGTTCTTCAATAAACTAAGTGTTTTATCTAAACAATCATTATCACTTTTTCCAGCAATGCACTCATCCCAACCGGTATCTTTAGAGATTTTAAAGAGCGATTTCCAGCCAACGACTAAAACCGATTTTTTAGAAGCGTCTATTTTTTTTAAATAACTTGGAAAGAATGGAAATTTATCAAAATTGTGATCTGAAAATTGATTGTCGGAAACATTGTGTTTTTGGTCCCATACACCCGTTAACATACTCGACCAACCTGGACCTGATTTTGTTTTACCAAGTTGCCAGCTTGTTGGGCAATAAATTCCAGCATTTTTTAATGAATCAAGGTTTGGAGTATGTGCTTTTTCAAGTGCGTCTGCTCTACATCCATCAATTCCAATTATAAGTACTTTATTTTGGGAGAAACTTGTTTGAGAAACTATAAAAGCAACAATAATTGAAATAAAATCACGCATCGGAAAGATTTGTGCAAAGGAATAAAATCAAAGTCAAAAAGGATGTTTAAAAAAGTTATGTTTGTATTAATAACGAATGTATTTAATGTTAATAAACGTTATTTTTTTTCCTTTATGAATTTAAAATTGAAGTAAAAAACGGAGAAAACAGTTGAAATCAAACCAATGATTCCGCAACCAAAAATAAGGATATGAAACAAAGCAACGTTATCAATATTTATTAAACCTGCATTTTTGGAAAATAAGATTGAAACACTTCCCAAATAACCCAAGCTGTCAGAGATGTACATTAGAAATCCAACATTTCCAGCAATGTGGAAGGCGGCAATAAATCGTTCAAAAAGGGCAATTTGAAAGGGAACATAACCAATGCTCATCCCTAAACCTGAAAATAGCATGAGATAGAAAAAGTTCATTTGTCCTGCACCAAACAGTAATTCAGCAACCAACATCATAACAAAACCTAATCCTGAAAGAATAAGTGATGCTTGAAATCCCCACAAGTTATTTTTAAAAATGACAATCAAAGAAGTTGTAAAAACGACAATTAAACCGATTGAAAATTCCATCGTTACAAATTGTGTTTTATCTGTGAAATTATAATGGTTAAACAATTCAACTGAAAAATTATCTCTAAAATCTCTGAAAATTGTTTGCATCAAATATAGAATTACCAAGCTGATTATTCCTGGTAAATACTTCTTTAAAATACTTCTTTTTTGTGCTTTGTTCATTGGAATTCGCTCCGTCTTTGCTAATTTATCAGCTTCACTTGGTTCAGGAATTACGCTCAGCATCCAAGAAGCAATTAACAGCACTGGCAAGAAAAATAATCCTGTCACAAATGGCATCCAAAATTCTGGAACTGAATAAATGGAATTGTCCATAATGTAAAGTGCGATACTTTTAACGATTCCTGACGAAATAATTGCTCCGACAGCGATTCCAGTTGCGAGTAGCTCAGTGAGTTTTCGTCCTTCTAAAAATGAAAAGATTACTCCCCAAACCATTCCAAGTGGCAAACCATTAGCGAACAAACAAATGAATTTAAATTCAACTGGAACAAGTGCAAAAAGCAATAGGGCAAAATGTGCAAAAAGTATCAATTTAAAAATTAATCCTACACGAGTGCTTTTTGTCATTTCAGAAATTACTTTGATTCCAATGAATTTGGAAAGCATATATCCTAAAATTTGACTTATCAAAAGCAAATCTTTGAGCGGTAAATTAAACAACTCTAATCCTGTATAACTCGCAGCATTGAAAGGTTTGCGAAACGCATACATCGAAGCATACGCTAAAAATGCAGCAGCAAAAGACCATAGAAAAAAAAGTATTGGCTTTTTAAAAAATTTCATTTCTTTAATTTAAGAACGCCTCAAAATAAAGCGATTGTGAGCTTGAAAAGACTGTAAATTAATTTTGTAACAGTATGTTAACTATGAGTTTAAAATAAATTCACTTTATAGTAACTTAATTTAAATTACAGACTTTTAGAACTAAATAAAATTGAATATCGATGCTCGCTACAATCTTCAAAACTAATTCCGTAATAAATTTTAAATTATATCATTTTTACGATAAATAAGAATAATTCCAATTTTTTCGAACAACTATTAATTTTAATTTCATAGATAAATTAATGTTAACTATTAGTATTTTTTATTAATTTATTTTAGTATTTTAGCCTAACAAACAACCATTTTACAACATGGAAACACCTTCGAAAATAACTGTTTCAATTGTAACATCTATTCCTTTAGAAAAAGCTTGGGATCTTTGGACCTTGCCTGAACATATAGTTAATTGGAACTTTGCATCTGAAGATTGGTGCGCTCCAAATGCGACAAACGATTTGAAAATTGGAGGTACTTTTAGCTATCGAATGGAAGCAAAAGACGGAAGTTTTGGATTTGATTTGAAGGGTACATACATAGCAATAAAACCCATGGAATTAATTGAATACAATCTTGAAGACAACCGAAAAGTGTCTATTTATTTTGAATCAAAAAACAATGAAACACACGTCATTCAAACTTTTGAAGCAGAAAATCAAAATCCAATTGAATTGCAACAGAATGGTTGGCAAGCGATAATGAATAACTACAAAATATACGCTGAAAATTTATGATTCAACAACCCTACCCATGCCTTTGGTTTGACGGAAAAGCCCAAGAAGCAGCAGCATTTTATTGCTCGATTTTCCCGAATTCAAAAATAAATAGTTCCAATCAATTAACCACTCATTTTAGCTTGAATGGAAAGGATTTTATGGGATTGAACGGAGGTTCACACTTCAAATTTAACGAGTCTATTTCTTTTGTAATAGAATGTGAAAATCAAGAAAAAATTGACCATTATTGGAACAGTTTGATTGCCGAAAACGGTGTTGAAGGTCAATGTGGTTGGTTGAAAGATTCTTTTGGTGTTTCTTGGCAAGTAATTCCTTCTAATTTAGGAGAACTATTGAACCAAAGCACTATACCTGTATTTATGAAAATGAATAAAATAATTGTCCAAGAACTTATTGATGTAAAACATTAACCGAATGAAATTCTTTACTTTAATATTGACTTTTTTCATTTTCTCAAATTTTGTTTTTTCTCAAA
>Ga0247831_1007587_pt1 | contig 12007 bp, 17 predicted proteins | sample LaCruzMarch2015__9_FD_192406 | JGI IMG/M metagenome (GOLD analysis project Ga0247831, IMG submission 192406) | Freshwater microbial communities from meromictic Lake La Cruz, Castile-La Mancha, Spain - LaCruzMarch2015_1m | ecosystem: Environmental > Aquatic > Freshwater > Lake | place: Spain...
GCGCTGGCCGGCGTCAAAGACGGGGCCACCGTGCTCATAGGCGGCTTTGGCACGGCGGGCATTCCCAATGAACTCATTGACGGCCTCATAGACCAAGGCGCCCGCGACCTGACGGTGGTCAACAACAACGCGGGCAATGGCGACACCGGGCTGGCGGCGCTGCTGAAGACCGGCCGTGTGCGCAAGGTCATTTGCAGCTTTCCGCGCCAGACCGACAGCCATGTCTTCGATGGCCTCTACCGCAGCGGCAAGTTGGAGCTCGAGCTGGTGCCCCAGGGCAATTTGGCCGAGCGCATTCGCGCCGCCGGTGCCGGCATAGGCGCGTTTTTCTCGCCATCGGGTTACGGCACGGAGCTTGCCAAGGGCAAGGAAACCCGCGAGATCAACGGCAAGCATTACGTGCTGGAAATGCCCATTCATGGGGATTTGGCCTTGATCCGGGCCGAGGCCGGCGACCGCTGGGGCAACCTGATTTACCGCAAGGCGGCGCGCAACTTTGGCCCGGTCATGGCCACCGCAGCCAAAACCACGGTGGCCACGGTGCACGAGATTGTGGAGCTGGGCGCGTTTGACCCGGAACACATCGTGACCCCTGGCATTTACGTGAGCCAGGTGGTCAAAATTGAACGCGTGGCCACCCAGGCCGGCGGCTTTAAAAAGGCGGCATGAGCATGAGTTACATCAAACGCAGCAAAGACGAGCTGGCCCAGCGCGTGGCCCGCGACATTCACGACGGCGCTTATGTGAACTTAGGCATTGGCCAGCCCACGCTGGTGGCCAACCACCTGCCCCAAGGCGTGGAGGTCATTTTGCACAGTGAAAACGGCATTTTGGGCATGGGCCCGGCGCCGGCAGCGGGCGACGAGGACTACGACCTCATCAACGCGGGCAAGCAGCCCGTCACCCTGCTGGCGGGCGGCGCCTACTTTCACCATGCCGACAGCTTTGGCATGATGCGCGGCGGCCACCTCGACATTTGCGTGCTGGGCGCCTTCCAGGTCAGCGCCACCGGCGATTTGGCCAACTGGAGCACCGGCGAGCCCGGCGCCATTCCAGCGGTGGGCGGCGCCATGGACCTGGCCACGGGCGCCAAGCAAACCTGGGTGATGATGGATTTGCTCACCAAAAAAGGCGAGTCCAAGGTGGTGGCCCAGTGCAGCTACCCACTCACCGGCATTGGCTGCGTCAAGCGCATTTACTCGGACTTGGCCACTTTTGAATGCACGCCCCAGGGCTTGCGCCTCATTGACATGGTCAGCGGCCTGACCCACGGCGAGCTTGAAAAGCTGGTCGGTCTGCCTCTTGCCCCCGCTCTTTAATTACCCTTCAGCCTTACCTTCTGGAAAATCATGACCCAAGCATTTATTTGTGACGCCATCCGCACCCCCTTTGGCCGCTACGGCGGCGCGCTGTCCTCGGTGCGTACCGACGACCTGGGCGCCATTCCCCTGCGCGCCCTGATGGCGCGCAACCCCCAGGTCGACTGGGCCGCCATCACCGACGTGATCTACGGCTGCGCCAACCAAGCCGGTGAAGACAACCGCAATGTGGCCCACATGGCCAGCTTGCTGGCGGGCTTGCCCATTGCCGTGCCGGGCGCCACGATCAACCGCTTGTGCGGCTCGGGCCTGGACGCGGTGGGCACGGCGGCACGCGCCATCAAGGCCGGCGAGGCGGGCCTGATGATTGCAGGCGGCGTCGAAAGCATGAGCCGCGCCCCCTTTGTGATGCCCAAGGCCGAAAGCGCCTTCTCGAGGGCCAATGCGGTCTACGACACCACCATAGGCTGGCGCTTCATCAACAAGCTCATGAAGGAAAAGTACGGCGTTGACGCCATGCCCGAGACGGCCGAGAACGTGGCCGTCGAATTCAAGATCGAGCGCGAGGCGCAAGACCGCATGGCCATGAACAGCCAGCTGCGCGCCGTGGCCGCCCAACAAGCTGGCCACCTGGCCCGCGAGATCGTGGGCGTGAGCATCCCGCAGAAAAAGGGCGACGCCATCGTGGTCGACAAGGACGAGCACCCTCGCGAGACCAGCCTGGAAGCGCTGGCCAAGCTCAAATGCGTGGTGCGCCCCGACGGCAGCGTGACGGCCGGCAACGCCAGCGGCGTGAACGACGGCGCCTGCGCGCTGCTGCTGGCCGACGAAGCCTCGGCCGCCAAAAACGGCTTGACGCCCAAGGCCCGCGTGGTCGGCATGGCCACGGCTGGCGTGGCCCCGCGCATCATGGGCATAGGCCCCGCACCCGCGACTGAAAAAGTGCTGGCGCTCACGGGCCTCAATCTCGCGCAAATGGACGTGATCGAGCTCAACGAAGCTTTTGCCGCGCAAGGCATTGCGGTGCTGCGCATGCTGGGCTTGCAAGACGAAGACGAACGCGTCAACGCCTGGGGCGGCGCCATTGCCCTGGGCCATCCCCTGGGCGCCTCAGGCGCACGCCTGGCCACCACGGCGGTGAACCGCCTGCACGCCACCGGCGGGCGCTACGCGCTGTGCACCATGTGCATAGGCGTGGGGCAGGGTATTGCGCTGATTCTCGAACGCGTCTAACGTTTTTTGGCGGGTGAGGCCGCATTTCCAGAGGAGGTCTGGGGATGCGGCTTTTTGCATGCTGGCGGGCTTGGAGCGGCTTGGCCCTGGACATTGGGCACCTCGTGGCGCTTAGGTTTATTGCAATGTTTGTGAAGTTATGGTTTCCTGATAACTTAACTAACTTATGTATAAATTAAGCGGCATGAACCCCATTCGCAATCCCTTTTCCCCGGGTACAGGCATGCCGCCGCTTGAACTTGCCGGGCGTGACGAGCTGCGCGAGACCTTGCGAATTGCGCTTGAGCGCGCTCGCATCGGCCGCTCGGCCAAGAGCGCCATGCTGGTGGGCTTGCGTGGCGTGGGGAAAACGGTTTTGTTGGACCGCATCAGGATGGATGCCGAATTGGCCGGCATCCACACCGTCCGCATAGAGGCACCTGAAGGGCGCTCGCTTCCGGCCCTGCTCGCACCCCAGTTGCGCCAAGCTCTGCTGCGCCTGAGCCAGATCGCGGCCGCCAAAGACTTGGCCGTGCGTGGTTTGCGTGCCCTGGCAGGATTTGCCGACAAGCTCAAGCTGACTTTTGCAGACATTGAAGTCGGCATCGACTTCGAGCCAGAACCAGGCTTGGCCGACAACGGCGATTTGGAGCACGACCTGCAAGCGCTGTTTGAGCAAGTCGGCTTGGCTGCCAAAGCGGCCCATACGGCCTTGGCCCTCTTCATTGATGAGCTTCAGTACGTGGAGGAGCCTCAACTGGCCGCCCTGATCACGGCCATGCACAGGACCGAGCAGCGCCAGTTGCCGCTTGTGTTGGTCGGCGCGGGTCTGCCTCAATTGCGCGGGCAAATGGGCAACGCCAAATCGTATGCCGAACGTCTGTTCGACTTTCCCTTGATCGGCCCCTTACCGCCTGCCGCTGCGGGCCAGGCTATTGAAAAGCCACTTGCAATGGAGGGCGTAGAAATCACCCCACAGGCATTGACCAAAATTTTGCAGCTCACCCAAGGCTATCCCTACTTTCTGCAGCAGTGGGGCAGTCACACATGGCTGGCTGCCCAGGCATCGCCCATTGAAATTGCGGCAGTCAGCGCAGCTTCTCTCACCGCTGTGGCGGCGCTCGATGAGAGTTTTTTTCGGGTTCGCTTCGACCGCCTGACGCCAAAAGAAAAAAAGTACCTCCGCGCCATGGCCGAGTTGGGCGCCGGGCCTCACCGATCGGGCGACATCGCCACCTGCTTTGACGCGGTCGTGTCATCTCTGGCGCCCACCAGAAGTTCCTTGATCACCAAGGGCATGGTCTGGAGCCCTAACCACGGAGACACCGCCTTCACGGTGCCCATGTTCGACGAGTTCATGAAGCGGATCATGCCGGGGCAAGACTGGCGTTGAGGGGCGCTGTGCGCTACAGGCGAGCGGACATTTCGTTAACAGGATTTAACGACTGCGCCGAATGTTGCAACCGGGATTGCGATCTACTTTACCTCGGGCGTTCAGAGCAATGCACCAACCAGATTAACGCTCTTTTGGCTTATGCCCAAACCCGATGAACGTGACACCAGCAACCTGGAACAGGCGAATCACAGCACAGCTCCTTGATTTGAGTCTGCTTGCGGCGCTGCTGACACTCATTGCCAAAGTCTTGCCCTACGGCCCACCGCCAGTTCGCTCAATGCTCTTCTTCACCGTGCAGGACTTCATCTTTTACTTCACGCTCGTGGCGGCGGCCATCTTGCTGATATTTTTCGCTTTTCAGTCGGTCAAGGTCACCAAAGCCACGCCTGGGCAGAAACTGCTCCAGCTGCAACTCACAACGCTTGACGGAAAAGCGCCCCAATCAGAACAGGTCAACATTCGTCGCAGCGCCGCATTTCAAAACATCCTCCTCATCATGCTGCCCGGGCCCATCATTGCCCTGATCGTTGGCGTCACTGTCGCAGTACTGCTGAAAACCCCGTTCACAACGACTGACCAGTTGCTCCTGCAACTCGACATTCCCAAGGGCATTCGATACACGATCCATGGGCTTTCTTTCTTGGCGCTCATAGCGGCCACCTGGGCAATCGCCATAAGACCAGCCATCCGTTACTTCGAGAAATCTCAGAGTGGACTTACAAAGCTTGATATGAAGTCAGGTACTACGCATGTCCTTGCGAATAGCGCCTAATTCCATACTCAGGTTGAACTCCATAGTTAGGACGTCAGGACCGGGCTGGTATGAGGTACAGCTTTATCAGGCCGGCCGGCCGGGCTTGGCGTCCTGACGCTTTCGCCCGTTCAAACCTTACACCTCATGGCCGAAATCATCACTGCCTTTGTCTGGGAACTGCTGGAACTGTTCCTCGCCATCACTGGACAGTTCCTTGTCTGGGCGCTCTCATTGGGGCGGTGGCGCTCTGAGTCATTGCGGGAGAACGAGAGCCGTGTGTTTGCCGCTGCTGGCGCTTTGTCCTTTGTGCGCGAGGGCCAGAGGGTGATAACTAGCACGGGTTTGGTCTTTGCTGGCCTGGCTTTTTTTCATATTGCTCGTTTTTCTCGTGCTGGTCTATGCAGCAAAGCTCTAACCGCACTCAACCGGACCCGCAACGGCATGCCGCCTTAGCCTAATTTCATTCTGGTCCTGCGGCGTCCTTCCACTGCGTGTCGCTCAGCTCAAACCTTAGACCGCACAATCAACCTTACGCGCAAGAATTGCAGCGTATGTACAGAGTGCGTACACTCACCAAACGCTCAAATTCGAGTGGGATCCCAATAAGGCAGCAGCCAATTTGCGCAAGCACGGTGTGGGCTTCGAGGGCGCGCAGACGGCCTTCGCGGATGAGAACGCCAAGCTCATCGACGACCCGGACCACTCCGAAGAAGAAGATCGATTTGTCCTGCTTGGCTTGAGCAGCAGCCTGAGACTGCTTTTCGTTTGCCACTGCTACCGATCGCAAGGCAATGTCATCCGCATCATCTCAACCCGCAAAGCTGAAGGCCACGAGCGCAACTCTTACCCATGAAGGCGATCTATGCGCAAGGAATATGACTTCACCGCAGCACGTAAGAATCCATATGCCGCGCAGCTGAAGAAGCCCGTGACCATCCGCCTGGATCAAGACGCGGTGACTTACTTCAAGTCGCTTGCAGACGAGACGGGTATTCCCTACCAAAGCTTGATCAACCTCTACCTTCGCGATTGCGCAGCCACAAAGAAGAAGATCAATCTGGCCTGGGCATAAGGAGTCGGGCAATCGCTGAGTGAGTTCCAACCTCTCGCTCAAGCTGAGCACCAACGGCAGTCACACTGGCCATCAATCGTTGGGTCTGTGGTCCATACTGCGTGTGCGGTCCAGCGAGCCATGCCGTCGGTGCCCGCTTAATTCCACCCTAAGTCGCCACAAACACGTTTGCGTCCTCCTCGTTGCCTTGATGTAGCCCGCGCGCTACACTTAAACAATGCTTGTTGAAAAGACCGACGAGTACCGCGACTGGATTGACGGACTGAAGGACCAAGCCGGAAGAGCGAGGGTGCTGATGCGCGTTGATCGCCTGATCCACGGCAATCTAGGCGCGCATCGCAATCTGACAGAGGGCGTGTCCGAGCTCAAGATCGATGCAGGTCCCGGCTATCGGGTTTATTACTCGCTGCGCGGGGAGCGCCTGCTTTTGTTGATTCTGGGCGGTGACAAGTCAACCCAGGCCAAGGACATAGCCAAGGCGCTGGAACTCAACCGGAACATCCTGGAGAAATCGCAATGACCAAGGTCGCCGCAAAGAAGACACCAAAGACGAAGGTCACCGCCTACGACGTGTCAGAGCACCTGCGCACGCCGGAGGAGATGGCCGCCTATCTGGACGCCTGGCTCGAAGAGGCGCCCGAAGACGCAGCCGGCATTGCCCGTGCCTTGGGCGATATTGCGCGGGCTAAAGGTATGTCGCAGGTGGCCAAAGATGCTGGGCTCAGCCGTGAGAGCCTTTACCGAGCCCTCAGCGCCGATGGCAATCCCAGCTTTTCTACCGTCCTGAAGGTAGCCAAGGCTCTTGGCCTCAGGCTTCATGCGCATGCAGTACCGAGTGGCGTTTAAGCGCTCGCTCAACTCTAACCTTAGGCTTCAGATTGCAAGCTTCTGCCGCACCTCGAATCGGAGCTCTCGCGCTGCTTGCGTTTACCCTTGCTGCAGGGGCGACCTCACAGCGTTCCGAAGGCCTGGTCGCCCAGAAGCAGGTCGGTCCGCTTGTGTATTACACGGGAACGGTCGTCTTAACCGGATCAGTGGAGCGCTGGACCGACAAGGAAACGCTGGAGTTGACGGGAGACAACCTCTGCTTTGCCCCGGAGGGAGCATCGGCGCTGCTAGTTCCGCGAGAGGCAGACGCCCGCGTTCCCTGGTTCTGCTTTTCTAACAAAGCGACAGCCGCTCGCGCTCTTGGGTTTCCTGCTCGCACGGCCAAGACAAGCTGCGGGTATCGCGCAGTCGCAACTGTCGTCGTCGGCAACTACGTCGTCAACCGTCAGGAGTCCGAGGTCTCGGACATGGCGTCCCTCTTGTCGGTCAAGGCCCGCGGCGCGTTGGAAGCCATTCCTTGCCAATAGCAAAAGGCTGAGGCTTCACCCTTCAGCCTTCGCTAGAACTGACCCGCTCCTTCAAGGGCCACTGGCCGCCAAGAGCCCAGTAACATGCTTATCTTGTCGGCTACTACACCGGCGAAGCTCTCGATTGGAGTCTGCTCAGCAAATACAACAACGAGGAGTCAATTGCGGGCAAGCACGCTTACAAGGCAGGCTTCGCACTTCTCCCAACTATTGATCACATTGAGTCAGCTCGAATGAACTCAGGGTTCCGTATCCGCGGCTGGAGAACAAATGACGCAAAGCACGACCTCACGCACGATGAGTTCATACGGCTTTGCAAACTCGTGCTCCAAAAGGCAGGGTTCAATGTCACCAGCGAAGCCTAACTTTTCGCTCAACCAGGCCAGTGACGGCAGGCCGCAAAATGCCCTCCATTTGATTCTGGGCATTTAGCCTGCTGTCACAAAGAGCCGCCTAGCGTAAACCTTTGAGAGCGCAAAACAGGTCTGTAGCGCGGTAGCAAAGTCAGCCCCTACAGCGTGGGCTGAAAAGCCACTCGGCGGCAGAGTCGCCAGCAAGCTCCCTGCTGTCAGCTACAGTCCGCATATGGCGCCCACCATCGTCCGCGACGGGCAGTTCAGACTGTTCTTTTTCTCCCGCGAGGAGATGCGGATACACGTCCATGTGTCGCATCCCGAAGGCGAAGCAAAGTTCTGGCTTACGCCATCGGTACACTTGGCGAAGAACATAGGCCTGTCTGGCTTACAAGTCCGTCAAGCTCAAGCGGTCGTTGAAGGCCACATACAGGAGATCCAAGATGCATGGCACCGTCACTTTGGGGGTTGAAGTCACCAACGTCTCGACGCACTGCCTCTGGCTCATGCTGGGGAACGAGGAGCTGGCCGTGCCGTTCACTGAGTTTCCATGGTTCAAGAAGGCCACGATCGAGCAACTTTCAGAAGTTCAGCGGCTTTCAGAGGATCATCTGTATTGGCCTCAACTGGACGTGGACCTTTCCATCGAATCCATTCGCAGGCCAGAGAGCTTTCCGCTGGTATCGCGCAGCGCTGCCTAAGTCCGCTCTCAAAATGAGTTCTTACGGCAGTCATGCTGGCCATTAATCGCTGGGTTTGTGGTCCATTCTGCGCGTGCGGTCCAGCGAGCCATGTCGTCTGTGCCCGCACAGCTCAAACCTTAGGCCGCAAAGGCAAAGTCTTGGGTGCCCGGCAGCCCAAGAATCCGTCATCAAACCCTGGAGCGCAGCATGAAGTCAACGCGCGTCATCTCCGACCCCGAGATCCTCGGCGGCACACCTGTCTTTGTTGGAACCCGGGCTCCGGTACGCATTCTGTTCGAGCAACTGGAGGCGGGAGACCCGCTTGAAGTCTTTCTTGTTGACTTTCCCTCCGTGAGCCGCGAACTGGCGGTTCAAGTCCTTGAAGACGCAAAGTCCCACTTGGAAACCGAAGCGCATGCTGCTTGATAAGTCAGTCCCATGGCGCCTGGGTCTTCACTTGACGGGACACAGCTTCACCTCGGTACAAAAGCATGGCTGGGCGAGCATCAAGAACGGAAAGTTGCTGGCACTGGCAGTTGGTGAATTTGACGTTCTGCTCACCGCCGACAAAGGGATGGAATACCAGCAGAATCCAGTCACCCTCCCAGTTGCCATTCATCTGTACGGTCACCGTGAAGTTGGATTGCCTGTGCAGCTTGGTGACAGTCAAGTAGAGAATGTTGAAGTCGCGGCATAACTGCCCATCCCATTTGACGGCCCATGACGTCCTCTGAATTTTTGTCTTAGTGTGTCCCTCACACCGCCCCATGCACATCGAAGTCGACGACCTGTCCCGACACCAAGTTCATGCCCTGCTTGAGGAGCACCTGGCGAACATGTACGAGCTCTCGCCCCCTGAGCAGGTGTTCGCACTGGATCTGAACCAGCTCAAAGCGGGCGACATCACGTTCTGGACTGTTTGGCAGGAAGATGTGCTTCTTGGCTGTGGCGCGCTGAAGGAGCTCACTCCTGCGCATGGCGAGATCAAGTCCATGCGCACACCCGCAGCTGCCCGTGGTCGGGGTGCCGGTCGGGCCGTGCTCGTGCACATCATCTCGGTGGCCCAGCAGCGTGGCTACACCAAACTCAGCCTTGAGACCGGAACGCACCCTGTTTTTGAGCCGGCTCACAAGCTCTACCTTAGCCAAGGTTTCATCATGTCGGGCCCGTTCGGCGGCTACCAAGCCAACGAGCACAGCGTCTTCATGGAACTGGTTCTCTGTGGCATCCCAAGCCCCCGTTCAGGCGCAGAGCCAAGGGCAGGCCAGCAGCCCCGGCCTAGCGGCACCCAAAATGAGCCATCAGCAAGCCATGTCAGTCCTTAAAGACCTCATCAATCTGCAGCACACAGGCCCCAGGCCATGACCTGCACGCCCCGCGCCTCAAGCTCTTCTTCGCTGGCTTTTCCAATAACACTGGTTTTCCGGGCTCAAACCCCGCCTCTTTTTCAAAAAAGGGAAAACTGATTTCCGCTGGCTTTCTTGTCGGGCCCCAGGCGCTGCGACACACTAGCATTCGTTAAAAATTCCAACGGGAGACAGGTATGGGCAAGCGAATTGGGTGGATAGGTTTGGGTCGCATGGGTGAGGCCATGGCCAAGCGCTTGGTCAAAGCGGGCCACGACGTGAGTGTGTGGAACCGCACCGCCTCCAAGGCCGCGCCCCTGGCCGAGGCGGGCGCCACCATCGTGGCGACCAAGCAAGACCTGGCCACCTGCGATGCGGTGTTCACCATGGTTTCCACCACGGACGACTTGAAAGAAGTGCTGTTTGCCGAAGGCGGCCTGCTCGCGGGCAGCGTCAAGCCGCGCATCGTGGTCGATTCTTCGTCCATTTCGCAAGAAGGTTCGGCCGACATCCGCGAGCGCCTGGAAGCCATGGGCGTGGGTTACCTGTGCAGCCCTGTCTCGGGCAATGCCAAGGTGGCCAAGGCCGGCAAGCTGCTGCAGGTGGCTTCTGGCCCCAAAGCGCTGTATGAAGAGGTCGAGCCCTTTTTGCAGGCCATGGCCCGCCGCGTGATGTGGGTGGGCGAGGGCGAGTTGGCCCGGGTGTGGAAGATTGCGCACAACACCATGTTTGGCGTGATCATTCAAAACCTGTGCGAGATCACGGTGATGGCTGAAAAAGCCGGCATTCCGCGCCACATCTTCCTGGAAAGCATCAACGACTCGGTGCTGGGCTCCATGTACACCAAGTACAAAACGCCCACGCTGACCAACCTCACTTTTGACCAAGTCACCTTCACGCCCAAGCTGCTGCTCAAAGACATGGACCTGGGCCTGAACGCGGCCAAAACCTACGGCGTGCCCATGCCAGCGGCAGCCGCCACGCGCGAATCGATTGCGCGCATGGTGGGCCGGGGCTATGACGACATTGACTTTGCGGTGCTGCTGCAAGAGGTGGCCGCCGACTCGGGCCTCACCCTCAAGTCAGAAAACAAGAAGATGAGCGACGGCCTGGAGACTTAAAGTCATGGCCCTTTCTGCAGCTTCTCGCCCCACGCTGATTCGCGGCGCCACTGTCATCACCATGGACAGGCAGGGCGAGCTACCGCGTGGCGACATTTTGGTCAAGGATGACAAGCTTGCCGAGATCGCACCCACCCTCCAGGCGGGCGACGCCGAGGTGGTGGACGGCACGGGTTTTATTGTCATTCCCGGCCTCATCAACGCCCACATGCACACCTGGCAAACGGCGCTGCGCAGCCTGGCCGCCAACTGGACGCTGCTGGAGTATTTTTCCAAAATGCACGCGGGACTGGCCACGGTGTTCAAGCCCGAAGACCTGCACATCGCCACCTTGGTGGGGGCGCTCAACCAACTCAACTGCGGCACCACCACGCTGGCCGACTGGTGCCACAACAACCCCACGCCCGCGCACAACGACGCGGCTGTCGACGGCTTGTTGCAGTCTGGCATTCGGGCGGCTTATTTCCACGGCACGCCCAAGCCCGACCCCAAGCCGGGCGAGCGGCCTTTTTGGGAAGTGCCACACCCCCGCGCTGAGATTGAACGCCTGCTCAAAGCGCACCAGGGCCAGTCCCTGCTGTCCATCCACGCCGCTGTGCTGGGGCCACACTACTCCACCATGGAGGTGGCGCTGCACGACTTTGCCATGGCGCGCGATCTGGGCATCATTGCCTCACTGCACCAAGGGGGCGGCCCTGCCCGCACGCCTGAAGGCTGGAAGCGCCTGGAGTTGGAGCGCCTCTTGGGGCCGCACATCAACATCGTGCACGGCCATGCGCTGGATGACGCGCAGCTCAAGCGCTTTTGCGAGCTGGGCCTGAGCTTTTCCGCCGCAGCTGAAAACGAAATGAGCCAAGGTCATGGCCACCCGCTGACAGGCCGCTTGCGCCAGTTTGGCCGCGCGCCTTCATTGGGCGTGGACCTGGAAAGCGTGATGAGTGGCGACATGATCTCGCAGGCCCGCATTGCGCTGGGCATACAGCGCTCGCTGGACAACGTGGCCCACCGCGCCGAGCACGGCACCATTCCGCCCACCTCCACCTTCACCACGCGCGAGGCGCTGTCGTGGGTCACGGTCGAAGGCGCGCGCATGCTCAACGCACTGGACCGCATAGGCACGCTCGCCCCCGGCAAGCAGGCCGACTTGGTGATGATCCGCGCCAGCGACCTGAACATGCAGCCCGTGCACGACCCCATCAGCTCGGTGGTGTTTCAAACGGCGCTGTCCAACATCGACAGCGTGATGGTGGCGGGCCGCTGGAAAAAACGACACGGCCAGCTGCTGGGTGTGGACCTGCCACCGCTCATTGCCCAGTTGCAGGCCTCGGGCCAAAAAATCACCCGGGCCATGGGCCTGGCCGGCTGACAATCGGCTCGCTTATTTGAATTTATGCAC
>Ga0247831_1007589_pt1 | contig 12001 bp, 13 predicted proteins | sample LaCruzMarch2015__9_FD_192406 | JGI IMG/M metagenome (GOLD analysis project Ga0247831, IMG submission 192406) | Freshwater microbial communities from meromictic Lake La Cruz, Castile-La Mancha, Spain - LaCruzMarch2015_1m | ecosystem: Environmental > Aquatic > Freshwater > Lake | place: Spain...
TCAACAGGCACCCCACCGTGAAGATGCTCGCGCTAAGCTTCCTGCTCATGATCGGCACCGCCCTGATCGGCGAGGGCCTGCACTTCCACATTCCGAAGGGCTACATCTACTTCGCCATGGGCTTCTCCGTCTTCGTCGAGCTGCTGAATTTGAAGGCCAAAAAGAAACACAAGGTCGTGAGCAACGTTGCTTAGTCCCTCAACCACGATCCATGAAACACACGCTCGCACTCGCCGTCTTCGTCACCCTGACCACCACCGCCCTCAGAGCGGAGAACCCCTTCCTTGGCCGGTGGGCACTGACCATCCCAGGCGGTGGCGCAGGCTGGCTCGGCGTCGAGCAAAAGGATGGGCAGCTCACCAGCAGCGTGCTCTGGGGCGGCGGCAGCGTGGTTCCCACCACAGCGACGGCTGTCGAAGGTGATAAGCTGATCGTCACGCGCGTGACCAAGTCAAAAAAGAAGGACGGCACCAGTGGCGAACCGATTACCGAAACGATCACCGCCATCGCCAGCGGTGATGACCTGAAGCTCGCCACCGTCAAGACCAAGCCCGATGGCAAGCCCTTTGCCCAAGCTCAGTTCGCGGGCAAGCGCATCCCCGCCGTTCCCGCCAGGCCCGACCTAGCCAAGGTCAGGTTCGGCAACCCGATTGACCTCTTCAACGGTAAAGACCTGACTGGCTGGCGGCTGATCAAGGCCGAGTCGGATAACGGCTGGAGTGTAAAAGACGGTCTGCTCCAGAACCGCGTGGTAAAGACCAAGGACAAGCACTTTGGCAACCTGCGCACCGACGCCGAGTTCGAGGACTTCAACCTCAAGGTGGAAGTCAGCACTGTCGAGGGTAGCAACAGCGGCATTTACTTGCGCGGCATTTATGAAGTGCAGATCATGGAGAGCTTCGGCAAGCCGCTGGACTCTCATCACATGGGCGCGCTCTACAGCCGCATCACTCCCAGTGTGAATGCCGAGAAGCCCATCGGCGAATGGCAGACGCTAGACATCACCCTTGTCGATCGCCACCTAACCGTCATTCTCAATGGTAAGACCATCATTGACAATCAGCCCGTCCTCGGCTGCACCGGCGGTGCACTCACCAGTGACGAGTTCAAGCCCGGCCCCATCTTCCTGCAAGGCGACCACACCGACGTGAACTATCGCAAGATGGTGCTAACGCCTGTGGTGAAATAGCACCCGCGAGATACGCTGATAATGTGGGCGCGACGACTTTGAGCTGTGCCCATCACCGGGCTCACGGATCATTCGCCACAGGCGCTTGGGCGGCGACTCAGGCTCTGCACGGCATGCGCACGGGTGTCGTCGATGAGTTCGTGGCACGCGATGTCCACCTTCAGCGGATTGACCAGACCATTCGCCAGACGATACACCCAGCCGTGCACGGTGACTTCTTGTCCGCGCTCCCAGGCCGACTCCAAGACGGTGGTTTGCGCAACATTCGCCACTTGTTCGATGACGTTCAGCTCGCACAGCAAGTCATCGCGTGGTGAGCCTTTTTCCACTTTGGCCAGCACACTGGAATACTTCTGCGCCACGTCTTGCACATGTCGGAGCCAGTTGTTGATCAGCCCCAGGCGTTGATTGCTGAGAGCCGCCTGCACACCACCGCAGCCATAGTGGCCCACGACGATGACGTGCTTCACCTTCAGCACATCCACCGCATACTGAAGCACGGAAAGGCAGTTCAAGTCGGTGTGCACGACCACGTTCGCCACGTTCCGATGCACAAAGAGTTCACCGGGATCGAGGTTCACAATCTCGTTGGCTGGCACGCGCGAGTCGGCACAGCCGATCCACAAATACTCCGGGGCTTGCTGACGCGTCAGACGCTGGAAAAAATCGGGGTCGTCTTGCTGCCGCGCATCAGACCAGCGACGGTTGTTTTCCAGTAGGTTGTCGAGAGGATGAAGCGCAGGCATGAGTAATGCGCTAGAAAGAAGCAGACCCGTCTATCCTGCAAGCGGTTGCTCAGCATTTGCCAGCTTCCGCGTGGCCCACAATGAGGCACCAACTGCCCCCGCCAGAATCAGCGCCACCACACCGAGCGAGACAAGGCTGTCGATCTTGTAGGGCGTGTGGGATAGCAGCATCTTCACCCCGACAAAGCCGAGCACCAAGGCCAGCCCCGTCTTGAGATAGATGAAGCGGTTCATCACCCCAGCCAGGACGAAGTAAAGGGAGCGCAGTCCAAGAATAGCGCACACGTTGGACGTGAAGACTATGAAGGGATCCTTCGTCACGGCGAAGATCGCCGGGATGGAGTCCACCGCGAAAATGACGTCTGACACTTCCACACAGACCAGCACGACCAGCAGCGGCGTGGCCATCCACAAGCCACCGCGCTTGACGATGAAGCGGTCCCCCTCATAGGCCGTGGTGGTGGGCACGAGACGCTTGAACAAGCGCACCACCGGATTGTTTTCCGGGTGAATCTCCTCGTCTTTGCTGACCAGCATCTTGATCGCCGTGATGATGAGGAAGGCAGCGAAAACATAGATGATCCAGGCGAAATTGATGATCAATGCTGCGCCCGCCATGATCATGATGAAGCGCAAGACGAGGGCGCTCAGAATCCCCCAAAACAAGACCTTGTGCTGGTAGGACTGCGGCACGGCGAAGTAAGTGAATACCAAGGCGAAGACGAACACATTGTCTGCACTCAGCGACAGCTCAATCAGATAACCCGTGAAGAACTCCACCGCCTTGGCCGAGCCATACGCATTCCATATCCATCCACCAAACGCGGTCGACAGGATAACCCACACGATGGTCCACCCCATCGCCTCGCGGAAGGATACTTGGTGCGACTTGCGATGGAACACCCCTAGATCAAGGGCGAGCAGGACGAGGACGACAGCGGTGAAGATTAACCAAGCAGAAGTAGGCATGAGAGGGAGACGATTCGGGAGTCAATACGTATGAGAATGGTTGGCAGCCGATTCTTCGGCTATTACGATCACCAGAATCTATTCTTCGGATTTCTCGAACCCATGCCCCTCCCTCAGAACGCCCTCAACTACCACCACCTCCGCTACTTCTGGGAGGTAGCACGGGCAGGCAATCTGCGATCGGCATCGGAAAAGCTGCACGTGTCGCAGCCAACGCTGAGCGGGCAGATCAAGGTGCTGGAGGACTCCCTGCAAAAGAAACTGTTCGAGCGTTCAGGCCGTGGGCTGAAGCTAACCGATGCCGGCCATCTGGTGCTGAACCATGCGAATGAGATCTTCCAAATGGGCGGCAAGCTGCTGCAAGCGCTGGAGGGCAAGCAGAGCGACATGCCAGTGCACTTGAACATCGGCATTGCAGAGTCACTGCCCAAGCTGGTCGCCTGGAATCTGATCCGTCCCGCACTCCATGCGAACCCACGCCTGCATGTGACGTGCAGTGAAGCCAGCACCTCAGATCTACTGAGCCAGCTAGCCAGCCTGCGCCTGGACGTGGTGCTGGCAGACGAGCCCGCCCCTTCGACGATGCGGGTCAAGGCTTACAGCCATCTGCTTGGCGAGGCCGGAGTCGTCTTCTGCGCCACGAAGAAACTCGCCACCAAGCTGCGCAGTGGCTTCCCGAAATCTCTCGACGGTGCCCCTGCCCTGCTGCCCGCCAGCCGCACGGCGTGGCGCCATCAGTTGGACCATTGGTTTGAGTCTCATCACATCCGCCCTCGGGTCGTGGCGGAGTTTGACGACGCCGCTCTGATGAAGACCGCCGCAGCGGATGACCTGGGCTTCACCCCCATCGCCATGCCCGTGCTGAAGGACGCGATGGACCTCTACGGCCTGCACATGGTCGGTCGCCCCACGGGCGTGGGGTTCGCCTGCTACTTGATTACGCTGGAGCGCTCCCTGCGGCACCCATCCGTCGTCGCCATGGCCTCCCAGGCGCGCGAGATCATGAAGCAATCGCACACACGTGGCGGCGGGCGAGCCACTAGCCCAGCCGCTGCTGGCGGTGCAAAACGCGCGGCGAAACGTTGACCGGGTTCAGCGCGCGAGCTGCCACCTTCACGATCGCCGATGAGCCGAAGGGAGCCGCGACACCTTCCAGATCACGCACCGCCGTCTCCCACTCCAGCCGCAGATACTCCGACAGCATGATCACAGGCGACAGCTGGAACAGGTGCGCCAGCGCAGGCCAGACAATCCCGATGTGCCCCTCGGCCCTACCGCTTTCCACATCTTCACGGAAGTGCCCGAGCACGCCCTGATAGCGAGCACCGTGGGTGCGCTGCAAAAGCAACTGCCCCGCAAGCCCCGAGCGATGCGCCTCATCGGGCGTGAGCATCTTGCTCCACGTCGTCTCCAGCTTAATCAGCCCCGGCCCATCGCGCCGCGCCGTCGTGTGCCAGGCCTCGATCAAGACGGCCCCCAAGCCCCTCTCGAAGCGCTCGCCCACAAAGGCACGCCACCGCGTGTGCATCTGCGCCTTGGTCGCGGGACGCTCCAGCACCACGCCCTCGCACTGCTGACGCACCCCGCGCAGCAGCCAGTGCACCCAGTCCAGACCGTGCGCTTGCTCATCCAGCGACACACCGGCATCCACCGACACAATGCTGCCCGCATCCTTCATGCGTGGTCGTGGAGAGCTGGATTGTTTTTGCGGATCATGGTGCCACAATGAAACCGCCGCGCCGCAGCGGACAACCACAACCTTCTGCTTGCATCATGCCCAAGACCTACTTCGCCTGCCAACGCTGTGGCAACTGCTGTCGCTGGCCCGGTGATGTGCGCGTGACCGACGCCGAGGTGGAGCAGATCGCCGCGTATGTGAAGGTGCCCGTGCCCGAGTTCATCGAGCGCTACACCCGCGTGAATGCCAACCGCACCGGCCTCTCCATCATCGACAAGCCGAATGGCGAATGCCTCTTCCTCGAAGGGCGCAACGTCTGCGCCATCCAAGCTGTCAAGCCCGCCCAATGCAGCGGCTTCCCCAACGACTGGAACTTCCCCGGCTGGCGCGACAAGTGCGAAGCCGTGGAGACCACGATTGACGATTCTTGATTCCCGATTCCTCATTCTTCACGCCTCCCCCACCCCATGCCCCTCGCCACCCGCATCCTTACCCTGCTTCTTTGCTTCTCGGTCGCCTCAGCAGCCGAGGAAGATCTGACCGTCGTCCCTGGCAAACGCGTCGGGCCCATCACCGCACTTTCGTCATTGAGCACCCTGCAAGCCTTGTTCGGCAAGGCCAACGTGGTGAATGGCAAGATCCCCGGCCCGGAAGGCTCGGAGCTGGACGGCGCCACCCTGTTCAAAGGCACGCCCAAGGAGCTGGAGATCGTCTGGCATGAGGAGAACGTGGGCAAGCGCATCAGCGCCATCACCATCGTTGGCAAGGCGTGGAAATTCGACAGCGGCTTGAAGCTCGGCATGACCATCGAAGAGGTCGAGAAGATCAACGGCAAGGCCTACATCGTCGGCGGCTTCGACTGGGACTACGGTGGCTATGCGAACTTCGAAGGCGGCAAGCTTGCCGAGGGCCTCTCCGTCCGCTTCAGCCCCACCGAAAGCAACTACCCCAGCAAGATCATGGGCGAGGTGCAGGTGCCCAGCACTGACAAAGACCTGCTCGCGGCCAAGCCCGTGGTCACCTCGCTGACCCTCTACTTCCCTGGGCCGTATTGAGGGAAGTTGCTGGTTCGAAGTTGAGAGTCAGAAGAAGGCTGCACGAGCTCTGTCCCGGCTATCAACGATCAGCTCTCGACTCTCAACTTTTCCTGATGCTCATCGCCCTGCACAAGCCCTTCGACGTCCTGTCGCAGTTCACCCGCGAGTGCGAGCATCACCGCACCCTCGCCGACCTCGGCCTACCAGCGAAGGTGTATCCCATTGGCCGCCTGGACCGCGATTCTGAAGGACTGCTCCTGCTCAGCGACGAAGCGCACTGGACCGACCGATTGCTGAATCCGAAGCGCGGCCACTGGCGCACCTACCACGCGCAGGTCGAGGGCACCGTCACCGAGGAAGCCCTAGCACACCTGCGCCAAGGCGTGCGCTTGAAGGAGTTCACCACCCTCCCAGCACAGGCACGCCGCATCGAGCCCACGCATGCCGACCGCGTGCCGCCCATCCGCCATCGCCAAAGCATACCCACCACTTGGATCAAGCTGTCCCTCACCGAAGGAAAAAACCGCCAAGTGCGCCGCATGACCGCCGCCGTCGGCTTCCCCACCCTTCGCCTGATCCGTGTCGCCATCGGCGGGCTCACGTTGCAGCTTCCCCCAGGCGAATGGCGTCCGCTGTCCAAGGCCGAGGAAAAGCTCGTCCTGGGCTAGCCGGAAAGGGGTTGGGCAGGTCTGGATGTAGAGCCCGCCAAGCCACGGAGGATGGGTGTCCCCACCCGTCAACGGCTTGAGGCTTTCCAGCCTCAAGCAAACCAACCTGAAGGCTAGAAAGCCCCAGGCCATCGACAGACCAGAGGTCTATCCTCCGGCATCTCCCTGCCAGTCGAAAGCCCTCATGCCCACGCTGAGGAGTGGCTGCTTCCTTCTGATGTTTCGGAACTTCGCGATAGGGCTCACTTGCCAACTTAGGGTTTTGGCAAATCTTGAGACCTAACCCTGCTTCCCCGTTTTGCGAAAGCTAGACCACTTGCTCGTCCAGCGGCGTCTCGAACTCCAGGCCCATGCGGGCGAAGACACCTTCGTCAATCACCTCCAGCGTCGCCACATCAATCAGCTTGCCCTGGATTGTGAGCAGCTTGGTGCCGTGATCGACGAAACAGAAGCAATCAGTGATGTGCCCACACTCCTTTGGCAGTTTTCTCCGCTCAAGGATAGAGCCATCAGTGGCATCCACATGCCACAACTCGGAAGTAATTTAGGTGACAAAGACCCAGCATCCTAGGCCCTGATGAAAAGCTCACTTGGTAATCGAGGCGTGCTCCTCGCCCACCTGCAACTGCCATATCCTTCGGCCAGTATGCACATCGAAACAATGGATGAGTCCACCGATCTCCTCCACACAGCAGTAGCTCTCATGAAAAAATGATCTGTAGGGTGGATCCTTCCAATCAACTTCTGCAATGACATGCTGCTGAGAGTCCTCCTGGTAGAAGTCATAGACATTGCGATCCTCAGTAGGTTGCTGATTCCCGGATTCAGAAAAACTGATATACCTACAGAGCAGCGTAACGGTATCCGAGGGGTGCGGAAAAACTTCCATGGTTTCAGTCGGAACCCATGACTTCATTTTTGCGCCACTATTTCTACTGCGCAAATTCACCCAGGCATCTTTGCTCAGCAGCTCACCAGTGCGAGGATGAAGCGTCAAGCTACTTGGTTCATAGCCTTTGATTTTGAGCATCCATAGTTCTTGTTGGTCACTTAAGCGGTGGCAGCGAATGAATCCTTTTTGCGATTGGAAAATTCGGTCCCTGGGCACATCTGCCAACCATGTGCTGACACACGATGTAAACCAATCCTCATATGTGAAGTGTCCGAGAACCCTGTATTCACGCCAGTCACAAACACTCCAGAACCCAGGACGGCGCAACAGCACTTGACTGCCTGCGGCATCTGCGGGGCGGAGAAAGTAATCGAGGGAATCCATGGAGATAGTCGGCACAAGTTAAACTAGAGCACTAGAAAACGGGGCGGCGGTTCATCCTTCATCTTTTGTATCACTTCTCGAACCTTGCCCCCCACTTCCCCTAGCCCGCCCGGCAGAGCGCGGGGTCGCTCCAGGCCCCCTCTCCTGCGGTGCCGATGGCTCGCACGCGAAAGTAGTAGAGTGCGCCTGGCACCAGGGACGTCGCGCGGCCCTTCGTGGCCGTGATCATGAGCGCCCGCTCCCAGGGGGCCTCTACGGACTCCCGCTGACACTCCACCTCATACACACTGGCCCCGTGCACCCCTTCCCAGGCGAGGTCGCACGCCCCTTCATAGAGCGCGGGTCGAGCCCGCAGATTCCCCGGTGCCCGCAGTCTGCCCACCGGCGTGCGTGGCCGCCGCAGTTCCATGCCGGAGGCGGCCACCACCGCGGCCCGCCCTTCCGACACCAGGGCCACCACGGACGATAAGCCCGCCAGGGCCTGCTCCAGGGAGAGCCGCTCCTGCCGCTTGCGCTGTGTGGCCGCGCGCAGTTGCGTCTCTGCCACCGCCTGCTCCGTCAGCGCCGCGCCATAGGCCTGCACCTGATCCGCCGCTGCCTGCACCTGAGCGCCATACGAGGCAAAGTGGGAGCTATTCTGCATCGTGTGGATCACGGACTGAGCATACGACTTCAGGTCGTGATCCTTCTTCGATCGCAGGTTCAGACGTGGTTTAGCCATGGCAGAGAAAGGGAAGACAAAGGGTTTCAGCATCGCAAGCCCCGGCCAACCGCCCGGGCCAGAGCCACCCTACCAACGGCAGGGCAGCAGAGATCGCCGATTATTTTGCCACGAAATAGGGCTGATCATCAATGTTTTATTTCATTTCTTTGCACTTAAGGCCTGTTCTTTGCTTTAATTGATACGTTTGTTGTTTTTTGAGCATAAATCAATGGTTAGTCTTTTAGTTTCTTTTGTGATGCGCTCTGTTGATTGTTTGTTACTTTATAGTTCATTTCTTTATTATATAAAACTTTTGTTTAATGTTCTGATTCAATTCTGAATTGCATCATTTCATCTTTGACTTCTTCTCTTTCGCCCCAGCAAGAACCGCTGTCCCATGAGCGGTTAGAGTGCTTTGAGCGTGTTTGAAGTCCTAACGATGACGGCGGCGACCCTTTCTTGAAGCCATGGATCGATCCGGAATCCAGGGCTAACAACCGTTCGGAGGTCTGGCGGGTAGGGCGCGCTGTCCCTAGCGCGCCGTCGTCGGAGCGGTGGGCGTGGCGATGCGGTTGGGTGACCGAGATGAGCCCTCCGTGTATCCGGCGCTGTGGGGACACAGCGCCCTACCTTTCGCATTCGTGTGCAGCGGAGTGCTGAGGCGTTTTCGAAGCCATGGATCGATCCGGAATCCAGGGCTAACAACCGTTCGAAGGTCTGGCGGGTAGGGCGCGCTGTCCCTAGCGCGCCGTCGTCGGAGCGGTGGGCGTGGCGATGCGGTTGGGTGGCCGAGATGACACTTCCGTGTATCCGGCGCTGTGGGGACACAGCGCCCTACCTTTCGGATTCGCGCGGGGCGGGGACTGCGGGCATGGGGCGGCGAGTTTCCCGAGCGGCCTAGGCTTGATCCATCACTCGGGCTTCATCGGCTCTCTCAGTTGCACGTTCTTGGGCCAGCCGAGCTTTTCGGCGGTCTGGGTGAGGTAGTCCCAGGGCTTTTTGTCTTGGGCATAGACGATGACTTTGGTGCGCTCGCTGGCGAGGGCGGCGGCTTGGGGGATGTCCAGGTAGCGCAGCACGTTGAAGTAGGTGGGGCCGTCCATGTGGGTGGCGGGGATCTCGCTGAGGTCGAGGCGGGCGATGCCGTCTTCAAAAAGCGAGGCATACAGGGCATTGACCCCCATGGGGCCACCGCTGGCGAGCCAGAGCTTGGTCTTGCCGATGCCGTCGATGGCCTTCAGGGCCTGCACGGTGCGGCGGATGTCCCAGACCTGGCCGCTGTCTTGTGTTTCTCCCAGCAGGTAGAAGCGGCGCAGGCGATGGGTCTGGGCCTTCTCGCTGCCGGTCCACGCCGTGGGGCCGACGCCACGCGGGGCGACATAGGCCATGGCCCACTTGAAGCTGTCGAACATCTTTTTCTCACTGGCGAAGGCTGCGTCGTTGGCCTTCACCGGGTCTGCTGTCTGGACCAGCTTGCTAAACCGGGACTGATACTCAGCGGCGAAGTCCTGCCAGCCTTGGGCATCCAGCACGTGCAGGGCGGTCAGTTCCAAGTCGGCGGGCTTCAGCCCTGCGCGATGCACCACATACAGCCGCAGAGTAAAGGGTTCCTGGCTGGTGAAGTCGTACGCGGTCATGGTCACGCCGTCGCTGTCGACACTGCCTGCCGACACGGGCTGGATGGCCGGGGCATCGCTGGGCCACGCGGCGAACGCCTTCTCCTTCAGCGCCTGCATCCAGGCTGCGCGCTGCGGCTGCCATTCGCCCAAGCTCGAGGGCACGACGGGGGCCTTGGCCAGGGGCACGAACTCATGGTCGATCCGTGTGTTGTGCTGGTCGGCGGGCAGTTCCTTGAAGACCTTCAGCACCTCGGGCTCCAAGGCCTTTTTCGCGGCTTCATCCGTGGTGACCATGAGGTCTGCGCCTTTCAGGTGACGCTCAAACCAATGGAAGGCCCCCGTGTTCAGCGGCTGCACGTCCTTGTGCGGACCTTCGGCGATTTGCAGGCCAATGTTCTCGTCCTTGCCCATCAGGTCATAGAGGCGGCGGGCGCTGGTGTAGAGCTGATAAACGCCGTCGATGGGGAAGATGCTGTCTTTGTCAGTGTTGCAGATCAGCAAGGGACGCGGTGCTACCAGGGCGATGACGCGATCGAACTCCCAGCGGTAGGTGTTCACCATGAACATGCAGTCGCAGTGCCCTTCGATGCAGCCGTCGGTGACGTGGTTCTTCATGCTGGTGATGCCTGCGGTCGGGGCGGCGGCTTTGATACGCTCATCCAAGGCGGCGACCCACCACGAATACGCGCCGCCACCACTGCGACCGGTGACGCCGAAGCGGGTCTTGTCCACCTCGGGCCGTGTCTCCAGATAGTCGAGCGCACGGATACCATTCCAGGCCTCCACACCCGCCGGGGTGTAGCCACGTGCAATCCACCACCATTTATTGAGACGATGCGTGCCGTGGTGCTCGCCTTCGATCTCGCCGAGCTGCAAGGTGTCGATGATCAGGCAGGCATAGCCATGCCGCGCAAACCAAACGCCGTGATGATGGTAGCCGGTCTTGTTGCCATAGCTCACGCCATCCTTCTTCACCAAGGCATGACCGCACACATAGAGAATGGTGGGCAGCGGCTTATCGACCTTCTCAGGCAGGTAGAAATTGGCCGTGACATACAGCCCTGGCATGGACTGGAAGTGTAGCTTCTCTACGCGATAGCCGTCGCCTTTGACCTCGCCCGTGATGACTGGCTTGAGATCCGTCTTCGCCGGTAGCGGATCAAGGCCAAGCATCTCGCGCAACTGGCGGCGGGCCTCGTCTTTCTGTGAGGTCCACTGGTCGGCGGTCTTGATGCCGTCCAAGGAGTGCTGCTCGTGCACCTGCGCCGACTTCAGTTCCCAATACCGCTGCAAGGTCGCGTTGGCCGGTGTGGCAGGCGTCTTCTCTGGGTAAGGCGAGGCCGCTGGTGAAAGCGTAGCAGCGAGAAAGAGCAGGGAAGCGATGCGCAACGTCATAGACTTGTATGAACGGCTGTGAAGCCACACGTCTTTTCAGTGGGGCAAAGTCTTTTGAATAGATCGTCAGGCCCTGCGTCGATGATAGCGAACCTTGTTACCATCATGAAAATCAAGTCCCTTGTTTTTGCTTGTGCCACTGTGCTGCTAACCGCAGAAGCTAAAGCCGATCACTTCTCACCGGTGAACGCTCAGGCTTGTGAACTGACCCGTCTGTCCGATGCCATGCTCTGCTCCTATGAAAGCAGTGCGCGAGAGTGCCACATGAACGGCAGGCAGCGTGCCTTCCTCGCGAGCCTGCGGTGCATGAAAACCATGAGCAACCGTCTGCATGACCAACTGGATGATGGCGCTGAAGCCTGCGTGCTGAATCGGAGTATCGCCGATCTCAATCATGGCTATGGCATCACCGTCTCGCAGGCCAATGACTTGAGCCTGCCTGCCTCCACTCGTGGCCTGCTGTGCAGCTACGGCAATGTCTTCCGCCAGGTGAAAGGCTCTGTGGCCTGCGCCCTCGCTCACCAGAACGAGCGCAGCTACCGGAGGGAGGACTCTTACCGTCGCGAGCCGGTGCCCTCATACGACCACCGCCGTGCCGAACCTGTGTCCGATCGCGAGATCATCATTGGAGCATTGTCCCGCATCCTTGGTGATCGCTGAACTGAGCGACAAACAGCAAACGAAAAGCTATGAATGGAGCGTGGAGGTCATCACTCCACGC
>Ga0247831_1007592_pt1 | contig 11996 bp, 8 predicted proteins | sample LaCruzMarch2015__9_FD_192406 | JGI IMG/M metagenome (GOLD analysis project Ga0247831, IMG submission 192406) | Freshwater microbial communities from meromictic Lake La Cruz, Castile-La Mancha, Spain - LaCruzMarch2015_1m | ecosystem: Environmental > Aquatic > Freshwater > Lake | place: Spain...
AAATTGTATATGAATTATATTTTTATATTTTTTATTATCAATAATTTATAAAATAGATTAACTTTTTTTCAGATAAATTCTAATAAATATGTTATTTTTTTTATAAAATCTTAATATTTATAAAAAATTTAATAAATAAAAATTAAACATTTTTCATAAAACTATTTATTCTACAGCTCCAATATTTGCCATCCAGAGCCAGACCTAACACGTGTACTATTTATGATCTTTTATAAACTATGAATAATACCTGTTCTAGATATGGCTCTGCTAATTAATAATTATAAAATGATTATAAATTATTATAAATTATTATTTTTTCTTAAAATTTTATCGGAATGACCTATTCTTAATTTTAGATTTTTTATAATATTTATATATTCATCTATATTATATTCAATATAATTTTTACTTTTAAAATATTCAAAAAATTTAATAAATAGTTTTCTTATTTTATTAATAAAATTGATCATAATTTTATTATATTCTACACTTATAGGTAGAAAATTTTTAATATTTAATATTATTATATTACAAAATTTTCTATCTTTTCTATCTTTTCTATCTTTTATTATTTTATTTATTATTTTATTTATTTCACATAAATTATATTTATTATATAATAAATGTTTAACATCATTTAAAATATTTGTTCCAATAAAAAGTTCGATAAAATCATCTTTTATAATATAAAAAATATGTTTAATTGATTCATATTTAGATGTATTAAATATAGGTCTAATTATATAATATTTTGTATTATCTTTATTATCTTCATTTATCCTTTTAAAATTATTTAAAAATTTTATATTAAGATCAGGACGTGTATAAATAATCATTTGATCAATATGATAATGATCTATTTTTTCCCAATCATATATTGCTTTATCTATTATATATTTATTCCATTTATGCATTTTAACTAATTCAAAAAAATTTTCTGGAGCACAATGATAGTAAAAACCAGGATCTCCCAAATAAATAAATATATCTCCACCATACATAACAAATTCATCAAATACTTGAGTAATAAATTTTCGTGGCCTAGATGATAATAATATTTTAGGTTTATTTTTAAAAACGGTTTCTAATCCAGATTCTTTTATAACATGATAAAAGAATTTATTAATAGGTGTTATTTCATTTTCTTTAAACCTAGTAATATTAGAATTATCTAAAATATCAGATGCTATTACATCTATATTATTTTCTGATAATAATCTTGCAGTAAATCCATTTCCTGCATTAATTTCAAATATAGGATTTCCTGTCTTTTTATTCAATTCTTTTATAATTTTAATACCATCTTTAGTTAATAAATTCCATGTATATCTATAATATTTTAAGTATTTCATTTCTTTTCTACCTCTAATATTTATATATTCTTTTTGAGCTTCTAATTCTTCTTCAGTTAATTTATTTAATCTAGTACCAAAAATATATTTTTCTTTAAAATCTTCTGAGGAAACAAGACTTTGATCATAATTTATAATACTTGATAATTTAATATCTTCTTGTCGATTAACTCTTCTTGAATGAGAAGCTACATGTTTATTTCTATGAGTTGTGTTAGATATATAATATGGTATTCCTGATGGTAATATTGATAAAGGTGATTGTTTATTAAGTGATAAAATTTTTAATTTATTAGACATTATAATATATATATAGTAACCGGATAAAAAAATCCGACCAATTTTTTATAAATAATTATTTAAAAAAATATAGTTTTAAAAATTATAAAAAATATATTATTTTTTATATTATTTTTATTTATTGTTATATTTCTAAATAAATATTATAATTATATTTTTTTATTGATATAAAATAAAAAATGTTAGAGGGTCTTCTAGATTTTTTTTAAACATTATTAATATTTTTTTATATTATCAATAAATCGTTGTATCATATGGTATATTGGAGCTGTAGAATAAATAGTTTTACTAAAAATTTTTATTTTTAATTAAGATTTTATAAAAAAATGAACATATTTATTAGAATTTAGCTAAAAAAAAAGTTAATCTATTTTATAAATTATTGATAATAAAATATTAAAATATAATTCAAATACAATGTTAATGAATATTATAAAAATATCTTAAATATATTTTTATTTATTTTATTCAAATTATAACATATTTTATTATTGTAAAAATAGGAGCTGTGTTGATAATCAAATTTTAATAAATTAAAATAAATTATTATATTTTTATTGATAAAATATGATTTTTGACTAGCAGAACTATTCCTAAAATAAACTGTTCAAAAATTATAAATTTGAATGTATTTAATTAATATCTTCCTAATTATAATAACAAATTAATTTAAAGAATTTATAATATCCTTTATTATGAATGAAGAACAATGGAATGAATTTTATAACTCATTGATAGATATATTGAAAAAAAGTGATCCTATTCTTGTAGGTTTAGATGCATTTAATGAAATTAATACTTTATTGATATTAGTATTTATAGAAGATAAAATAGATAATTTCAATTTTGAAAATCCAGAAATGTTAAAATTATCATATATATATGATTTATTTTATACTAATTTTGAAAAAAGAATAAAAGATGAAAAAATGAAAGGATATAAATTAAAAAAATCAAGAAAAAATAATCAAATAGAATTATATAACTATTTATTTGGAAAAATGAGAAATTATGATATATTATCATATGATATTAAAGAAAAAAAAAAAGATGATCTTTATTATTCACATCTTCCTTCTGTTTTCTCTCAAATTTTAAATAATGATATATTGAATAGATTATTCATTAGAACTAAATTATATAAATATGAAAGTGATAATGATAGTGATAATGAAAGTGATTATGATAACTATAATTATGATACTAAAAAATGTTATAAAGTTAATGTAGATTATTTTGAAATTACATCATTCTCAGAAAGTAATTCAGAAGATATATATAAATTAATTAAAAAAATAGTTGATGTATTTTATATTAAAGATGAAGATGGTATTTTACAATCTATTTTTTATAATAATTTGAACAATGATATCATTGCAAATGCTTATGAAAAATTTATAACAGATAGTTTAATGTATGAAAACCCATATAAATATTTTACAAGAAGAGATTTAATAACTTATATCATAGATCAACTTGATATAAATGAAAATGATATTGTTTATGATCCATCGGCTGGAACAGGTGGTTTTTTATTAGAATCTATAAGATCTGTTAAAAATAAATTGTTAAAAGATTTAGAAAATGGAATTATTACTCAAGAAGAATATGAAGATAAATTTGAAAATTTCTTAGAAAATAATATTCATGGAAATGAGATTGAACCTGAAGTATATAGATCATTAATGATTAATATAATGATGAATTATCCTAAAGGTCAATGTTTAAATAATTTATTATGTGTTGATTCATTATTAATTGAAAATGAAGATGATGAAGATAACGAAATTGGAAATATAACAAAAGCTTTAAACTTTTCAACAATTTCTATTGGAAATCCTCCTTATGGGCGTTCTCTAATAGATATTCCTTCAGATATCAGAATTAATAAAGATGATATTAATGAAATATATGCAGATGTTGATGATAAATCAGCAGAATATTATTATAAACCAATAATGAATGGAAAAAATATTATTGTTAATTATTCAGCTCAATTTTCTATGCATTTTATTCGCTGTCTAAAAGATAATGGAAAAACTGGATTTATTATTGATAGAAAGGTTTTAACCGATGGTAGTAATTGTAAAAAATCATGGAATAAATCAGTTAGAAAATTTATGATTGAAGAAAATAAATTAACAAAGATTGTTTTATTATCGAATGATATACTTGAATATAATTCAGAAACTTGTATTATTTTTTTAACAAAAAATGGTAAAACAGATAATGTTATATTTGAAGAATTATATCTTGATGAAAATAAACAATTTTATATAGAAAATATAATGAATGTTACATATGAACAATTAAAAGGCAGTGATTATTCACTCAATCCAATAGACTTTAACAAAAAATGATTTTATTTATTATAAATATTAAATTTATAATAATTATATAAAAAATGAATAAAGATAATCTATTTAAAATTATAGAAAATCAATTTGATGAATTGGATAATATATTTCATAACATTGTATTTGATGATATGGATGAAGATCAATGTCTTTTATATGATGCCTGTAAAAATATCGGTATTGAAAATATATTAACTATCAAAGAATTATTAATTGAAATAGTGAATACTGATGAAACATTTCAATTTAATCAAGAAACATTAAATAATATGATTGGAGATGAATATCATGATATTATTTTAAATTTTATTTGGAGATTTGCAATGGATGATAATATAGAAACTACAATATCATTAAGTAAAGAACAATATTATGAAAAATTAAAAAATGGATTAAATTATGTTCAACAAGAATCAATTAATAATATCCTAAATAATAATTTTAATAATGGTATTGTATGTATGGCTACTGGTAGTGGTAAATCATTAGTAATGTTAAAATGTATTGATTTATTTAATTCAAAAAAAGAAAAAAATCGTTCTATATTAATTTTTACAGAACGAAAAAATATATTATTAGATTTATTTTATATATCGGAAAGAGATAATGATAAGATCATATATAAACCAAATATTCCTTATTGGAATGTTTGGAAAAGATTAGATATTATTAACATGGATGATTTTAATCTAATAAATTTGGTAAGTAATAAAAATAAGTCTTGGACTGAATTAAAATCTAATGAAAAAAACAAATTTAATTATTATTAATCGAGTTTATTTAACACTAAATAATCAATATGAAAAATTTCTAATAGATTTATCTCCCCAACTAATTATCTATGATGAATGTCAAGGTATTACTGCAAGAACATCTTTTAATTTTTTAAATTTTGCAAAAACAAGATGGAATTCTTCAATAATTGGATTTTCTGCAACACCTTTACGTGTAACTAAAACAAGAAAAATTCAAAAACAAACGAATCTTAATGAAATTTTTGATAAAGAATCTAAATTACAAATTTATCAAAACTATAATATCCTAAAAGCTATTGATGATGGAATTTGTTGTAAACTAAATTTTGTTTGGTATAAATTAGAAGGACGTAAAAATGAAGAAAAAAAATCTAGATTCAAAGAAGTTACTGAAGAAGATGTTAAAAATTGCATGTATATTTTAAATGATAATATTGATAAATTATACTACAAAAAAATTATTTGTTGGTGTTCTTCTATTAAAAATGCAAATTTATATAAAGATTTATTTATTAAAATTAAAAATGAAGATGAATCTTTAAGTAAATTACGAAATTTAGATGCTTATATTGATAATAGCGATCGTGATTGTAATCCAGAAGACTATAAAAACTTTTATGAAAGTATTGGAAATTCTATACTTTTTTGTGTAGGAAAACATCGTGAAGGAAGTGATATTCCTTTTCTTGATTGTGGTATGTTCTTAGATAGAGTAAAATATCGTTCTGATGTAGTTTGGTTACAAAGTATAGGAAGAATTGCAAGACTTTCTTTAAATAAAGATTTTGGACTTATTATTGATACATACTATGAACGAGAAAATACAAATGAATATGAAATTATTATTGAAAAATTAATAGGTTATTATCTTTTATTAGATAGTTTAACCATTGATGACAATAAAAATAAAAAAAGTATGTATGAACAAGCAAAAAAAGATATCTATATAGATAATGATGAGAGGAAAATTCATTTGAGTAAATTTGATGTTATATGTGAAGGATTAAATTGGGATGAATTTTCATCTAACTTTAATCACATATTTGATCATCAAATACAAAGAGAAATTAAGTTATCCAATAAAGATAGACTCCATATCATTTGTCAATCACTTAAAAATGATTATGGATGGGATGAAAATACTGATTTTTGGAATGAGTATAAACTTATTGATAAATCTATTAATAAATTTCCAGAATCTATTTATTCTGAATTTGAATCAGAATTTAGTAAAAAAACTTGGTATGAATTACTTGGATTTAAACATTTATTTTTTAAGAATGTTGAAGAAGTTCAAAATTTCTTTAAAAAAAATAATGTTTATTATATTAATGAAGAAATCTATAATGAATGGTGTTTGAGAGAACCAAGGTTACCTAAATATCATGAACAATATTTTCATTTAGACCGTAAATATACCAATATAAATTCTTTAGTTAAAAACTTAAAAATTTATTTCTAAAAAGAATATATTTATTTATAAAATGTCAATAAAAAAGTAATTTAAAAAATGAGTGTTAATAATATTATTATGAATACTAAAGAACAATGGTTTGGATTTTACAAATCATTAAGAGATATTTTAAGAGATGGTTCTTCTAAATATACAGGTATGGAAGCATTTAATGAGATTAATACATTATTAATTTTAGTATTTTTAGAAGAAAAATTAAATAATTTTGATATTGAAAATGCAGAAATGTGTAAATTCTTGTATATTTATGATATATTTTATACTAAATTTGACAAAAGAATTAAGGATGAAAAAATTAAAGAACCTCAATTATCTCAATTAATGAAAATTAACAAAATTGAATTATATAAATATTTATTTGATAAAAGAAGAAATTATGAAATTCAATCTAAAACGGGTAATACAATATCTTTTAAATTAAAAGAAGAAAAAGAGAATGATATTTATTTTTCACATCTTCCTTCAGTTTTTGCTCAGATTTTAAATACAAGTAAATTAAATAGATTATTTATTAGAACTAAAATTTCTGATAGTGATAATGTGGTAGATATTTCTACTATTACATCATTTGTTGAAGATCATTCTAATGATATTTATTTACTTATTAAAAAAATAGCAGATACATTTTATATTAAAGATGAAAATGGTAATTTAGAATCTATTTTACATAATAGTAATTTGAATTATGATGCCCTTGGCGGTGCTTATGAAAAATTTATGACAGATGATACAATGAATTCTAAAAATACCGGTGAATTCTTTACAAGAAGAGATTTAATTACTTATATTGTGCAACAACTTAATATTAATGAAGATGATATTGTATATGATTCATCTGTTGGTACAGGTGGATTTTTATTAGAATCTGTTCGTTTAGTTAAAAATAAATTATTAAAAGATTTAGAAAATGGAATTATTACTCATGAAGATTTTGAAGAAAAGTTTGATTACTTTTTAGAAAATAATATTCATGGTAATGAAATTAAACCAAATTTATACAAGTCTTTAATGCTTAATATTTTAATGAATGATCCTAAAGGATTATCTCTAAATAATTTATTATGTATTGATTCAATGTTGATTAATGATGATGATATTGGAAATCAAACTAAAGCTTTAAATTTTTCAACAATATCTACTGGAAATCCTCCTTATGGATGTTCATTAGCAAATACTCCTTCAAATATTCGTATTTTGGACGGAATATATGGTGAAGATGATGATAAATTAGCTGAATATTATTTTAGTCCAATTATGACTGGTAAAAAACTTATTGTAAGTTCTTCAGGTCAATTTGTAATGCATTTAATCCGTTGTTTAAAAGATAATGGAAAAACTGGATTTATTATTGATAGGGGAATTTTGATAAATGGTACTGATAGTAAAAAATCATGGAATAAAACACTTAGAAAATTTATGATTGAAAAAAATAAATTAACAAAGATTGTTTTATTACCAACTGGTATTTTTGAACATACTGATTTTGCAACTTGTGTTATTTTTTTAACGAAAAATGGTAAAACTGACAATGTTATTTTTGAAGAATTATATTTTAAAGAAGAAGATAAAGGAGTTGGAACTAAACCATTTTATGTAGGAAATACATGGAATATTACTTATCAGCAATTAAAAGACAAAGAATATTCACTTGACCCAAAAGATTTTAACTTTCCTTTAATGGAATATAAGAAAAAAGGGAATGATGAAGTTGTTGAGATGAATCATATGACAGTTATACCAATTGAATTAAAAAAGATTGGAGATGTTTGTAAAATTGAATATGGTAAAAGAATAACAAAAGCCAAAAATTCTGTTAAACAAACAGAACAATTTCAATATCCTGTTTATGGAGGTGGAGATATTTCATTTTATACAAATTCTTGTAACAGACCTATTAAAGATGAAACGGATACTTTAGTTATGTCTAGATTTGGTGTTTCAAATAATTGTATTAGATTTATTCAAGGAGAATTCTTTTTACTTGATAGTGGAATGAGTATTCATACGAATTTAAATAAAAAATATATTGTTTATTTATTAAAAATATTACAAGATGTTATTTTTTCTAATGCAGATGGACCTGGACAAAAAAATATGAAAATTGAAAAGATGTTAAATATTAATATCCCTATCCCATCCATTGAAAATCAACAAAAAATAATTGATAAATTAGACACATATTTTGGCGAAGATTCTATCTATAAATTTGATTTAAGCATTATTATGAAATATGAAAATGGAAATAGATTATTAAATTATATTTTCAATGAAGAATGGAATAAGTTTTTAAGATGTGTTGAAAAAGCACAGAAAATTGATGATTTAAAATCAATTAAAACAAATCAACTTATTACAGAATTGAGTAATAGAACTATTATTAAATTTAATCCTGATACAAAATCCAAGACTAAAACAAATATTGAAGATTATGTTATTGAAACGTTTTTGAAAAAAGAATTTGATTTTATTAGTAAGGATATGGAGTTTGAAAGTAAGAAGATTAAAAATTTTATTTCATTTGAAATTGGTAAAACACCAAGCACAAAATAAGCACATTACTATAACGGTAATATAAAATGGGTTCAAATAAGTGATATGAAACAAAAATATATTGTTGATACTGAAAAACATATTTCAGATGATGCTAGTAAATTATTTGTAAATAATAAAACAAAATTTGATAAATGTGCAAATATTGGAGATCTATTATTTTCTTTTAAATTAACCATTGGTAAAGTTTCTATTGCAAAGTGTAAATTATATTGTAATGAAGCAATAGCTATTTTTAAAAGTAATGATAATGTTCAAGTAGAATATCTATATTATATTTTTCAAATATTAAATTTTTATGATAAAGCATCTGGAAATATGAGTAAAGGTTCGTTAAATAAAGAAAAAATTAAAGAATTAATTATTCCTATTCCATCCCCTGAAAATCAACAAATTATTATTAATTATTTAGATGAAAAAATGGAATATCACAAAAACTATTGGAATACAATGTTTCAAATGTTTTCAAATGATACTTTAGATAATTCTATAGAAGACTTAACTGAAGTTTCTAGTGAAGAAATTGAAGAATAATTTTTATTAATACTTTTAAATTTATTTAGAGAGATTATTTTATTAGGGCTGTCCCTGGATGGCAAATTTAATATTTTTTTTATTTAACATATTATTTTATTGATATTTTTAACAATAAAATAATAATAATTTATAATAATTTCTTAAAATTTGACCAGCAGGGACAGCCATATATTTTATAATAAATATTAAATTATAAAATATATTGATAATTAATAAAAACCTATAAATTTATTATTGCACATAATGAAGGTGGTTAAGAATGTGCTTTTGAATTTGGATATAAACAATTTTGAATTTTAGTCATTAATTTAGATATAAATATCAATAGTTTTTTAGAATAATTATAATAATCAATAATTATCAATTAATAATAATTATGAGATATATTATTTAAACACATTTTTTCAAAAATTTATAAATATTTATTCCACTATTTTTTATATTTTTAACAAGTTTTATATAATTAAATTCTTAAGTATTTGATAGTAGGTGATAAATATAATTTAATAAAAAAAATTTAAGAAAAAAAGATGTATGATTCCTACATTTTTAATTACAATAAATTTAGGTTAAAAAATATTTTTAAGTTTTATTTTTAGAAGATAAATCTACAATACTTTTTTAATTATATATCTAAAAATATTTTTAAATAAAATCTCAAGTAAAAAAAATCTCAAGTAATTTTATTGATCTCCAATAAACCTAAATAATATTTATATTATTGAATGATTTATTGATTAATAAAAGTAAAGTAAAAAAGTCAAGTAAAAAAGTCAAGTAAAAAGTCAAGTAATTTTTTTTTTGTTAATTTTAAATTTTTATTTTCAAAATTTTTTTTAATTTTTTTAAATTTATTTTTTTCAAATTTTAAAATTATTTTTTCTTATTTTTTTTTTTACTTGACTTTTTACTTGACTTTTTTACTTGACTTTTTACTTGACTTTTTTATTCAATAATTTATTGACTATTATAAATAGTATTTTGATTATTAATATCAATAAAAAAATAATTAATTTATTAAAAATATTTAAAAAAATATTAAAATAAAAAATAAATATATTATTGTATACGTTATTGAATAAAAAAGTAAAGTAAAAATATAAGTAAAAAAGTCAAGTAAAAAGTCAAGTAATTTCATATTTTTGTTAAATTTTAGATTTTTTAAAATTTATTTTTTTAAATTTTATATTTAATATATCAATAAAATTAATTAATTTATCACTATAAATTGTGTATTTAAAAAATTATTATATTTTTATATAATAGATATGCAACCAAATTATTTATGTAAAAAATGTATGTTTTGCTCCATTAATTTTAATGATATAAAACGACATGTAAATAAAAAAAAATCTTGTAGAAATAATACAGAATCTTTCAATTATTCAGATGACCAAATATTAGTATTAGCTTTAATACCAAATTCTGATAATGAAAATATAAAAGAAAAAATAAAATATCTGGAAAAATCAGATATTTTATATAAAAATAAAGATAAATTATTTAATGATATAAGTTATATAGATAAAAATAAATCTAAAAAATGTATTTATTGTGAACATGAATTTAATAAAATAATTGATTTGAAACAACATTTATTGATTGATTGTTTTTATAAAGAATTCTCAAAAAATAATAAAATTGAAAATATTACTAATAATACTACTAATATAAATAGTAATAACGATAATTCTATCACAAATAGTCATAATAATATAACAAATATTTATTTAGAAATAAAATCACCAATTCCTTTTGATAAAGAATGGGATACATCAAAGATTGATAAATTACAAAAAGAAAATTTAGCTTTATCTAATTTTATGTATTCTAAATTATTAGAAGAAATACTAAAAAACGAAATAAATCTAAATGTTATAATTGATAAAAATAATGATTCTGGTATAGTTTATAAAAATGATATTGATAAATATATACAAATGAAATCAAAAGATATTGTTGATAATACAATGGATAAGCTTAAAAAACATTTATTATAAATAAATAATAATTCTAAAAATTCTATATTAGATGAATGTATTGATATTAGTAAAAAAATAATTGAAAATAAACATCATAATTATAAAAATATTGAATCTGTGCAAAAAAATGTAAAAGAAATAATATCAAATATATATGATGAAAAAAAAGATTATGCTATAAATATTTCTAATAAATATCATACTCAAATAATGAAAGACCTTGAAAATGGATATTATTAGTATTATTAGTATAATTTTTACACCTTTGCACACAACGCCAGTAACTTAAGGATTTAAGTATTTTTAATAATTATATTTAATTATTGAAAATATTAAATTAATAAATTTTAAAAGTTTAATATGATATACTAAAATTAAATATATTTTATAATAATTTAGAATTATTATAAAATATGATTATTAGGATTCTCAATAAAAATATTTTTATATAAACAATTAATAACAATAATATTGTATAAAATCTTAAGTTACTGGCGTTGCCTTTGCACAATTAAAACGACGATTTTAATAAATAAAATACTTAAAATAATAATGATATATTATATTAACAATGAATAGTAAGAAGTCTATATTGATTTGTTCATTAGAGGTTTGAATTATTACGATGATAATCGGTTAAGCTATATGCAAAATAATTCTTTTTTACCTATAAAACTTCATACCCA
>Ga0247831_1007594_pt1 | contig 11993 bp, 12 predicted proteins | sample LaCruzMarch2015__9_FD_192406 | JGI IMG/M metagenome (GOLD analysis project Ga0247831, IMG submission 192406) | Freshwater microbial communities from meromictic Lake La Cruz, Castile-La Mancha, Spain - LaCruzMarch2015_1m | ecosystem: Environmental > Aquatic > Freshwater > Lake | place: Spain...
TTTAAATATTTATATAAAAATATATTTTTTATTTCTAAAGAATATGTCATTTGATATATAATTTTATATTTTTATAAAATTATATTTTTATCCGAATTTTTATAATTTTATCCGAAATTATAATAAAATAGACAAAAATGGTATTATAATTGAATTAAATATATTATTTAATAATAATGATTTTTGTATAATAATACAAGATAAAAAAAATAAATTTAATAGAGATATATTTATACCAAACACTCTTAAAAATAGTTCATGGTATAATATGTTAGAATATATTAAATTAAAAGTAAATATTATTGATGATGAATATGATTTATTTGCATTTAAATTATTAAAAATAGATACTAATTTTATAACAACTATTTAATTTTCAAAGATATTTATTCCAAATATAATAATTTTAATTATATTAAAACTAATATTTATGAAATAATAATATATCTTATTTATATAAAAATATAAAAAAATGATATTTAAAATATAAAATATTAATTTTATATTGAAATATTAAAATGGATAGCAAATATTTAAATATTTTTAAAGATTCAGTATGTAATAATATTATACCTGAAGAAGAAATTTCTTATAATTTTCCATATAACTTAGATGCATTTCAATTAGAAGGGATATATAGGATTCATAATAATGAAAATATTTTAATAACAGCACATACAGGTTCAGGTAAAACTGTATTAGCAATATATGCTATAGCACATTGTTTAAAACAAAACAAAAAAGTTATTTATACATCACCAACTAAATCTTTATCTAATCAGAAATATGCAGAATTTATAGAAAAATTTAAAGGTATTAGTTCAATAGGTATTATGACTGGAGATATAAAAATGAATCCAGATGCACAATGTATAATTATGACTACTGAAATTTTAAGAAATATTTTATATAAATATAATGATATAAAAAAAGACTCTTCATTAATTAATATAAATGAAGTTGGAGCAGTAATATTTGATGAAGTACATTATATAAATGATCCAGATAGAGGAAAAGTATGGGAAGAATGTATTGTATTACTTCCAAAAGATATTACTTTAGTAATGTTATCAGCAACAATTGATAAACCAGAATTATTTGCATCATGGATAGGAAATATTAAAGAAAAACCTATTAGTTTAATACCAACTACACATAGAGTAGTTCCTTTAAAACATTATTTTTGGAAATCTTATATATTTGATAATAATGGTAAAGATGAATTGAGATGGGATTTATTAGAAATTCTGGATGATAAAGGTAAGTTTAAAAATTATGATATTATGAGAAAAAATTACAAAATATATGATATTAATAAATTGATGGATAAAATTGTAAATTTTTTAACAGAATATAATTATACACCTGCATTATTTTTTAAATTTTCTAGAAAGAAATGTGAAAAAATATGTAAAACTGTTAGAAAAATTTTATTAACACATGATGAGATATCATTAGTAGAAAATACATTTGAACATTATATGAAAGATTATAAAAAAACATATGAAATATTACCACAATATCAGGATGTATATAAACAATTAAAAAGAGGTGTTGTTTATCATCATTCAGGTTTAATTCCTATTTTAAAAGAAATTATTGAAATCTTATATAGTAAAGGTCTTATTAAAATATTATTTGCAACTGAAACATTTGCAATAGGTGTTAATTTTCCAACTAAAACAGTTTTGTTTAGTGATTTAGAAAAATATGATAATAATGGATTAAGAGAATTGAGAACAGATGAATATTTACAAATGAGTGGAAGAGCAGGAAGAAGAGGATTAGATGAATTTGGTTCTATTATAATATTACCTACAATGGATTTACCAGATGAGAAAACAATGCGTAATATGATGACTGGTAAATCACCTAAATTAAATTCAAAATTTAAATTATCATATAATTTTGTATTAAAAACAATGTATTCAAATAATTTTAATATTGATTCTTTTTTAAATAAAACATTAATAATGAATGAAAATAATAAGAAAATAGATGGTTTAAATATGGAAAAAGAAAAGATTAATAAAAAAGAAATAGTTACAATATCAGAAGAAGATATGAAAGTTATTAAAGAATATAATAAAATATTGGAAAAACTTAATAATCCTTATATTAAATTAAAAAATAAAGATAAAAATAAAATAGAAAAGGAGAAAAAAATAATTGAAGACTTGGATAATTTTAATAATATATTTGATATGTATAAGAAACAAGATAATTATTTAAAAGAAATTGAAGAAATTGAAGATAATATATGGTGGTTTAATAATGGATTAAAAGAAGAAATTCAAAAAATAATTAATTTATTATCCAATGAAAATTATTTAATATTGGATGAAAATAAAATAACAATAAAAGGTATTGTTGCAATGGGAATAAATGAATGTCAAGAATTATTGTTTACAGAAATGATATATAAAGGATTATTAGATGATTTAGATTTTCCTGAAATTATAGCTATTTTATCTACATTTATTAATGAAAAAGATCAAAATATAGAAGATAGATATTTATCAGATTTGAATTTACCACAAAAAGTAATTGATGTTCTTCATAATTTAAAAAATATTTCAGAATATTATTTAGATCAAGAAGAATTAAATAAAATATATATTAATTCTGATTATAATATGTATTTAGATTTTATAGAACCAGCTTATATATGGGCTAATGGTGGTAATATTAAAGATGTATATGAAGCAACAACTATTTATGATGGAAATTTTGTAAAAGCAATAATGAGAATAAATAATATATGTGAAAATTTAATGGAAATATGTAAAAATATAAATCGTTTTGATATTTGTACAAAAATAGAAGATTATAATAAAATATTAATTAGGGATATTACTAGTATAAATTCTTTGTATGTTAATTAGTTTAACTAATATTTTTATAAATATTTTTATTTTTAATAATTTCATTAATTTGATTTATTTTTTTAAAAAAAATAAAATATTTACTATTTTCATTATATTCATTATTTTTATTGTTTTCTTTAATTATATATTTTTTATAATATTCTAATAATATTTTAAAATAGCCTTTATAATCTTTTAATAGCATTTCAACATATGATATAATTATGTTATATATATGTATATATTTATTTTTATTTATAATATTTTTATTTATAATATTTTTATTTATAATATTTAATAATTTAAATATATTATTTATTAATTTAATTATTATTCTTATTTGTATTTTAAATATATTTTTTATAGATATTGTTAACGATATTTTATCAATAACAAAAATATTATAATTATTATTAAAAACTTTAATTGAGTTATTATCTAATAAATATATTTTATGTATATGTTTCCATTTTTTATATTTATTTTTAATATATATATCCCATGATTTTATAATTTTTTCTTTAAAATTATTATTTTTACTTATATTTAAATTTTTATTTAAATTTTTATTTAAATTTAAATAGAATTTTCCATTTTTATTAATGAAATTAATTTCATTTTTTTTTAATATATTACAAATTGATAATTTATCTTCCATTTATAATAAAAAATATTTTTATTAAAATATATTTAATTAAATACTTAAATTTTATAATATCTCTATTTTTAATTTATCAAAAAAATTATCAAATGATGTAAAAACCCATAATTTAACATTTATTTTTTCATATAAATTATATTCATATTTTACATCATCTATTTCATATTTAATCTTATCATTTTCTAATATATCTATCTTACATATATTTTCATATTTTTTATCTATAATTAATACTTTTTCTTCTAAATTATATTCAGGAATATATATAGTTAACTTTTTTTTAATATCAATAATATAAGCATATGTTTCAATTTCAAGATTTTTAATAGAATATAAAAATTCTAACCTCCTAATTTTTCTATTAAATCTTCTACAATTTTTTGTAAAAGTATTAATTATATCTAAAATATTTTCAATTGGTTTATCAAATATTATTTTTTTTTTTAATAATAACATATGTGTATAAAAATCAACAGCTCTTCGAATAGGTGAAGTAAAATGAGTATAATAATCATTCATTTTCGAATGAATTTGATTTTCATTTTTTAAATATAATTCGTATGAAGCACTATTTTCTTTTTTCATCATTAAATATTTTTTTAAATCATTATCTATATTAGATATATTTATATTTTCATTAAAATCATGTTTTCTTAAAATAATATTTTCAAAATTATTATCAATTAAATAATTTGCAATAAATTTATTTGTATAAATCATCCAGTTTTCAACTAATTTATGTGAATCTAATTCAGTATTAAAAAAATTTTTAGATAATTCCATAAAATCATATAAACCATCATTAATATATCTTTGATCAAATTCTTCATAACTATAATTTTTAATATTTTTAACAATTGATTCTTTTATTTCTACTGATTCTTTTTCAAATGATTTATTAATTTTAAATATTATAGAAATAGAAAATCTATTTTTATCTTTAATCAATGAAATATAGTTATCTGCATAAATATTTGGGAGCATATTATATTTTTTATCTGGTAAATAAACTGTTGATACTCTATCAAAAATATCTAAATAATTATTTTCAAAAAATACTGAAGGAGATGCAATATGTATTCCAATTTCATAACCTTTATCTACTTTTTTAAAATGAAATGCATCATCTATATCTTTAGAACCAGTTGGATCTATAGAAAATACTTTATAATCTTCTTTATTATTTTCTATTTGATTTATCATATTAATTCCTATATCATTTTTAATTTTCCATGTATTATTTTTAATATTATAAAAATTTCGTAAATGTTCATATTCAACTTCTTTAACACCAACTTCTCCAATAATATCAATTAAAGTTCCAATTGGTAGTTTATCTGTAATTTTCCATTCTTTAAATCTAATATTACAATATATTTTATGTAAATTATTTTTTTTATATGGTATATAAAAATTTGGATATTTTTTGTCTGTTGGTTTAAATAAAAATAATGATTTATCTTTTAAATTACCATATTTAATTTTGGAATCTAAATATAAAATACCAACTATATCTTTATTATTTCTTTCTTTTATACCAACAACTTCATTATTAGAGATATATACAATATCTCCATATATATTTCTATTATTTATTAAATTATTTAGATCGATACATTCTTCTAAATTGTTTAAAATATTTTGATCTAAATATTCTTTAAAAAATTGCATTTTATTAAATTATATAATTCTATAATTTAATATTTATAAAATCACATTTTTTAATTTTTTAAAAAAATAATTCTTTAATATTAGATATTTAAGTTAAGCCTAGTCATGTTGGTCAAATTTTATAATCATTTCTTAAAATTTTCCATTAAGAACCAAATCTGATTTAAGTATTTTAAATTTTATTATAAAAATAATTTTAAGATAAGAATTCTAATAAATATCTTAATTTTTTATAAAACTATTTAATCTATAGATTAAAACTTATTAATATAATATTTTTTATTAATATTTTTATTAAAATAAGTAAAATTTTCTTTAAAAATATGATAACTTATTGATAACCAATATTCAATATATAGATAATCACTTACATTAGTTGATTTATAAAATGTGACAAGAAATTTATTTATATTTTCATCTGAATCATGAAATAAAATATCATGATTTATATCTCGATTTATATCTTTATCATAAGTACCATCAACTAGACTTATATCTTTATTAAAATTTTTTTTTAAATTTTTTAATAAATAATTATCATTAGTTTTTCTATTATTTGAATATTTTTGTTTATTTACATTATATATAATTATTTTAGGGTTTTTTAATACTAATCTTTTTTTAACTGAACCTTCAGAATTAAAGTTTATATGTTTTATTATAGGTTTATATTTAATTTTTTTATTATAATGAACATATGCATAAGATGATATCGTAACATTAAAAATTAATTTTAAATTATTATTTTTATATGAAGAAATAATATTACATATACTTTTTTTAGACATTATTTTATACTTATATATTTTTTAGACATTATTTTATATACTTATATAAAATAATATATCTAAATTTCAATACTACTAAATTAAAAAATTAACAATAAAATAACATATAAATATATTTTTATTGTTAATAAAAACAATAGAAAATAAGGCAATATTTTAAAAATATATAAAATTATACATCACTAATTTAATTTTAAATAAATTTAAATTTTTTATATTTATTTATTATAATTTATCAATAACTTTTATTTAATCTATTAAATTTAAAATATATTTTTATATATTAAAAATATATTTTATTGATATAAATATATAAAAATACAATAAAATAAAATCTTTAATTTAGTAGCATTTACCTAAATCTATATTTTTATAGAAACATTATAAAAAATATTTATATCAAAAAATCATCTATTAAATTATTAAAAAATAATTTAATATTAATGATAAATATGTAATAAACTTTTAATCAGTTTACTATACAAAAGAAAGTTTATTAGATTGATGTTATAATGAAATAAGTTCTATTTAGACCCAGTGCTTCTAGTCAATAATTATATTTTATTAATAAAATATTAATAAAGTAATATTATTTTTACAATGAATTAGAAATATATTTTTTTTTATTAATAAAAAATAATGAAATAGCTTAATTGTTTACACCTTTTCTCATTTAAAACGCCCATTATAAACGCTAAAAAATGTAAAATCAATGGTAGGAATTTCACCTACCGATGGTCTTACTTTTTCATCTTCCTTGTTTTTACTTGAAGATGTGAAAGACGAAATTTGGAAACATAATAATCGTTCTTGTTTTTCTATCCAAGTTTGAGTTAATTTCATTATGTTTATGGAAGAGTTTGCATCTCTTGTCCTAAATACGATTTTTTTGTTTTCACAACTCACGTAGTTAGAACAGATTAACAGACGAAACACTTTCTTACCTTCCATATCCTTGTAATATTCCAAATCCTTATTACAATCACAACATTTTTTACTTGTATTACATTCATTTATTGTTATTGTATCATATTTCTTAATCCTTTATTCATCGTAGGTATAAAATGTTTCATTTGTGTAGACCTACACCAATTTCCATAACCAATTAGGATATTTTCTCCAAGGTTTCCTTAATTTTATTTAAAAATGTATCTATACTTTTCTTACCATAACTATATTGCCGAAACTTCATTTTTCTCCATGTATCTCCATGTATCTCCATGTATCTCCATGTATCTCCATGTATCTCCATGTATCTCCATGTATCTCGTTTGTAAAAATCGGTTGTTTCTTTGTTTAATTTATCCTTTTCAACCAAATATGTTTTGAACTTTTCATAATCAACTGATTTACTATTTTTGTAGTGATAATATTGTTTCCTTTTCAATAACACCATTTCGTTTTCTTTCCAGTAATAAAATACGCTGATTACACTTTGCTTTACTTTCTCTTTTTCTTTGTGGTGCGGTGTAATAAAAACACAATCTCAAGAAGTATTCAAAAAATATACTGGAATATTTGCTATTTCGGTAAATGGTGTAGTTGGTTGGGATTTATATGAAAAAAGTGAAATAAACGCAGATAGAATGGTAGAGTTTTTAGAAGCAAATATAACAAACAAATTCAAGAATAAATTAATAATTTTGGATAATGCGAGTAGTCATAGAAATCCAAAAGTAAAAGAGGTAATAAATAAAGACAACCATTTATTATATGCTGTTCCATATCAACATTTTACTAATTCCATAGAAAATTATTTTAGTATGTTGAAATCACGATTACAAAAATTAGACGGATTAACACACTCAAAATTGAAAGAAAATATAACCAAGACCATAAGGAATATTCCAAAAGAAAAATACAGAAACATAATTAAGGTGCTTACGAAAGACCAGAAAAATATATATCCAAGAAAAACAACACACGAAAAATCAAGAAGAATTATTTATAAGTTCTCATATAAAATGGGCGTTTTAAATGAGAAAAGGTGTAAAAAAAATTGCTCGGATTTTTATCTGTTTATTATGGAGCTGTAGAATATATGTTTCTTACCATAATTTGAATAAAATAAATAAAAATATATTTAAGATATTTTTATTTGTATAATAATCATTAACATTGTATATAAATTATATTTTTATATTTTTTATTATCAATAATTTATAAAATAGATTAACTTTTTTTCAGATAAATTCTAATAAATATGTTTATTTTTTATAAAATCTTAATATTTATAAAAAATTTAATAAATAAAATTTAAACATTTTTTGTAAAACTATTTATTCTACAGCTCCTATATTTATTTCCTATCTTCTTTTTTTTTAGCAACCTTTTTCACTTCTTCTTTTAAATGTATTTTATCAGAACTTCCACTTTTAACAAATAATTCTGCACAATCTGCAATTCTTCTAATATCAGATTTAATTGATTTTAAATTTTCTAAAGATTTATTAATACCAATTAATTCAGTATGTAATAGACTAATATATTCTAAAATATTATTCCCATCTTCATCTTCTAGTAATGTACAGATTCCTTTATATATTTCATTTTCTGATAGATCAATCGGAATTTCTTGATTACTACCTCCGTCAATTAAAGATTCTTCATCACTTGAATCTTGATTCAAGTCTTCATTTGAATCTTCATTTGAATCTTCATTAACCGATTGTATTGTTTGTTCTTCTTTAGTCATTTTATAATATATATAATTAATATCTTTTTAAGTAAAATAATTATAAAATAAAAATAAGAATATAATTAATAAAATTATAAATTTATATTTTATAATTTTATTTAAAATATAATTATATATATAAATAAAATCTATAATATTAGTTAATAATTTATTATTATTTAAATTACTTAAATCATTTAATTCATTTAATTCATTTAATTCATTTAATTCATTTAATTCACTTAATTCATTTAATTCACTTAATTTATTTAATTCACTTAATTCATTTAATTCATTTAAATTATTTGATTCATTTATTTTTTTTGTAATTATTAATTTTATATTTTTTTTCATATTTATAAATTAAATAAATATATAAATTTAATAAATCATATAAAATAAGTTTATTTTTATCAATATTTATATATAGTTTAAAATAATGGGTAATCAAGAATCAGGATTAACTACTTCTTCATATATTATAAAAAAAAAAAATATTAAACAAAAAAATATAAATAATATACAAAAAAGCCAAAATCAACAAGTTAAAAATCAACAAATTCAATATCAACAACATCATCAACAAAACCAAAATCAACAAATTCAATATCAACAACATCATCAACAAAACCAAAATCAACAAATTCAATATCAACAACATCATCAACAAAACCAAACTCAACAAGTTCAATATCAACAACATTATCAACAAAACCAAAATCAACAAAAACAAGATATAAATTTTAAAAAAGAATACATGGATGATAGCGAATTTAAAAATGCAAATTCTTTATTAATTAAAAGAAATATGTTACCAGATATTTATAAAGATAAAGATTATATTAATTTATATCCAACTAATTCAAATAATGAATTATCTAATCCAAAAAAAAAATTTGACGATATTAAATTTACTCCATATAATTTTAACGAAGAAATTTCTACATATAAAGATAGTTTAAGTAATGAAAGAGTTGAATTTGAGAAGAATGAGAAAAAAAACAGAGAAATTTTTGAAAAAAATGAAAAAAAAAAATATGATTATTTAAAAGATCAAATTGATTTATTTGAAAAAAAATATAATCCATGGGAAATATTAAATTTACAAAATTATGATTATAATATTGATAATATTAAAAAAGCATATAAAAAGAATGCATTAAAATTTCATCCTGATAGAGCAGGTGAAAAATATAAAGATAGATTTCAACTTATTACACAATCTTATATATATCTTCTTCGGAAAGCAGAAGAAAATAATAGTGTTAATATAAAAATAAATAAAAAAGTTGAAAAAGCAGAATATGAAGATAATATAAATGAAAAAGTTGAGAATATATATATTGATAAAGATAAATTTAATATTAACCAGTTTAATAAAATTTTTGAAGAATATAAAATTCCATCCTCTTTTGATAAAGGTTATTCTAATTTAATGAAAGAACAATTAAGTGATAATGATGAAGAAATTTTTGGAAAAAAATTTAATAATGATATATTTAATGCTCATTTTGATAAAATAAAAGATAATAAAAGAAGTACTGATATTATTGAATATAATGAACCAAATGCATTAGATTCATCAATAAATAATTCAAATCAAATGTTTTTAGGATTAGAAGATATTGATGATTTTGGATCAATGAATAATAATAATTTATCATATACTGATTATAAAAAAGCACATGTTGATGAAACTTTATTAATTGATATAAATAAGGTAAAATATAAAACATATAATTCTATTGATCAGTTAGAAAATGATCGATCAAATATTTCATATATACCTGATAATAGAGAAAAAGAAAGATATGAATATTTGGAAAAGAAAAAGATAGAAGAAGATAATTTAAGATTATTTCAACAAAGAAACTATGATAATATAATACAAAACCAATATGATAAATTAAATCAACGTTTAATTATTAATAAATAGATTTATAATAAATTATTTAAAGTAATTAAAAATTTTTATCTTATAATTATAACACATGGTGTTTATTAACACTCACAGCTAAGCCCACCTTTCCAATCTGAATTTTTTCGTTTAGCTTCCTTTTTAAGGAAAATGTATCGTTCTCTTTCAGAGAGCTTCCAAGCTTTTTTGATTTTCATCTTCGAATCGGTTACTTTTTTAAGATGCCTTTTTGGAAGAAATTTCTTTTTGGGAGTTATCTTGTCAAAAGAGTCGTCTAAAGAATCGTTTTTTAAACTATTCATAGAGTATTCATAAGACTTCTCTTCTAAAAATTCGATCACTTTTTCTGAAGTTGAAAGACGAACTGCTTCATTTTTAGCTTCTTCAAATCTTTTTTCTTCAGGAGGAGTAAGATCACGAAAATTGTCTGTTCTAATGCTCATATAAATATATTCGATTAACCAATTGTAGTCTAACATTCCACTATACGATTGTATAGGAGTATTTGAAGGAATTGGTAACATCACATTTTCACCTTCTTTGTAGCGATCTTTTAAAAACTCTTTAAAAAGATGAAGGATATTTTTGAGATCCAATACATCATCGTAAAAAATGTCTTTACACTCACATGAAAGAAAACTTGTTAAATACTTACTTTCGATATACTCTGTAACACCAAGCATATCAGCATTTTTTTTGAGGATATCCAAATCATGAAGAAGTTCTCTAGTAGTATTCATTTTCTTCAATAGTTTATATTGCTTGTTTATTTATATTTAATAATTTAAATATAAATTATTTAGACTATCATTTTTATAATAAATTAAAGATTTTATGAATAATACTAATTTTTTTATAGTTTTATATTGAAGATGTTACATAATTTAGTTATTAATAAATATTTTTAATTAATATTTTATAAAATATTAATTAAAAATATAATTTTTTGAAAAGTATTATAGGCATGTCCATCCAGGATAGGTCTAGTGCTGCTAGTCAAAAAATATATTTTATTTATTTTTACTTATATTTTTATTGTTAAAATATCAATGGAAATATAATAATTTCTTAAAATTATTTTAAATTTGACTAGCAGAACTGGGCCTAATCCAGGACCAGGACTAAAGTAGGCTCAGTTCTTCTATTCAAATTTAAAATTATTATATTTTTACTGATATTTTAACAATAAAATATCAGTAAAAATATAATAAAATATAATTTTTGACTAGCAGCACTGGGTCTGAACTAAAGTATTACTTAAAAGATAAAGAATATATTTTACACCCAATGCCAGACACTTAAGGATTTACATATTTAAACGTAATAATATATAATTATTGAATAATTATATCAAATAACAAAATTAAAATATATTTATTTACAATAATCAAATAACTTTTTTACAAATAGT
>Ga0247831_1007597_pt1 | contig 11990 bp, 10 predicted proteins | sample LaCruzMarch2015__9_FD_192406 | JGI IMG/M metagenome (GOLD analysis project Ga0247831, IMG submission 192406) | Freshwater microbial communities from meromictic Lake La Cruz, Castile-La Mancha, Spain - LaCruzMarch2015_1m | ecosystem: Environmental > Aquatic > Freshwater > Lake | place: Spain...
TAGTCGAATTTGATCAGTTATCTTTTGACACAAAATACAGCTATAAAAAAATATATTCAAGCTCTAGTTTTTCCCTATACACTTTTAAAGTGGTTAACTAATTATAAGGCATTGGTAACCCTTTGTGAGGTTTTAATGTCGCAAATCCATTTAGTCACAGTGCTTGAATAAGTCGAAACTTGGTTTTACTTGGACTAAAAGAATAGAATGAACTAATCTAACTTCAAGGCCTTTGCAACTTACTGCCTGTTGAATGAAAAAGTATATTATTCTGTTTTTTCTATTGCTTTCGAATGTAACTGAAGGATTTTCAAATTTTGAAAATTTAAAGCAGAGCATTGAGAATGGAAACTATCAGCAAGTATGGAATATCTTGCCTCAGTTGTTTTCTTCCAACAAAATCAACAATGAAGAAAAGCTATTCCTTCAGGCTAAAATTTTACGCGATCAAGGTGCTCATTACCTCTCTCTACATCTGCTAGATAGTCTAGAAAATAGGATTAAGTTCAATAAGTTGAAAGACTGGGGTGAGGAATTACTCCTGCTACGTGCAGATGTGTATTATCAACTCTATGAATTCGATTTGTATTTGAAAGAAATTGAATGGCTCGAAAAGTGGCGATTGCATTTCTATCCGGGCGACCCGCTGAGGAAAGCCATGAATTATTCATACCGAGCCAAATACTTCTCGGCGATGATAAATGCTGATTCTTCAAGATTCAACACCTGCAAAGCACTAACTCTTTTCTGGGAAAATCGCGATAAATCATCGAATTTACCCATCTACATGCTCTATGCAAATCATGTGAGTTGCCTCAGGAACAGCAATGGATTTCCATATGATATCGGATTTGAAAAGCAAAAAGCATATATCGATACAGCCCACTTTTATTTAAATAAATATTTCCCAGGCAATTGCATCGAAAAGCTAAGAATCATGCAAGCACTCGCAATACCATATTATGATCATATTTCTTCAGTTCAAACATGGGTTAATCCCACCAAACAAACCCTTTATGATTATGAAACATTTAATAAAATTGTTTCTCCCATTCTTAGAGATTACAAATTTTTAGCAGGAAACAAGCATCCTTATATTTCTCAAATTGAGTTTTTTATTGGAATGTTGGAAGTTTGCAAAATGGATTATCCAAAGGCTATCGAACATTTTCAATTTTCTAAATCAGCAAATTCCTCCTGTCAATTCGAACATCCAGTATACTACATGAATTGGAATAGGGTGTCTAGTTTAATCAAGGATATTGCTCGCCTTAAAAATGAATTGGCCAAGAGCAACAAGGAGATTGAATCGCTTTTATCCTATCGAAACGGTTTACTTGAAGCCGAAAAGGTTTTTTACATGAAGTATTTTTACAAAGAGGCATGGAAAACTGAAACAGAAAATGATGTTTATGGAATGAGCCCATTTTCCCAGTTGTGTTATATCAATACGAGACTTTACAAACTAACAAATCAAATTGAATTTGCTAAATCTGCTTGGGATTATGCCCAAAAAGAAAAATACATCGACATTATTAAAGGGAAAATATTGCCTGAAAGGAGAGGGTCGGCCGCTCATATATCTAATTTTTTAAGAACAAAAATCCACAGTATCAGGTTAAAGAACGATTCTCTTTTACTCGCAGAAAATGATTTTTCTGAGTTTAAACAACTCGATAGAAATGAATTCGCATATGATATTCTTAAGAATTATTCCGAAATAATTGATTTTTTCAAACGAAATAATTTCGAGAATCCTTTTTCAGCAAGTTTCTTTACTCAACATTTAAAATACAATATTCAAACGCTTCAGCAGCAAATGAAGGCTGAAAAGTCTGCGTGGATTTCGGTAAATCATTATTCTAATGAAAAACAGATAAACACCATTTTATGGGTAATTTGTGCTGATACATTTTGGGTTGAAACGAAAACATGGGATAGCTACAATCAGTTTATTCCGCAAGCTTTGCAGAGTAAACTGATGAATTACGAAAGAGATAGTGCTGATGTTTTAAGCAATAAACTATACAACAGCGTATTTAAGAAAACATTTAATACATTAAAGAATGCCAAAATTCAACGAGTATATTTCTGTGATGATACTTCTCTTCCTTATGGGAATCTTGAAGTACTTGTAACCAATTTGAGTCCCGGAAACAAAAGATACCTAATTCAAGATTTTATCATTACTCAAAAGTTAATGGTAACACCAGATGTGGGTTTTGCATTTAAAGAGAGCGAACAAGCCCAGCTTTTTAACTATTCAATTTGCCCATCGCTACCAAGCCAATTTGTTGATTTAACTTTGGCTAGGAGCTATTCCGATTCGATAGCTGCACGATTAAATGGAAAAACATTAAATGCGAAAGTTAGTAAGGCTCAATTCAAACTAGCGCTAGAAAATTCATCAATATTACATTTGTTTAGCCACGGTGAAGGAATCAATGGCTTGGTCTTTTCCGATGGAAATATCTTAGCACAAGAATTACGAAATCTTAAATTGAATTCAGAATTAATTACACTTACAACCTGTAAATCTTCTGCCGGGAAATTGGTGAAAGGGGAGGGGATTAAAGGAATGACGGAAGCACTTATAAATGCTGGAGCCCAAAGAGTAATTGTTACAAATTGGAAGATCGATGAAAAGGCCTCCTCTGAATTGATGTTAGAATTTTATAAGAATATATCCAAAGGCATGCGTGTGGATTCTTCTCTTTGGCTGGCCAAACTGAATTATTTGAAGACTGCCAATGAAATAGAAAATGGCCCTTCTTTTTGGGGAGGTTTTGCCCTATTTGGCATTCCCAATGAAATTCAATATCTCTCTCAAAAAATACCTTTTATTAAACCAACCACAGTTTCTTTATTTGTGGTTCTAATCTTTTTTATGGTTCAATTATCTCATTATAAATTTCGGTTGAATTTAATCCAAACCTTTAAGCGCTTCCTTTCCTAGTTTTGCTTGATTGCTGATATACTCTATCTTGCTATAAGACAATGCATCAAACTCTTCACGCGCATCTTTAAATCTACCAATTTTCCAATATGAGTAAGCAAGAATTAATCGCGCCTTTTGCAAGTATACTGTATCTTTTGGCATACTTAAACTAGCATTATTCATGTTCATTCCAAGTTCAAACATGCAAACTATTTTGTAATACAATAATGTATCATTCTGAACTTTTGTTTCAAGCTGCTGATCGATTAATTTCATCGATTCAGAATGATTAGAGGCTCTGTAGTATTCCATCCATTGCAAGTCAGAGCGCCCTTCCATAAACACTGGAAATCCAACATCTTTGGCGTAAAAAGATTCCCAAGATGGTATCGTCTTGTTTCTGTCGTTGAGGGCAGAATAAACTCCAAGTCCAATAATTGTTACTGCAGCTGCTTTTAGAAGTTGTCTAATGATCAAATTTCTTTTGACTTGAATTCTTTGATCGGCATTTTTTTGTACCAACTGATGCCAGACAATTATTTTCTTTGAATCATAATCATGATCTTTAAGATAACGCTTTATACCTGACCCAAACTCATCAATTGGCTGATTCAATTTAATCTCCTCAACAACACGATCTAAATCATTGTCGGGTATTTCACCTTTCAATAATTTCTTAAGTGTTTCCTTGTCTGGAAAATTATTCACATTCGATACTTCCATGTATTAACGCATGAAGGTGTTCCACATTTTCCTAATTCTCTTTTTGGCGTTGTGTAAGGTGTTTCTTACAGTAAGTTCCGACAAATTTAGGCTTTTCGCTATCTCAAAATTCTTAAACCCTTCCAAATGTAATTCGAAAATTTCTTTTTCTCGTGCGCTTAATTCTGTCATCATCATTTCAAATGCATCCTTCTGAAATTTTGAATAGATCTCAGGTTTCTTCCAAAATTGTAAGCTATTGCCTATCCTAGATAAAATGCCAGCTCTCCTTTTTCTTGCTTTCAAGATATCAAAACATGCATTTCTGATCGAAATCTTCAGATATCCAAGTATCTCGAAATCACTTTCATCCAAAAACAACTCTTGATTTTGACCTGCGTTCGCCATTAACTTTTCAAAAAGTCCCGAAACTACATCTTCTGCCTCTTGTTCGTTGCCAATTAGGTTGTAGGCAATAAATAAAAGTTCGCTAAAATGATCTAAGTATAGTTTACTGAAAGAGTTATTGCTAATGTTTTTCACTATCTGAAGCGTATTCCTATTCGCATCTCGACTCGACTAGTGTTCAATAATTTTTTCTTCAATTGGTATAATCTGTTTCTTGATTCGTTACAAAGTAAAAGATTCTTACTGAAAAAACTTTTCAGTATAAGAGTTCATATTTGCTGCTATGGATTTGACAAAGATAGAACGAATGGATTTACTTATTCGGACAAACTCAACAGGTCGTCCGGTAGACTTCGCCAGAAAGATGGGGATGTCTTCCAGATCCTTGTACAACTACATTAACTATATGAAAACGAAACTTAATGCTCCAGTTGAATATTCTAGTACCATGCAATCATACTTTTATAAAGACAAAGGTTCGATTAAACTAGGTTGGATTCCTGAAAAATTTAATTTATCCAACAATAACTTTACCTCCGATAATGATGCCAGCTAATTGCAAGCTGCAAGTTGAAGTTAGTTTTTCTATTTTCGTATTAAGTATTTCAGTGCTAACTATAAAATCTGCCCTTCATTAGCTCCTTTTGGGCACTTGGGTTATATCAGTTAAACTAGCGCGACTCATCCCTTAGCCAATTAAGCTTTTGATCAGCGATTTATCTAACCGTTGAATGGCAACCTTGAGCATGAGAGCAATAGTCAAATAGCTTTGACAGCTTACTTGCATCTATCACAATGCCCTTCAAGGATAAAATTCAATACTTGTTCCTTTGCCGATTAAAACCTAAAAATAAGGTACACTGCAACAGGTAACGCCAATCTTGATTGCTGAATCTGTTGAGTGATACTTGATGAAGTTGTTACCATAGGTGCTCCTGGTTGATTAAAATCACGGCTTGTAATTTTGGCTTCGTTCTTATTAAAGCCAAACTGGTAATACATTGTACTTTCTGTACCTAGCAATACACGATCCGATAACTTAAATCGCGCAAAACCGCGAATACCTCCACCTGATCGTTGCGTAGTTATTCTATTTTCTGTAGTGATAGTATCAAATGATATTATTTGGGTAGATGTGATATTCTCCGACAATTCATACACGCCATCAACGCCAAATCCAATTTGCCATCTGTTGCTCAAGGCAAAGTATTTATCTATACCAATCCGAGATGATACAGTTGAAATCAATGTCTTGCGATCAGTAATGTCGTCATTGTCTTTCACCTGATCGAAATTGTAGCCAACACCAGCATGAATGCCCCAATGTTTTCCGGTGTTATTCATCGAGTAGTTCAACAGAAACGGGTTGCCAGTATTGGGTACAGTGCCAATTGTAAGTAGTTGTCTGAGCAATGGATTTATTTGAACCCCTATATAATGTTCAAATCGCTTTTCGTCAATCGTCTTGTTATCAGAGTTATTTACTTGAGCGATAGTATTTCCAGTCAATCCCAATACCAATGTGGCGAACAAAAATTGCTTTCTCATTATTTTTTGAATGGATCAGAGAATTTTACATCAGTAACTATCGAATAATCCGTGAGTGCATTTAGAAATGCCTTCAACGATTTTTTATCCTTCACCGTGATGTTCATTTTTCTCGGATTGCCATATTGATCCTTTAATGTTGGATCTAAATTGGCCGACGATTGAATCCCAGTTGAATAATGCTCCAACACTTCATCCAAGCTTTTGAATCTTCCATCGTGCATGTAGGGCGCCGTTAAAGCAACATTTCTCAAATTGGGTGTCTTGAATTTCCCCATGAGATCAGCTTTTCCTGTGATTCCACCAAATCCTAAATCTACCGGATTGTTCTCCAAACCAATATCCTTTGGAAAATCTGTGAAATAAGGCCCTGGAAACGGATTGTGACAAGATCCACAGTTGTAAGTACTAAAGAATAAATTATAACCTTCTTGCTCTTCAGGACTCATCGGGTTAAATGAATTCATCATAAATCGATCGAAGGTCGAATTGTTCGATTGGATCGATTCCATAAAGGTTGCAACAGCTTCCGCCATGCGTGTCACATTTATCTCGGGCGTTTCAAATGCGTTTTGGAACAGTGCAGCATAATGCGGTTGACGGCTAATTTTCTCAACCACTTCATTCATGTCTGTGATGCCCATTTCAATGTGATTGGTAATGGGTCTTGTAAACAACGATCTTAAATTCGATTCACGACCATCCCAAAAGAAACCTCCGCCTTGATTCGCAATTAAATCAACTGGATTCAATCCAAATCCGTCTCCTGTTCCATTGCCAATCCCACCTGCAAAAAAGGTCCCCGATGGCAAATTTTGAATAGCCATTGAATTACGCACCGTTTTCACGTTGTTTAGTCCAACGCTAAATTGAACATTGTCGGAAAATGCAAATGCCTGTTTGTGACAAGATCCACAGGAAACAGAATTATTCTTCGATAACAAACGATCGTAAAATAGAACCCTGCCTAAAGTAGCAATGTGGTTCTTGGTATTTTCACCGCTGTAATAATTGTAAACCGTTGAAGGAAGTTTAGGCTCGTTCACTTGAGTAACAAGAATAGCATCCTCTTTGCTGCACGATTGAATAAGTATGAATGCAAAAACTACCAGAATTATATAGGGCCTTTTCATAACGTATGCGTTGTTTTTGATCAGATGCGTGTGTTTTCTATTTCGCTGCTTAATTTGTTTTTTATTTCCTCTACACCATGCATCGGTCGTTCACACACCGATTCCTTACAAAGGTAAAAGAATGTTTCACCATTCAAATTTCTGCCTTCACAAATTGGAAGACCGCTCTCGTTTTCTGCAACAGCAAAAAGTACTTGAGGATAGAATTTCTCCAGCAATTTCTTGGTTTGCATTTTTGCATCCTTTCCTGTTACAACCAATTCATAGCTGAGAAACAAATCATTCATAGCCAAATTCAGCCAATTCGAATACCCTGGTCCATATCCAATGAGTTCATTTTTTACCGTTCGAAGCATTTCTTCTGATCTAGAAATCCAATCTGCTTTGCCAAAATAAATTCCCAACTTTCTAAAAATATTCGCCAACATAGAATTGGATGCCGGAATTACATTATCGGATGTTTCCATTTGTCGCGCCACCCATTCACCATGCCGCTCCGATGTATAATACAACAATCCACTTCCAGCTTCAGGAAATATTTCAAGGGTTATTTCCAAAAGCTTTTTAGCCTTGAATAAATACATTTCATTCCAAGTGCTTGAATACAGCGCTATGTAGGCCTCAATAAACCAAACGTTATCCTCTAAAAATCCATCTATTTTGCCAATTCCATTTTTCCAAGAATGCCACAATTCACTATTCGGAAGCACCATTTCTTTTTCAATGAAAGCCAAATTCTGTAAAGCCAATTCCAAATAAAAATCATCTCCAAAAACCCGATAGGCATCAGCTAAGCCCTTTAACATCATGGCATTCCAGCTTAACAATATTTTATCATCCAATCCGGGTCTGATTTTTTCTGATCTTAATTCGAGCAATTTTTTATTTAGATGATTTAATTCTTCAGTTGTTTCATCGAAATTCCTTCGCATTAAAATAAAATTACCATGCTCCCAAAACCCTCTGTCATCAAGGAAATATGAACTCTCTAACAATTTAAATTCTTCATCAGTTAATTGTATTTTTAATTTATCCAAATTCCACACATAGAATTTTCCTTCAACGCCCTCGCTGTCTGCATCTAAAGCAGCATAAAATCCTCCCTCCGGGGATAACAATTCGCGCTGTACAAAGTGTGCAGTTTCTTTACAAATTTCGCGGTATCGTTGCTTACCAAATCCATGGAAGCCATTGGCATACAAAGAAAGCAACTGCCCATTGTCGTACAGCATCTTTTCAAAGTGAGGTACTTTCCACCAAACATCAGTCGAGTAACGCGAAAATCCACCGCCCACTTGGTCGTAGATACCTCCGGCAGCCATCTTATCTAACGTTAATTCAACATGCTTCAGAATTCTATCATCCTGAGCAATAAAGCCATATTTAAGTAAGAATTCATAATTGTTTGGCAATGGAAACTTCGGTGCTTTATTCGGACCGCCTTCTTCATCATCAAGTATTTCCTGCCAATGGTCCATACAGATCTTCAAATCGTCCTTTGTTAATTTGTTCGGATCAACTTTAATCTTAAACAATTCAGTTTGCTGGATTCCTGATGATAATCTGGATGCATAATCAAGCACTTCAGCTCTGCTTTCAGCGTATAAATCGTTTACCTGATGTAAAACTTTCTGCCAGTGTGCTTTTGGGAAATAAGTACCTCCATAAACCGGCCTGCCATCAGGCAAAGCAAAACAATTCAACGGCCATCCACCTCGACCTCCCATTAAATGCACAGCGGTCATATACAACTGATCAATATCAGGTCTTTCCTCACGGTCAACTTTAATACAGATGAACTTTTCATTCATCATTTCAGCCGTAAGCGAATCCTCAAAAGACTCATGTTCCATCACGTGGCACCAGTGACAAGCAGAATAACCAATGCTAATGAGCAACAATTTATCTTCACGTTTCGCTCGATCTATCGCTTCTTGCCCCCACGGAAACCAATCCACTGGATTGTATGCGTGCTGCAATAAATACGGACTACTTTCATGTATCAAGCGATTCGCCTTGCCCTTTTCTGATGCTATATTCATTCAGTAAAAATAACAAGTGAACGTCAACGAATCACAAGTGAAATTCCCGAATGAATGAACATGATTTATTGTTGCTAATCTCTATCTAAATTCAAATATTCCATTCGCCTTTCTTTACCCCACGGACTAAAGTCCGCGGCTGCGATAGGCAAAATACGACATCCGAATTACGATTTGAATCTCTTTTAACTTTCTGCTGAAGATTTTACTTTCATTTATCCACGGACTAAAGTCCGCGGCTGCTTATGTAAAATATAATATCCAAATTACGTTTTGAATCCCTTTCTCCTTTTACCTTTCAACTTACTACTTTGTACTAAAGACTAAAGACTAAGTACTTAAGACTAAAAATTCTAAAACGGCAATTTCACCGGAGTCTTCAAATCTACTGGAATCGATTTACGGAAAAATAATCTTGAAACTTGAATGCTTCCTTTTACTGCAAATTCAGGCTTTCCACCTGTTAATACACTTAAAATCATATCAGGTTTTACAAGCGACTTCAAATCTCCAGTTAATTCCCAATTTACTTCTGGTTTTAATAGCCTTCTTATTTTAATTACCCGATCGGTGTGAATTTCTCCGATTTTATTTCCGTTCATTAAGATATCAAGATCTACACGACGAATTTTAAATTTTAATTTATCGGGATTGTTTATTTGAGTGGTAAAACTGAAACTTAATTTTCCATCTTTCCATTGACCTGGCTTGAAATTACTAATCTTTTCTACACTTGGAATCGCAACATTCTCGAAACTCTTACAAGAAGTAAACGCCAATAAACAAGCAAAAAATACAACCCGAAAAATACGTTTCATCGTTAGATATTATGGTATTACGCTAACAGCAGATGTGGTGATTTTATTGCTCTCCAATCCAGCTCTGTCTTTAACATACACTTCAAAAGTTGCTGTTTCAGATGATGCATTAGAATTAACCAATCCAACTTGTGGAATAACAATGGATAGATTTCCCTGAATCGCTATTGATGCTTCAGGTGCCAATTGCCGAATCCTGAAAGAATACAATAGGTTGTTTCTTAAATCCTTTACAAATGCATTCGGAATTTCAGTTTCATTTTCACCCAAATCGCCATTTCTATCCAAATAAGAAATAGTAATTACTACCGAATCTTTGTATTCCTTAATTGTACCAGGCGATATAGATTTAAATTCTATCGATGGTTCAAAGGTAAATGCCTCATCCTTTTTACAAGACATTAAAGCAGAACTAAGTAAAAACAGTATTATTCCAATTCTTCTCATAACTTAAGGCTGAATAATGAAGCTCCAATAGGTTTTGTAAGCATCAACCGAGGTCGTGTTAGGGAATTCAGTATTGTTGGCATGCTGACCATCATTGGTATAATAGCGCATGTAATACTGAACTCCAGGTGTTAATCCGGCAAGCTGCACTGTAGCAATCCACAACGGTCCTTGACCAGGAACATCAATCGAAACAGCTTGAACCTGCGTGGCACTTGTAAAATCATCTTTTTGCTCACTAATAAACAATCGGTTGTATAGCAATTCTGGAATTGGTGTAAAATCGTCCGTAACTGCAGCAATAAAGGCAAATGAAGTTTCACTTGAAGGGATTTTGAACGGATTAAAAATCACCGAATCCACTCGATTTTCTAAAGCAGAATATTCTTCCATAAAAGTCGTATTAGCTGCATAGTAAAGTACAAATAATGGCTCTAGATCCGGACGGGTTGCAACGTCGCCTGAACTATTTCTCGCTCCATTTAATATCCACTGCGCTACCTTGTCAATATCTTCTTGAGGCAATCCTGTTCCAATATTGTCTTGCGGCATCCGATCATCCACATTTACGAAACAGCAATTGGTAATTCTTTCGTGCAAAACCGATTGGGCTGTATCGAACGGAACAACTCGATAGGTAAATTCATTGTCGTCGTTGTTCTTGATTATTGGAGCATACACCAAGGTGGAGAAGGTGCTCTGAACGGTTCTGAAATCAGGTTCGAAATTTCCATCATGACATCCAGGAACTGCACATCTAGTCACAAACAAATTACGATGCAAGCCTGCTAAAGTGATCGCATTTAATGTGTCAGGATTTGGAGTATCGTCGCCATAATCAATTTTATCGAATGGATTTTCAGGCTCAGGTTCCTCTTTTTTGCACGACGAGGTGGAAAATATCCCTGCAACAATTGCCAAACTGAAAACGAAAAGTAGCTTTCTCATGCCAGTGCTTCTGTTAAAACTCTTCCCGGCAGCATCCCACCGAGAATAGCATCTTTAAATCCTAAAATATGTGCAATCGTAGGAACGATATCAATACTTTCTCCAGTTAAATCATTAATCACTTGGTTTTGCTGAACTTTATCAGGCGGACCTACCACCATGCAGAAAATTTCTCTTGAAGTATTGTCGCTCGTATGATCCAATGCCAATTGCCCGTAATTGTCGGTTATGGTATTGGGCTGTAGATTTCTTCCATGCTCAGGCGCAACAATCAATATTGTATCGTTGGCCATCCCCGGTGTATTTTGGATTGTTTGCCACAAATGACTTACCGCATAATCCGCTTTGCGAAGATTGTTGCAGTACTGGGTATAATTCGAGTGGCAGATATCAACGCCCTGCATATTCACTACAAGAAGTTCAGGTTTAAATTGTTGGATAATTCTTTCCGCTGCCGACACATTAAACATGTCATCATTCATGAATTGTTCGCCAACATTCCATGGGTCATTCAATCCACCTGCAAGTGCAGTATCGAAGGTATTTTGAAGGAAACTTTGAATAAGTTCTTTGTCCGAATTTTCATTCAAAATGGTATTGCCATTCTGAGCTGCTGACCTTGAAAAACTTTCGTTAAAAAAGTTTCGCATGTCGTTTACAGATTGCATCTGTGCTGAAGTGAATTCTTTAGGATTCGACAATGCATTTGCTCCCAATTGACTAATCAGCGTGGCAGGCTGCATAAAATTGGCTCCATAAATAGAACCATAACCTGGATATGTACTGAAGTTTAAAGAAGGGTAGGGGCCAAGTGCATTCGAAATCCACCAGGCATTCATTGCACTTTGAATGGGATCAGAATGCTTCCTATAATATTCGAAAACAGTTGGATTTCTTGGTGGTTCTTTGATATTTAAATCTTGCAACGTGTAATTGCCAGTCAATGCGGTAGAATGTCCGTTGAAGTGTCCTGTTGGACCTTGAGCATATCTAAATTGTTTGTATA
>Ga0247831_1007599_pt1 | contig 11988 bp, 8 predicted proteins | sample LaCruzMarch2015__9_FD_192406 | JGI IMG/M metagenome (GOLD analysis project Ga0247831, IMG submission 192406) | Freshwater microbial communities from meromictic Lake La Cruz, Castile-La Mancha, Spain - LaCruzMarch2015_1m | ecosystem: Environmental > Aquatic > Freshwater > Lake | place: Spain...
CGGCACTCCACACCAGCCTCTCGGTGGGTTCCCGATTCGATTATGGAACCACGGAATACACGGAACACACGGAATAAAGACATCAGGAAGTCAGGCTCCTTTTAAGTGTGTTCTGTGGTAGTTACCAATGAATCATGAAGCTTGCTTTGATCCCCCATCCCAGGTCCACGCCCGGCGGCATTGCACGTTCGATTCCGAACCAAAAATCGCATGGGAGACGCGCGTATCTAGTTTCTAAAGTCGGGAGAGGAAGCCTGATTCGCAGTTCCGAGCAGTTGAGGACAATCTTCCGAAACCCGATTCCTAGTTCTGTGGCGATGGCCGTTAAAAAGGGAAGCTGGGTCGACTTTCGGGCGGATTGGGTAGGCGAAAACGCGTAAAACAGCTTTTTTCCATGAAACCCGGTTGAAAATCACCAGCCGAATCCCGAAAAATGAGTATTTGTTGGGTAGCTCGAAAACTATTGCAGTTGAACGACCCGCTTTCCTGCAAGACAATAGAGTAAGCTGGTAACGTCTGCCTTGAAAACAGCCATTTGCCGATTTCCCCTCCCATTGGGTTCCTAGTTCGCAACCATCGAGTTCCGTTCCATGTTGAAACGAATCCGTAACCTCACGAACAAGCTCCAAGAAGCCAATCCACAAAGCGAAGCCAATCCACAAAGCGAAGCAGGTGCCGTACCCACGCTGGCTGGGTATTCCACGGACAACCTAAGCTCCCAGGAGAAGCTGGAGAGCGAAGAGGATGAAGAATTCGAAGACGACGATGATCTCGAAGATGATGAGCTAGAGGGCGACGAATTCGATGAAGACGATGAGGATGGGGAAGATGACGGCGACGAGGATGACGATGAAGAGGATGACGATGAAGAGGATGACGATGAAGAGGATGACATAGAAGGGAAAAGTGGCTGGCTAGACCCAGAAACCAAATCCTTCTTGATCAGCATGATTGTCCACGTTGTTATCGTGGTTGGCTTGGCTTCCTACACCGTTGTTACCCAGCCAGAAATCTTGTCCATTTTTATTGAATCGGAACCCATCGCTGACGAGCTACAGCCGTTGGATGTGGTGAACGACATCGCCTACTCGGAAGCCCCCTCGGAGGAAATCGGCGCGAATTCGATTGGTATCACTGACATGGCGATGTCGGCTGCGGAATCGCTGGCCGAAGTGTCGGAAATTCCAACCATGCCTATCGATGTCGTTATGCCCAATGGCAACGTCCATGTCTCGATCGATATTAAAGAAGCCATCGGTTTGAGCGATGCAAAACAAGCCGTTCGCGGAATGACCGGAGTGGGCGAAACCGGTACCGAGGGCGCTGTAGATCGTATCACCTACGAGCTGCTTCGGGCCATCGAACAACGGCCGACCTTGGTCGTTTGGATTTTTGATAGTTCCATTTCGATGGTGCAGCGCCGCAAAGAAATTCGCGACCGTTTTGATCGCATCTACGAAGAGCTAGGAATTGTTCAGGCTGAAAAGAGAAAGCGAGGGGGTGCTAATAGCGCTCAAGACTCGTTGCTGACTTCGGTCGTTTCCTTTGGAAACGATGTTCAGTTTCTGACCAAAAAGCCGACTTCGGATCTTGAGGAAATTCGAAATGCAATTGATCAAATCGAGGTGGACGAATCGGGCGTAGAAATGGTTTTTGGGGCTATTAAAACAGTAGCGGACAAATACAAAGGCATGAGAACTTCCCGAGGTGCATCGGACCCAGAACGCAATGTGATTTTAATCACGATCACAGACGAGCGAGGGGACGACCTTCCAAAGGCAGAAGAAGCAATCGCGCTGTGCAAGAAATTTGGCATTCAGTCGCACGTGCTCGGCGTACCCGCCCCGTTTGGCCGCGAATTCACGTACATCAAGTTTGTGGACCCAGATCCCAAATACGATCAAACGCCCGACTGGCGACAAGTCGATCAAGGCCCGGAGACCTTGTTTCCAGAACGAGTGCAATTGGGGTATCAGGACAACTACTTTGAAGAGCCTGTCATCGATTCGGGATTTGGCCCCTATGCACTTTCGCGTATGTGCTACGAAACAGGCGGGATCTATTTTTCTATCCATCCCAACCGTTCGGTCGGAAAACGAATTGATGCAGGTCAGATCGAAGCGTTTGCATCCCGTATGAGCTATTTCTTTTCACCGGATGTCATGGACCGCTATCGCCCAGATTATGTTAGCGAAAGCGAGTATCTGTCCAGAGTCAAGAAGAGCCCGATGCGAGTCGCGTTGATTCAAGCGTCTCGGCTCTCGCGTGTCGGAACGCTCGATAAACCAAAACAGGTTTTCGTAAAACGCGATGAAGCCCGTTTTGTCGGCGAATTGACAGAGGCTCAACAAGAGTCCGCCCGGCTAGCTCCGGAACTCATGAACATGTGCATGATTCTTGCGGAAGGCGAGAAGCTCCGAAGCAAAGAGACCTCACCGCGCTGGCTTGCCAGCTTTGACCTTTCCTATGGAACCGCATTGGCTGCCAAGGTACGGGCCGAATCTTACAACGCGATGTTGGCCAAAGCGAAACGAGGAATGAACTTCCAAAAGCCAGAAAGCAATACCTGGAATCTTCAAGCGACCGATTCGATCTCGGTCGATAGCAAACTGGAGAAAGAGGCAAAGCTGGCTCAAGAGCTGCTCAATGGCGTGATCGAAAAACATAAGGGAACGCCGTGGTCCTTGTTGGCTCAGCGAGAACTGGATCACAAAATGGGCTGGGAATGGAACGAATCGTTTACCGACTTGGCTCCACCCCCTAGAATGAACAACGCTCCTGCCAACAACACCCCTGCTGCCGCTCAAGATGAGCAAGCCAGGATGCTGAAACCCCCCGCTCCGAAACGACCCGTTACCAAGATTTAACGCGGACTCTACAATATCCGTCTATGAACAATGAATTTCTGGACGAGAAGCAACAAACCATTGACGAACTTCGTCGCCAATACAACGAATTGGCTGAGCTAGCGGGTTCACTTGCGCACGAAATCAAAAATCCACTGTCAGTTATTCACATGAATACCGACCTGCTATGTGAGGAACTTGAAGAAAGTCCTTGGCCTGGGCAACGACGTGCGGTTGCCAAGGTGGATATGATTCGACAACAGTGCAATCGTCTAGAAAACCTTCTCCGAGACTTTTTGCGATTCGCAACCATGCGAGACTTGGATATGACCCCGGGTTCGCTCAATGATAACATCGAAGCGGTTCTGCTACTGTATAAGGCCCAAGCAGACCGCTGTGGTATTCATCTGAAAACCTATTTGGATTCCAGCTTGCCCAACATGAAGCTCCACAGCGATTCCCTTCAGGCTGCCTTGTTGAACTTAGTCAAAAATGCCATGGAAGCAATGCCCGAAGGTGGTGAGCTCTTGGTGAGAACCTGTTCGGTTCCAGGCGGGATCGCTATGGAAATGATTGATACTGGCGGTGGCATGGACGAAGTCACCGCTATGAGAATGTTTGAGCCTTTTTATTCGACCAAGCATGGCGGGTCCGGCCTTGGTCTGCCAACAGCCAGAAAAATCATCGAGGCTCACGGTGGGCGGATCGCTGTTCAAAGCGAGGTAGGTCGAGGGACAAAATTCTTGATCGAATTTCCAACTCCGATTCGGCTGTCTGCCTAGTTCAGGCCCCCATACTGAATTTAACCTGCCAGTCTTGGGTCGTTGGGCGCGATTTTTCGAGCTTTCAATAACTCCAGTTGCGCTGCGTTCGATTCACCGGTCGCCTGCAATGCACTGATCAGTACCACATAGGCTTCCACCGTTCCCAGTCGATCGACTGCTTGCCGAGCGTATTTCACCAAGTTTTCTGATTTGCGTAAATTCATTAACAGCTGTGCCATCAATAAATCCGATGTTCCTGACGAATCAATCTCGGTTGCCTGAAGCAATGTTTTTTCGGCCAAAGAAACATTGCGGGCCGACATCGCAAGGTTTGCAAGATTCCAGTAATGCACAACATGATCTGGCTCCATGTCGATCAACCGCTTGGATACCACCAAGCAATCTGAATTTTTCCCCTGACGCTGCAGCAGATCGGCCAATAGCCCGGTACTAATCACTGATTTTGGATCCAGCTTTAAAGCTTGTAGTAGATATTTCTCCGCTTCCTCGAAGGATTTGTTTGCGGCACAGACATTTCCTAGCATGGCATAATGATGGCTGGTAGCCTCAAGAAATGACTTCTCCAAAATGTCTTGGTCCTGCTCGGGAGGGTCTTCCCGTTTGGGCGTCTGGCTTCGGACCTTTTTGGCTTCTTCTGACTTTCCTTGCCTTGCTAAAGAAAGTGCCCAAAGCGTGTAGGTCGAAGCTTCTCCACCGCCGAGCCGAATCGCTGCGGCGGCCGCTTGTTCAGCCTCAGGAAATCGGCTGGCGTCCACGTACGCCTGCGCGAGATATCGATACGTTTTGACATTTTTCGCATCTAGATCCCTAGATTTTTCAAGATTTTGGATGGCGTCGTCCGTTCTGCCTAGCTGAGCAAATGTATCCCCCAAAGCAAGAAATAACGAGGCAGATGCCAAGCCGTTCATCAAGGCTTGATTCAGTGTCTCGATTGCCTTCTCTTGCTTTCCTGACTTCACGTATGCATCGGCCAGCATCAGCACAGGCTCGACCTGTTTCGAATCCAGAGCTACCGCCTTCTCAAGGTTTTCAATTGCTTTTTCAAATTGCGATGCCTCCGTAAGCGCAATCCCGGCGATGTGATAAACAAGATGGCTATCAGGATACTCGCTCGCAACCTTCGCTATGGACTCAAGCAATCTCGCTTGTTCGATTGCCCGCCCTTCGTAAGTCATGTCCGTCGGTAATTCGATGGAGGGTTTCGCTTCGGGGGTCTCGTCAAAGTTAAAGTTGCGCCCAGTGCTTAACGAATCCTCTGACGTTGCACTTCGGCCAATCCAAAAAAAAGGCCACAGAAAGACAATTAACAGATAAACGCCAGCACCTAAAGCACCAAGGGTGATCAGCCATCCAATTTTGCCTAAACTTGGCTTTTCTACCTTCGAAGGTAAGCTCTTCGTTTTTTTGCGACTCAATTCGGAAGTCCAACGTAAGGAACATAGAAAAAGACGTGCGCGGTTACATGCCCATCCCCAAATTCTAATCGAAACTGCTCGTCAGCGAGGGATGCTACGAAAAATCTCAATACGGCATCACCGATGCTGACTGACACAACTGCCGAATCCATCGCGCGACGCGATTCTCATCTTCGAAGCACCCTATCCTGACGGTTCTATTTTCGATCCACTGAATCCATTGTGCAAGCGACAGAACTGTCGCAATTTCATTCAAAATAATGCACTCGTTGACTGGACCAAGCGAATGCCTGGGGTGACTGGACGTGTAGATTGCATAAGCCTTTTCCCAACAATCCCTGGTTGGTATTCGGCCGCAGGCCTGATTGCAGGCCAACGCCGTAAGGCTTCCAAAAAGCCTGACGAAATCTAACCCTGGCCAGTCGAACCTTGCGGCCCCCAGATCCACAATCGAAGCAAATTCCCCCGAGGACCGAACCAACACATTCTCGTACCACAGGTCCCTAACAATCCAATGATAACGGCGATCGGCCTGACTGCTTTGTTCCAGTTGTTCCCTCCAGGTTTTCTTGCATTCATCAACTTTTGCGAGGCATCGTATCAAGGGAGTTACCAGGCCGTGCCTTTGGAAAAAGTCCGAAGCCAGAATGCTGGCTTCCCAATGGCGGCTAACCCGATCCAAGAAATTGGTACGTTCGACCAAGGTTCTTGATCGATTCAGGTCCTGCGGATCCTTTCGAAGTCCGGGTGAAAGGAATGGCTCTTCTGGAGCCGAAGACTCCAGAGTTACCATGTGAATTTTTGCTAAGATCGACGCCAGTTCACGAACTCGATCAAGCGACAAGTCCGACTCTTGAAACGGACGTCCATCGATCCACTCCGAAAGGGACCAAAGCTTGCCGTCCCAAGGGAACAAAAGAATTTGTTCGTGAGAATACCCGATCCAGGGAACAAGCTTTGGGAAAGGTCGAAACACTTCGCTGCGCTGGAGTCTTTCCCAAAACGCGACTTTGTCCACGCTGGCCTGGGTGTTGGGCCAACTCCGAACCGCAAAGCTACCACGTTCCAATTTTAGCTGGAAGATCGACGAATCGCTAAACCCGGAGGAAGCGATGCGCTGCCAATGAATTGGGAGTTCGAACGAGCATTGATCGTTAGAGTTTGAATTGTTGGAACTCGGCCATGGTAGATTGCGATGAATGGCTGCAATAGCCGCCATGGCAAGCTGGCTGTGCTCCCAGTCTGTCACAGCCTTACATCCGGCCGAGTTCAGCGATACGATCTTGCGCTTGTTTGGCGAGTGTATGAGTCTCGTGATTGTTGATCACAAAATCATAAAACTTCTTGGCGATATCGATAGCCTTTTTCCGCTTGTCTCCTGTTTGGTCGGAAATTAGAACCTCGCTGCACCGTCCGGCTTCAAAGGCGGACCGTGCTTGCCAGTTTTTGATTTCCTCAGGGGCTTGCGTTCCACCATAGCCGTACATCACCTTTTGGAATTCCGAAATGGCCTTTGCAAATTCTCGGTCGGCGAAAAAGACTTCACCCATCATGAATCGCGATCTCGCCCCCACTTCGTTGCGTTGCTCTTCCGCGATTTCGCTGTACAGTTGCAAGGCTTCCAAAGGTTTCTTCTGATTTTGTTTCGCGTAAGCCAGTTCGTACTTGGCGACGGCAAGATGAGGAGAATCGGGTACGCTGGACTGCAACGCACCGACCCAGTTTTCGACATCTTTCCACTTCTTCAATTCGCGAGCAGCTTGTGCCCCGTGCAGATAAAGCAGCGATTTGACTTGATTGCTCACGGAACTTGATTTGTCCGATTCCAACTTCGAACGTGTGACTTCATACTGCGGCCACGCTTCGGCATACTTTTGCAATTTCAGTAGGCTTTCCGCGATCATGAAAGAAGCGTCGGTGCTTAAGGTTCCTTGAGGGAAGTCTTTCGCTTGTTTTGCAAACTGCTCAATTGCCTTATCGTATTGCTGCTGCTGGAAATAGGCCCAGCCAAGTTTGTAAGTCGACTTCTCCAGCAAAGCCACGTCGACGCTGCGCGTTGCGGCAACCGTGTATGCTTTGATGGCACGATCGTACTTGGAGTTCTCGTACTCCGATTGCCCAACATGGAAGAAGGCTTCCGCTGCGAGCGAACTGTTGGGATAGGTCGTGGTTAACTGACGGAAGGTTTCATTGGCTTTGACCGTATCCCCATTGGCTTTCTGAGCCCAAGCAAGTTCATAGTAGACTTTGTCCAGCAGCGGGAACTGAGGCGAGGTTTGAATCAACGCCTGAAAAGTTTCAATGGCTTGATCGATTTGCTTCGATGCAACTTGAGCCAAGCCCAACTCGTACGCTACATTGTTCGCCTGATCTTTAGAAAGCTTTTCTTTTTGCAGTTGCTTCAAAAGAGTGGTCGCGTCTGAGGATCGATTCAATTGCCTTTGGCAAATACTCATGGCGATCCTAGCTTCGATTCCTACTCCATCGTTTCTGCTGGGGATGGCAATCGGCTGAAGAAGCTCACTTGCCGTTTCGAATTGATCTTGTTGGATCAGAACGAAGGCTTTGCCATACGTTGCATAATCCATCAACGACTTGTCCTTGGTCGATGATAGAACCGAGTCGTAGTAGCTAAGTGCTTTCGTATAATCATTGGAGCTTGCAGACAGCTGTCCGAGTCGAAACTCAACTTGGGCTTTGAATCGTGACTTGGGGAACTCTTTGAGAAGTCTTTCCAAAGTGCTCTTGGCTTGGTCCTTCATGTTGCTGGCAGAATACGCTTCTGCAAGCATCAACAAGGCCTCGTCGGCTTGTGTCCAAGTTGCGCTGGTTTGGTTCGATTTTGAAAGCGATTGAATGGCTTCGGGAAACTTGGATAACTTGAGTTGGCTGGAACCTTGCAGAAACCATGCTTCCGCTTGGATCAGCGCATCTTTTTGTTGGGTTAGCGATTTGGATGTCAAACGAACGACTTCGTCGTACTGGCCGTTCAGGTAACGAGCGGTTGCTAATCGCAGCTCCCAGGATGACAGCATTGGGCTCGAAGGTTCCGCAGCGATCAGTTGTTCAAAGCCAGTCGCGGCCGACTCATGTTGCCCCAATTGAAGGGCGGCTTCCGAACGGATGTATGCGACGTCTGAAGCCAACGGATCGTTGGGGAATCGTTTTGCAAATGCTTCGCTCCAACGTTGGGCGTCCGCTTGAGCGCCCAATTGCAATGCGGCGAAGGCAGCGTTGTAGGTTGCGCGAGGAGCGATCGGGTCGTCTGGGTTTTCTAACGCAATTTGCTCGTAAAGTTTCTTCGCTTCCTCGCGCCCTTCGTTCGAAGCCGACAACCCATCCGCCAAATCCATACGCAGCAGAACTGTCATTGGAGAAGGAACACCCCATGCCAACGCTTGGCGTGCAACGGGCACTGCGTCCGCAGGCGTGTTTTTCAGGATTGCGATTTGGCAGATCCAATGAGCCGCTTCGACAGCTCGCTCGTCTTCGCCCGCTAATAGCCGTTCGAACGTTTGCCGGGCTTCATCGTATTTTTTGTCTCGCAAAAGAGTTTGGCCAGCAGCCAACGAAGAATTTTGTGAGAATTGCGATTTGGGGAAAAGCTCCGAAAGTTTCTTGTAGGCCTCTGCGGACTCGTTGAACTTCCCCGCCTTCGCCAAGGCATAGCCATATCGATACAACGCGTAGTCCGCATTGGGACTCTTTTCAAATTCGCTTGAAGACACCACTTGTTTTAGCAGCTCGACAGCTTGTTCCGCTTGATTGTCCTTGAGAGCAATTTCGGCGCTACGCAGTTTCACTTCGCGGGCCAATGCGTGCTTAGAATATTTATCAAGAAACAGATCGTAGTATTCTTTTGCAAGTTTTGTTTGTTGCTGCTCGTCGAAAGTCAACGCTAGGCCGAAGATAGCGTCCGGCCGAACGGAGGACGACTGCATGTTTTTGTTTTGAACCAGTTGGTTGTAAATCGCTGCGGCTCGGTCCAGATTTCCAAGCCTTGATTCCGATTCCGCAGCATAAAACAGAGCTTTGTCCGTGAAGCTGCCGTCCGGATACTTTTCCGTAAGCAAGGTCAGAACTCGTACCGATTCGGTGAGAGTCTTTTTTCGAGATGGTTCCGAGGCTGACATGCCGGTTTGGTACAAGCACCAACCTAAATTGACGAGCGATTCCTCGCGCTGCTTTAGTTCTGTATCTTGGAGGGCAGCATTGAATTCGGAGATAGCGAGTTCGTAATCGGGAGTCTCCTTTTGCAAATAACAGACACCCAAAAAATGATGAGCGCTCGACGCCAGTGCGTCCGTTGGAAATTCCTTCAAAAGCCGCTTCCACTGCTCAATCGCCAATTCAAAAGCGGCGTTGTTTTGGGCGTTCGCGGCGTCTGCAAAAAGCTCACGCGCCTTTTCTTCTCGTTTTTCTTTCTCCGACATTTTCGGACCGGGTTTCGCCCCGCGAGACGCTGGGGGCGGAGACTTCGGCTTATTTCCGGATTGCTGTCCAAAAGCGGGCCCAAAAATCAGCCCACTCATCAGGCTCAACGCAAACAGGCGTTTGGCTACTAGCTTGGCCCGAGAGACTTGCGAGAATTGAGAAAAGTTCTTAGCGTGATTTTTCATGGTAATTCCGACGTTGTCGCTGAATAGAACCGATAGTCGACAGCAGAAGTCGCGTCCCTACACCAGTGAAGGTGTTGGCCGAACCGAGTCTGTAGTTTACCGTAGTACTAAGCAATCGGAAAGTTAGACGCGAAGCGTGAATGGTTTTCGATTGGCTTGCATCGTTTGCCAGGTAGCGGCAGCGTATTCGCTAAATCTTGCGAAGGCGTTGCACTCGTCCGACCTAGGCAACCGGTTTTTCGTCGGACTTCACCTTCGCAACATCATTATAAAGCTAGCAAATGCGCATTCTCGTCACCGGTGGAAACGGATTCATAGGATCTCATTTGACGGAATTGCTTTTGGAGCAACAGCATTCCGTCACCATCGTGGACGACCTGAGCACAGGGCAGAAAAGCAATCTGGATCATTTGCTCAGCCACCCCAACCTGAATGTCGTGCATGCCGATCTTGGAAATGCTGATCTGATTGGGAAAGTGTGTGCCGAGGTGGATGTGGTGTATCACTTGGCGGCGGCGGTCGGCGTAGCCTTGATCGCCAAACATCCGATCCAAACGATCCATCGCAATATTTACCCGACTCAATTGTTGCTGGAGGAAATTCGGCGGATCCATTTGACGGGTAGGCCGATTTCCCTGTTCTTGGCCAGTACCAGCGAGGTCTATGGGAAGAACCCCAAGTCGATTTGGAACGAAAATGACGATTTGGTGTTCGGTTCGACGACCAAGCCTCGATGGAGCTATGGGGCGAGCAAGGCGATCGACGAATTCTTGGCCCTAGCCTGTGTTCGGGAAAATGCGATGAAGGTGGTCATTGGCCGGTTTTTCAACGTGGTGGGGCCCAGGCAATCGGGGGCGTACGGGATGGTTTTGCCACGGTTCATCCAGGCCGCAATGGCGGGTAAGCCGTTGATTGTGCATGACGACGGCAAGCAAGAACGTTGTTTCGCTCACGTATCCGACGTGGTTGGGGCGGTCGTGGGGTTGATGAATACACCGGGCAGCTTCGGCCGAATTTACAATATTGGGGCGGACACTCCCATTTCGATCTTGGAGATGGCGAAGCGGGTGATTGCGATCGTGAATCCGGCGTGCGAGATCCAATTCCAATCGTATTCCGAGGCTTACGACGACGATTTTGAAGACATTCGCCGCCGAGTTCCTGATTTGACGCGTCTGAAAGAGACGATTCCGTACCGGCCATCCTTTGAATTAGACGACATGATTCGCGACGTATGGCAAGCGACTGCAAAATCCTCGGTAGCAACCTGATACCAAAGGTTTTGGGAAGAAGGAACGATGAACTTGACTAGGTGGCGGGGCCAGGATACTCTTTTGCGAACTTGGCTGAGATTTCCCCTGTCTTAGGGGGAGATTGCCAGGTGAGAAACGGGGGTATAGCTCAGTTGGGAGAGCGCTTGCATGGCATGCAAGAGGTCTGGGGTTCAAGTCCCCATACCTCCACTAAAAACAAGGCGATGTAGCTCAGTCGGTTAGAGCAACGGCTTCATAAGCCGTGGGTCGTTGGTTCGAGTCCAATCATCGCTACTCTATAGTTTATCAAGCGATTCGTTGATAAAATCGCTAGCTGAAGGCTTCGTCAGTGCACAAGATCCAAATCCGTCTCGGGAGTACATTCTCCCGGCAAATTTGAGAGGCGTCACTGCCATCTAGCAATTGCTGTTCGGTTGTCGTATTACCAGCCTTACGCGCTTCCAACTTGGCTTTTTCGACAGCATAGGCTTGTAAGAACTTATTCAGTTCTTGCTGCTTACCCCATTTGCCACCGAAATTGTCGAAATCGACTTCACCCGTGTTGGTGTTGCAGACTACCGGATGTATCCAATCGGTGAGCTTCACAGCCCAGCCGGTCTTCTCACCAATAGATAACTTTGCCGGCCAATAAACTGGCACCGGCAGTTTCAAACGCGTGCAAGCCGACTGAATAGCCAGCGGGTCTCGAACTGGAGTTTGAACGGTCACGATGTGTGACATAGAAATGCTCCAACGAGTAGAAACGAAAGTGGAGCGACGGCCGGTATTGTTACCGTGAAGCCGCCAAGATTGCCGTCTGCGAACATCGCTAACAGCAATGGTTCCTCATCCTTATATAGGACGCGTTTCGGAGCTGGATGTAGCTGATTGAATCGCTTGTGTAGGTACCAAAATCGACCGACTGAGTGGTATAAGACTTCTATTGTTAATCAGTTTGTCGGTGTTTCGAGCCCGCATCTTGGAGGAATAAATCTATTGTGAAGAGATATTAACTTGACTGCCGAAATCGCAAAAAATATCTTCGGGCAAAATTCGTTCGTTGGCTAGCA
>Ga0247831_1007600_pt1 | contig 11985 bp, 14 predicted proteins | sample LaCruzMarch2015__9_FD_192406 | JGI IMG/M metagenome (GOLD analysis project Ga0247831, IMG submission 192406) | Freshwater microbial communities from meromictic Lake La Cruz, Castile-La Mancha, Spain - LaCruzMarch2015_1m | ecosystem: Environmental > Aquatic > Freshwater > Lake | place: Spain...
TGATGATCTCCTGATTTATCCCGTAATCCGCAGTCCAGAGAGTGTCGCATGATTCAACGCGGAGTTTCTGGTCACGGCAGATGAAATCGCCGTGGTCATTGCGAATCAGGCCACCGGGGAGCAGTCCGGCTTCCACAAGGATTTGGAAACCATTGCAGATTCCCAGCACGGGAAGGCCTTTTCGGGCCTCGGAGATAACCTCCGACATGATCGTGGAGTGCGCCGCAATCGCGCCACAGCGTAGATAGTCCCCATAGCTGAAGCCACCGGGCAATACCAGGGCGTCAACGCCCTGGAGGTCGGCGTGCTGGTGCCAGAGCGGGACGGGCGTGCCACCTGCTAATCGAATGGCCCGCTGGGCGTCACGGTCATCGAGCGAACCTGGAAAAGTCACAACTCCGACTCTCATGCCGGAGAGTCCTCCACTCGAATGTCGACAACGTCTTCGATGACCCCGTTGGAGAGGAGCCCCTCTGCGAGGGAGCGAGCCTGCTCCAGGTGAGATTGTTTTGCTGGGCCATCGACGTGAAGCTCAAAGCGCTTGCCGATACGAACTTCGGCAAAGTCATTAACCTTCTGCCGGTGGAGGGCACCAAGAACCGCTTTGCCCGCTGGGTCCAGCAATTCCTTCTTAGGCATAACCTCAACAACGATGATGGCCACGGTGCGCCCCCTTGTAACCGACGAAGTGGGGCCAGTCTATCGGGCAGTGAGTTGGGCCAGGGCGCCACGCTCGAGAGCATCCCGCAAGGCAAAGTGAGCCCAGTCTCGATAACCGTCGGCGCTCGGGTGAAAACCATCCTCGGCAAAAAACGTGTCGTTATAACCAGAGGGCGGTGGCGACATGAAGGCGAAGGATCGGGCTTCAATAAGTGGTCGGACCGAACGCTCGATCGCTTGAGCGTGCCGATACAAGATGCCTCGAAGAGGTTCGGGAAGCGTGGGGAACAAGTAGAAAGCAGGCAATGAGGAAAACAACATCACGGCGTTCGGGTGGCCTTCTCGAAGAACGTTGATCAGGCGCTCAAACCGAGCAATCGTTGCCCGCAGCGGTTTCAGATTCTTGGCGTCGTTAGTGCCAATGGACACCAGGAGGACATCAGCGGGCTCCTCGAGAGCGGGCGGCAGGAACCGTTGGAGGATGTCCTTCGTGGTCGCACCGCTCTCACCAACGCACCGCCACGAGACACCCCGGGACAGTGCGCCACCCAGAGCAATGGAGAACTGTGCGGTGAGGCCATGCATCGCGTTGGACACTCCAACACCGGCAATAGTCGAATCCCCCAAGCCCAGAACCCTGATCGGTTCTGGGCCGGGAGCAACCCCCGACCATGGTTCTGGAGCCTGGGGCATCCGGGGAATCACCCGCCTCACATACTTGCCCTGCACGAAGAGCAGGGGGGCCAGCGCCACCGCGCTTGGCCACGCGAGTGTGTGGGAAATCAACACCGGGGGGAAAGGGTTCTGTGTGGAGGGCCCGGTCACGGTGATCCCTCGAATTCCTGACCGGTGAGCCTGGAGTAAAGCTCCAGGTATCTGGCCTTGGTGTGTGCGACAAGTTCTTCTGGCAACCGGGGAGGAGCACCCTCTCCGGACCAGTGTGCACTCAACCAGTCGCGGACAAGCTGTTTATCAAAGCTATCTAAACGGTGTATTCCGCCTTCGGTATATAACTCACCATCCCAGTAGCGGCTGCTGTCGGAGGTCAACACTTCGTCCCCCACAGTGATCTCTCCCGTGACTGGATGGGCACCAAACTCGAATTTGGTGTCGGCAAGGATGACGCCACGCTTGCGGGCAATCTCACTGGCACGTCGATAAATCGACAGGCTCAATTCCTTGAGCCTGTGGGCAGCATCCTCGCCCACTATCCCCACCATCTGGTCGTAGGTGATGTTCTCGTCGTGGTCGCCCAGAGCCGCCTTTGTGGCGGGGGTAAAAAGGATGTCGGGAAGCGGGTCACCTTCTCGGAGGCCAGAGGGAAGGCGATGCCCTCCCACGCTCTGGGAGTGCACATACTCCCTCCACCCGCTGCCCGCTAGGTAACCACGAACCACGCATTCCACGGGAAACATCCGTAACGGCGTTACGACCATAGAACGCGATGCCAGTTCAGCCGGGGGAGCGTCACCAGTGAGCTGGTTTGGCACGTCGGAGAGTTGGGAGAACCACCAGGAGCTCAGAGCGGTGAGTATTTCGCCCTTGCCGGGAATCTCTGGCTCGAGGATGTGGTCGAAGGCGCTGATGCGGTCGCTCGCCACCATCAGCAAGCGATCGGCGTCGCTGCTACTCGATGCCGACACTGGAATATAGAGTTCGCGAACCTTGCCGGAATACAGAGGCGTCCAGTTGGCGAGGGTCGTCATGCCGAAACGCCTTGCGCGATATCCCTTCGGTAGAAGGAACCCTCAAGAGTTATCTTCTCCAGAGCCGCGTAGGCGCGCTCGCGAGCTTGGTCGAAGTCTTTTCCCGTCGCTACGACGCTCAACACACGGCCACCGGTCGCCAGCAGCTGTGCTCTATCGAAACCAGTACCCGCGTGGGCGACCCGAACGTACTTGTGTGAGGCAAGTGCATCGAGACCATGGATATCTCGCCCAGTGTGAGGGTTGTCGGGGTAGCCCTCGCTGGCGAGCACCACCGTGACGGCGACATTCCTCGAGAACTTCGGTGGGGCCACCTGAGTCAGGTCACCCTGCGCTGCAGCCAGAAGCAGAGGTGCAAGCGGTGAGGAGAGCCTGGCAAGTACCACTTGGGTCTCCGGGTCCCCAAAACGAGCGTTGAACTCGATGACCTTGACACCCTCACTCGTGAGAATCAGACCGCAGTAGAGCAACCCCACGAAGGGCATGCCCCTGGATGCCAACTCAGTAATGGTGGGCTCGGCGACATCGCGTTGAATATCGGCGACAAAGTTCTTCGGCAACCACGGCAGTGGTGAGTAGGCGCCCATTCCACCGGTGTTTGGGCCTTCGTTGTTGTCATAAGCACGTTTGTAGTCTTGGGCCGGGGTGAGCGGCATAACCCTGGTGCCATCGCTCAGGAAGAACAGCGACACCTCGGGGCCAGACAAGAACTCTTCCACTAAGACCGGGCCGTGCTGGAGATAGAACTCGGCGTGCTCGATGGCTGCTTGGCGGTCATCCGTCACCAGGACGCCTTTGCCAGAGGCGAGACCATCGGCCTTGACAACGTAGGGACCCTCAGACTGGTCGAGAGCCGTGATGAGTTCTTCGCTGGTCTCGACGCTCCACGCTTGACCGGTGGGAACCCCGGCACTGGCCATGACGTCCTTCGCAAACGCTTTGGAGCCCTCCAGTGCTGCTGCCTCGCGCTCGGGGCCAAATACCGGAATACCTGCGCTACGCAGCTGGTTGGCAACACCCGCGACCAAGGGCGCCTCCGGGCCGATGATGACCAGGTCAATGTCGCTGGAAGTTGCAAAGTCCGTGACGACGCGAGGGTTGGTTGGATTGAGCGCCACGATGTCGGCATCGGCAGCAATTCCCGCATTACCCGGTGCCGCCAGAATGTCGTGTTTCTCTGGATCGCGGCGAAGCGCCTGGATAATGGTGTGCTCACGGGCACCGGATCCCAGGACCAAAATCTTCACGGACTTACCCTACCGGCGAGAGCTTGCTAGCGTGAGGCCGGTGGGGAAACCAAAGATTCCAGAGTCCGAGGGAATTACTGCCCTTACCCGGTGGACCAGTGGTGCGGCGGAGACCGTTGATCTGGCCTGTGCGGTGCGGTATTGCCTGCAAGTCCTTGCTGGCCTGGCCCCGGGGTCGAGTGTTGAGGTGCGAGTGCCACCCTACGGTGCCGTGCAGGTTATTGAGGGCCCCCGGCACACCAGGGGAACCCCGCCCGCGGTGGTGGAAATGTCACCTGAAACATGGCTACAGCTGGCAACCGGACGCGTGAGCTTTGCAGATGCGCTCGCGCGGGGCGTGGTTCACGCCTCCGGCGAGCGCTCGAATCTCTCAGAATTTCTGCCCTGCGTCTCGATACCCTAAAGACATGGCGCAGGGTTCGACTCCAGACAAGCACGACGTGCAACTTCGTCGCTCGCCGAAGTTGCAGGCTTTTGTTCTCGTTTTTGGCCTGCTGGGATTCTTTGTCACCGCAATCGTGACCGGCCTCTATCCTTCTGACCCGTCAATCGGATTCGTGGCGCTCTTTGCCTACTTCGCTCTATTTGGTGTGAGCGGATCAATCACCATCGGAGTGATTGTGTGGTTGGTTATCGACATGCGCTCGAAGAAGCGGATGACCGTTGTTCGGATGGAGCGCCAGAGCGATTAGCTGGACTGGTTGTTTTCCACCCAGGCCAGGTATTCCTCACTGACCGTTCCGGTCACGTAGTCGCCGGTGAAGCAACTCATGTCGAGTTCAGTCACGGCGGATCCCTGGATGATGGCGTCTCGCATGTCCTCGACCTCTTGATAAATCAGGTGGTCTGCACCGATCTCACGAGCGATTTCAGGGATGGTCTTTCCCGCGGCGACCAGTTCACGCTTGCTTGGCATATTGATGCCATAGACGTGGGGAAAGCGCACCGGAGGGGCTGCGGAGGTGAACGTCACTGACTTCGCGCCAGCGTCGCGAGCCATATCGACGATTTCTCTGGAGGTGGTGCCGCGCACGATGGAATCGTCGACAATCAAAACGTTCTTGCCGGCAAATTCACTCGACATGGCGTTGAGTTTCTGGCGGACACTCTTGGTGCGCTGGGCTTGGCCCGGCATGATGAAGGTTCGGCCGATGTATTTGTTCTTATAAAAGCCCTCGCGGTATTCAATGCCGAGCTTTCTGGCGACCTGCATCGCCGCTGGCCTGGCAGAGTCGGGAATGGGCATCACGACGTCGATTGACTCAATCGGCGCGTGCTTGGCAATGGTGTCTGCGAGTTTTTCACCAAGGCGCAAGCGAGCCTCATAGACCGAAATGCCGTTCATCACGGAGTCCGGCCTAGCCAGGTAGACATATTCGAAAGAACACGGAGCAAGGCGCGTGGTAGTCGCACACTGCCTGGACACGAGCGAGCCGTCCCTGCCAATAAATATCGCTTCACCCGGGGCAACGTCCCTGACGATGTCATAGCCGCTTGCTTCGAGAACGAGTGATTCGCTCGTGACAATCCACTCGTCGCCCACCAGACCTGCTTGGCGCTTGCCAAGAATGAGGGGTCGGATGCCAAAAGGATCCCTAAATGCCAGTAGGCCCTGGCCCGCAATCAGCGCGATTGCAGCGTAGGAACCTTCAACTCTGCGGTGAACTGCGGCGATTGCGTCAAAAACGTCGTCGGTGGAGAAGGTGTTCCCGGCGCCCGCGGACTGAAGCTCTGAGGCCAGGACATTGACCAGGAGTTCGGTATCGGAGGTGGTGTTGAGGTGTCGCCGATCTTTAGTCTGAAGCTCGGCGGTCAGCTCCCGCGTGTTGGTGAGGTTGCCGTTATGGACCAGGACAATGCCATACGGGGCGTTGACATAGAAGGGTTGAGCCTCTTGTTCCTTCTTTGCGTTACCCCTGGTGGCATAGCGAACGTGCCCAAGGCCAACAGTGCCAAGCAGGCCTCTCATGTCACGGGTTCGGTAACCCTCGCGAACCTGGCCGTTGGTTTTGTGAAGGTGGAGGGTCTGATCCTCGAGAGTTGCGATTCCCGTGGAATCTTGACCTCTGTGTTGAAGCAGCGCAAGTGCGTCGTAGACCTGCTGGTTGACCGGTGTGGAGGAGACGATGCCGACAATGCCGCACATTGAGGAGGCCTATCTCCTATTCGCAAAACCGACCTGACGCCCCAAGTCTGTCACACCGCCCAGGCATCCCCAGTTATTCCTCCCTCTCCTTGCGGCGTCGCCGCAGGGCCGCGATGAAGCCGCCCGCGGCGAGGCTCATCATCAAGCTCAGACCCAGCCAGGTCCCAGCAAAACGGGGTTCTGGTGGCCCCAGAGCCACCGGTGTCATGAGCGTCCGCGGTTCACGTGGGGCCAGTGGCACCTCAACGGGCTCGCTCGGCACAAAGGCTTGCTCCGGAAGTCCGGCGGGTTCCACATCCCTTACCTCCACGACGACAGGGGACTCAGGAAGTACCGGTGCGCCTGAAGGTGCCTCCTCTGATATCGCGCGGGTTACCTGTTCTGGGCTCGGCTGTGTTGGCTCGGGAACCACCGGTTCCCCGGGTGCAATCTCTAGAAGAGCGGGCTCGTCCTCGACATCAGGAGCCGGCACCGGTTCGGGCTCTGTTTCGGGTCCAGGTTCTGGCCCAGGTTCAGGACCTGGTTCAGGCCCTGGTTCAGGCCCCGCTTCGGGTTCTGGTCCTGGTTCTGGTGTCGGTGTTGGATCAACCACAGGTTCTGGTTCTGGTTCCGGTGTGGGGTCAACGACAGGTTCTGGTTCTGGTTCCGGTTCGGGATCAACCACAGGTTCTGGCTCCGGCTCTGGTTCTTCACTGACGACGGGAGCCGGGTTAATGCGCAGTGATCCACTGGAGCGCAAGGGTTGCGAACGCGTGAGGACCCCTGCCGTTGTTGTTGTCGTGAACGCCTCAAAGGTCAGTGGGTAGTCACCAGGGACAACAGCCTCTGTGGCGCTGATGCGCACGGCCATGCCGTTGGCATCGGGGGGAAGGTGTTCCCAACTGACACCCTCTGGTAGTCCCGAGATGGTGAGGCTTCGTTCCTGTCCTGGAGCAAGGGCAGGTGTCGCTGGATCGAGGGGGATGCCGAGCACGCTGGAAGCCTGTGCTTCTAGCTCCCAGAGAGAATCACCGAGACACTCGGTGATGCTTGGCCACAACGTTGCCGGCGCACTGGCGTTGAGTGCGGCGAAGGCGAGAGCGGTGTCGGATGAGCAGGGGTCGTGATCGATGATGCCCAGCGTGATTGAGATGCGCAGCTCTTCGGCATTGGTGCCATAGACATAGAGCGTGGGGGCTTGTTCACCCTGGGCGAGGGGTTTGGAATAGATTCCACTCCCCGCCCAGTGCAGTGTCCCGGCTGTTGTTGTTGCGCGAAAGACCAGAGTGGGGTGGGTGTTGCTGGCGTCACTGATGATGAGTTGCCCCGGGGCGGGCGAGGAATAGATGGCCTGGTAGCCAGGTGCCAGGTTCGCGATCCAGTAGAACCGATGAGGGGCCATGGCGTCTTCGTCAAGAGCGAGGAGGTCGATTGTCCAGGCCATCTGGTTGTGCTCGGCTCGGTGGGCAATCGTCGACATGAAACTGTATTCGGGCAGGGGCTGGATGAGCCCGGCCGTGGTCCACGTGGAGAGCCCGCCTGGAGTGATGCTTGATTGCTGCATCGTTCCATAGAAGGGCTCTCGGTGGGCCTGGTCCCACTCCGAGGCCCACTCCATGCCACTCGCTCCGAGTGAGCTAAACGGCGCCACACCCCAGCCCTCTACTCCTGTGAGGTAGTTGCGTGGTGCACCACCGCTGATGATGCCGTTCGCCATCTGGGTTGTGGGCCAGCTGATGCTCGCGGTCCTGATGGCGGTCGCGTTGGCTAGGGCTGGGGGGACGACCGTGGTCGTCAGTGCTGAACCGAGGATCACGATTCCAATCCAGGTGGTCAGGGGGGAAAACTCGCGAGGGGCACTGCTGCGTTGTTGAATCATCCCTCGAGGCTAAAGAGAGCGCTATCTCTGCCGCCGAAGTTATCCCCATGCCAGAATCTGGGCCCCGACTAGACTGTGAGCGTGCCGGAAACCTCGCCCTATGCCCGCAGTGGTGTTGACACGGGCGCCGGTGACCGAGCTGTTGATCTCATGAAAAAGGCCGTGCAGGCTAGCCATTCGTCGAGGGTTTTGGGTGGCCTCGGAGGTTTTGCAGGCCTCTATGACGCTTCGTTTATGACGTCCTTTCAGAAGCCGATTCTTGCAACGTCGACTGATGGCGTCGGAACGAAAGTGGCCATTGCGCAGGCGCTCGATAAGCACGACACCATCGGCTACGACCTTGTGGGAATGGTGGTTGATGACATCGTGGTGGTGGGTGCCACGCCACTGTTCATGACCGACTACATCGCGTGTGGGCAGGTGGTGCCGGAGAGAATTGCCTCGATTGTTGAGGGCATTGCGAAGGCGTGTTCGGACTGTGGGGTTTCTTTGGTGGGCGGTGAGACGGCCGAGCACCCAGGACTCCTGGGCCCTGAAGACTACGACGTGGCCGGAGCGGCCACAGGCGTTGTTGAAGCCTCAGATCTTTTAGGTGCACATCGAGTCGAGCCCGGTGACGTGGTGTTGGCTCTGGCCTCGAGTGGCCTGCATAGCAACGGGTTTTCGCTGGTGCGAAAGATTGTTGCGGACGCTGGCTGGTCGTATTCTGGCCATCGCGATGATTTCTCGCGCGAGTTGGGCTTGGAGCTTCTGGAGCCCACGATGCTCTACACCCGAGCGCTCGTGGCAACGCTCGTCGCCCACCCGGGCGCGATTCACAGCATGAGCCATGTGACCGGCGGGGGCATTGCCCAGAATCTCTCTCGGGTTTTACCCGAGGGCCTTGCCCTCGATGTGGAGCGCTCCACCTGGGCCCCAGCTCCGGTGTTCTGGGTGCTTGCAGAGGCCGGGGGCTTCTCCATCACCGATGTCGAGGACACCTGGAACATGGGAATCGGATTCTGTGTTGTCGTCGCGGCCGCCGAGGCAGACGCGGTGGCCTCGACGCTGACTCAGCACGGGCACACAGCGTGGCGGGTGGGCGAGATTACGGCAACCGATGGCACGACTCCCGAGGGAGCAATCACCCTGGCGAAGGGTGTGTCCGGGGGAGCCGTCAGGCTCGTGGGTGCCTACTTGTCGTCAGATTTTTCATCCAAGTCAGCCCACTTGTCATAGTCGGGTGACTCGTGTTCGGGCGCGCCAGCCAACTCTTTTTGCAGTTGGCTGAGGTCAGTGTCGGGGCTGAAGTATTTGAGCTCCCGGGCAACCTTCGTGTGCTTTGCTTTTTGACGGCCGCGACCCATTCGGTCACTCCTTTGTTGACATCAACCAGGTGAAGAAATTCGCTAGTAAGAAGAGTTATAAATCGTCGCGAGTGTATCACGCAGGCCTTCGCGCACTCTGGCTAATTCACAAGCCACCAGGCCACCGCACTATAGGTTGCAAGGCCTGCGCCCACGCTACCGAGCACATGAGCAAGGCCCAGACCCAGGCGCGATCGAACCGGAGGCCCACCTGGTACGGGAAGAAGATGCACAACCATGGTGGAGAGGGTGGTGAGGCCACCACAGAAGCCGGCAAGAATTGCCGCGGTGGCGAAGGATTCGGGGAGAGCGAAGGCAGCGCCCGCGAGGCCCGAGCCCAGAACATTGACCGCCAGGGTTCCCAGGCGCGCGCTACCCGCGGCTGCACCCCAGGATTGAATGCCAAAGCGTACTAGCGCGCCGAGAGAACCCAGCGCGACGCTGAGCAGTAGCAACTCTGCGCTCATGAGACCCTCCCGGGTGGAGAGAGCTTTCGTCCCCAGACATAGCCAAGCCACGCCGAGGCGAGTCCCAGAATGACGGTGGCCAGCACGTAGGCAAGGCCAAGGGACGGCAACCCCAGAGCAACGACGACGACACCCGACATGGTGGTGTAGGAGCCGAACACACCGATAGTGATTCCCTCGCGAAGAGCACGGGCGATTCCCGGGAGGCCGTGGCCGATGACGAGGCCGAGGCCCAGGGACCCGAGAAGATTGACGGTGAGTGTTGCCAGCTCGGGGCCACCAGGGAGCTCAACCATCGCAAGGTCAGCGCCGATGCGGCCCAGCGTGCCAAGCGCGCCCCCGAGCGCAACAGCGACAATCGACCAGATCTTCACAGTCTGAGGGTAGTGCCGACGGCGCTCTCCTAGACTAAGCGGGTGGCTTCACAAAAACGTCCCGTAGTGCGCCGTGTCCTCTGGGTCCTAGCCGGAATTGTCCTCGTGACCGGTGGTTTCGCGGCCTGGTTGGTCGCGCCCATCGTGATGGCAAGTCCCCAGGGGTTCTCTGGCCAAGAGCTTGGCGTTCAGGGGTATCCAACCTCGGTTGAGGCCACCGGTGATGATGGTCGAACCAGGACGCTCAGTGCAACGCTCGAGAATGGCGATGATCGCGAACTAGATCGCTTGATTGCCGGCGACCGTATTGTCGTCACGGGCACTGGGTATAACGCGGACTTGGGAATTTATGTCGCAATCTGCGCTGTTCCCGATGCTCTGAATGAGAAGCCAGGGCCCTGCCTGGGCGGGGTTCCTTCCACAACACCGGGCGAGATGAGTGAGGCGGGAGCCATCGAATACGCCCCCTCTAACTGGATTAATGACCAGTGGGCGTGGCGCTTATTTGGCGCCCGAAGCTTTGATGACCGAGGGCAGGGAGCCTTCACTGCCTATATCGAAGTCCCGGGTTTTGGTGACGAGAACGTCGATTGCCGGGAACGAGCGTGTGGTCTCTACACGAGAAATGACCACACGGCACTCGACGACCGCGTGCAGGACGTCTATTTGCCCGTTGATTTCATGGGGTAGTCCGGCACTCGAAACACCATGATGGAGCGTTGCGCGAGAGTGCCGATGCTGAGCGCAAAAATCACGGTTCCCACCCCAAAGCTGCCACCGAGAACCCATCCGATGACGAGCACGGTCACTTCGACCACGGTCCGAACGGCCCACATAGGCCATCCAAACCGGGCATTGAATCCCACCATGAGGCCATCGCGCGGTCCTGGCCCAAAACGGGCGCCAATATAGAGCCCACTGGCGATTCCCATCATGAGCAACCCAGCCGCGAAGAGGAATCCGCGCTGCACCAGCGACGCTGGTGTCTCGATGAGTACCAGTCCCACCTCCATGGCGGGGCCCAACAGCAGCACGTTCATGATGGTGCCAAACCCTGGCTTCTGACGCAGTGGTATCCAGATCAGCAAGACAATGACGCCGGTGATCACAATCACCCACCCGATGCCAAAGCCCCATCTGATGTGGATTCCCTCGGCAAAGACCGTCCACGGGTCCACTCCCAGGCCAGAGCGCAACATCATGGCGGCAGCGAAACCAAAGAGAAAGAGGCCTGCGAAGAGTTGCCCCCAACGACGTGTGTAGTAGAGGGCGCGGGGCACCCCCCTACCCTAAACCTCCATCACCTGGTAGCCTGAACCTTGGAACGAGAGTTAGTGCCGCTGTAGGCAGTCCTCGAGGGCCATCGCCTCACAATCGTGAGCGCGGCCGTAATGTGTAGACGAAACAGCCCCGGTCTGGCTAGTGGTGATCTGGGTTGGGCGTGAATGTGACGCCTCTTCTCCTCAAACAATCATCACGAAAGCTAAACCCATGCCTCAGAAAAAGCAGGCGTCTTCGTGGCGCCCCCCAACCAAGCGCACATCCTTCCAGGATGCTAAAAAAGCGCGCCCTCGTCCCGAGGGCTCCAGACCCGAGCGCGGTGAACGCCCCGTTTCTGCCGAGCGTCCAGCGCGTGACGAGCGTCCTTCGCGTCCCGCATCCGGCGGACGTCCGGCTCAGGGTGAGCGTTCCGGGCGCCCAGCACGCACCTACTCGGACCGCCCCGCCACCGGCGAGCGGTCAGCGCGTCCCCAGTATGACCGTCCCGCCTCCGGGGAAAGACCCACTTATGGTGACCGCCCGGCTCGCAGCGAGCGCGGTGATCGTGAACGGCCCGCCTATGGCGACCGCCCCTCACGCCCCTCCCGTTCCGATTCAGACCGGTCTGGGTCTCATCGTTTTGGGCCAGATCGGCCCAACAGTGATCGCCCCAAAACTGACCGCCCCAGCTCTGACCGTGCAGGGCGCTATGAGCGTTCCTCTGGCGAGCGACCCGGGCGTCCGGCTCGATCCTTTGATGACCGCCCCCGCCAGTCGGAGCGTTCTTCGCGCCCTGTAATTCCCTCCGTCGTTCACGAAGCGCTTGCCGCAATTCAGGTCACAGCTGACTCTGCAGAGGGTTTGCAGTTTGGCGACTTGGGTCTCGGTTCGCGCATCGTTGACACCATTCGGGAACTGGGC
>Ga0247831_1007604_pt1 | contig 11979 bp, 10 predicted proteins | sample LaCruzMarch2015__9_FD_192406 | JGI IMG/M metagenome (GOLD analysis project Ga0247831, IMG submission 192406) | Freshwater microbial communities from meromictic Lake La Cruz, Castile-La Mancha, Spain - LaCruzMarch2015_1m | ecosystem: Environmental > Aquatic > Freshwater > Lake | place: Spain...
TCTTCATCAAGTTGATTGCATTCCTTCGCAGCAATGTGATCCAAATTTGCCAAAATAGATGCGACCAACAAGATATCTTCATCAATAGCGTCCAACTCCCTCTTCCTTGCCGCCTGCTCCTTTTCTTCGGCCTCATTTATTTCTTTCCATGGCAAATCCTCGCCCAGCTCCCATTCATCTGCGGTTATATTTGCATGCTCCATCATCTCCTCGGTTGGGGGTGGAGAGTAATCCTCACCAAAATTGGCAATCATGGCTTTTAATCCACCATAATCATCCCAATCAAGCGCATAGTGCACACCGAGTGTGCCGTGATTGAGCACGGTGCGCTTTGAGAGGGTGCCATCGCGTATGAATGAGGCAATGGAAGAGGGGATGTAACCATAAGTCGCAGTGCCATTGCCACGACGTGATGATGGACGAAACTCCATCCATCCTCGTGACATTTTGAGATACGTTACCAATTGATTGATCTTCTTAGCTTCATCCTCGTATGTTGTCTCAGCGAGACGACGTGAGCGCTTCGTGCCTTCGGGAGGATTCTTAATTTCGGGTGACATGTCAGGCATTGAGGGCATGGTCAAGGTGAACGCTGACTCGTCGAAAGGCAATCCTGCAAGCAACGCCTTTCTTTTCTCCCAGCCAAGTCTCGCCGCCTTAGCTCTATCCGATGCCGTGTATACTTTCCTCGACGTCGACGCCGTCTTCTTGGGACCTCCTTCGTCTGATGATAACGTTTCCTCATCTGATGAATCATCATCGGAGGCCTCGGCTGCCAAAAGAGCTCTCCGACGTTCCCACCCACGCTTAGCAGCGTCGCGTCGAATGGCCAGAGCATTCATCTTGCGCTTCTTCATGGCTGCCATCTTGGTGATGTTAGATGCGTTGTCGACAGATGTTTCGGAGTCTGCAGACGATACATCATCCGCGTTGGATGAGCCGGCATTATCATCGGAGGCAGCTAGAATACGCTTCCGTCTCTCCCATCCAAGTATTGCCGCATTGCGTCGTATCTCGACAGCAGTTGGTGCCTCGGCTTTGCGCCTCTTCGATGGAGGAAGAGTGGCGGCCGGTGCAGAAGCAGAAGGATGCTTGTTTTGCACTCTGCTTATGCGTTTGTCAGGGGAAACAGCAGCTGCCGCACTACTCGATTTCCTCTTAGCACCTCCGGCGGCAGTAGCATGCGATGTAGATGCATTCACTGCCCCGCCGCCCGACCTCCTCTTAAGCCAACTAATCTTCGCAGCAAACCGACGCTTCTCGCTAAGGGTGGTTGCATCAGGAGGAGCAACATGCTTCGTTTTGTTCTTGCCCATCTTCTTGGATGCTGTCACTCCCGAGACGCTCGTCCTGCTGGGTATCTCGGTCACCTATGCAAAGTGGGTGCCCTCCGCCGTGCCTTGGATGGACTTCTTCTGTTGGGGTAATGCAATGCAATGGGGTGTACCGAGTGGATGAATGGTGGTGGTTGGGTTGTGGTTTTGGGTTGTTGTGGTTATCGCTTATGGAAACTTACGTACATGTGGTACCACAGTACGTCCGGGGAACATGTTGTTGTTCTTATGAAGTTGTACGTGCTGCTACCAACGGGGTGTTGTTGTGGCTAAAGGTTGGTTGAATGCTGATGGTAGCACGGTAGTGCAAACACCAAACAACACACAGAAGAAAGAAGATTGAACAAGTTTTGAGGATAATGCACCAAGCAGTCGGCGTCACAGTATTATTTAGGAGTACAGATTTAAGGTAATCTGCAAGTACCGAAACGCATTGTACGCCAACTCAATTCCAATAGATCCCACCAAAACAGTGTCATTCTATCTTGAAATCAAAAACCCCTTCGCACGGGTCTAGGGTAAGGGGACCCGGCCCACCCTTCGTACAGTACACCATCTTCACGTCCCCAAATGCATGCGTTTTCCCCGTCTTCTCTACATCTGCCATCAGAGTAGGGCACAATTTGAATTCCAATGCCTCTTTGGCAAACTCATGGTTGCTCACATACTCACCGACGAGATCGGGACTCTGAGCTGGGTAGTATCTCAATACCAACGCGAGTAGCTCTACAATATGTTTGTCTAATGTATACAGTACAGCATTTGGACCAGCATCGAAGGTATACGCGGCACGGATCTCCCCCGCCCATGCATTATACTTGTGTATCATCTGTATGACGCTCCTTGATACATCATTCATGTAAAATATTGGTGGGTACGTATCAAGACAAGTGGCATGGAACTGATTCGAATCCATCATGGTAACTTTACCAAATGCCTCAAAATTTTTTGCCTTTATCGCATCCTCAATGATTGTCATACGTTCAGGCACAACCTCCTTTGCCCGATGAGCCAGTAGGGCCGAGGTTGCGACTGATGTCGACATACCATCTGTCGAACTAGTTTCCTTCTTGGCATCTGATACGACCAGTATGACTGCTCGAATTTCTGGCCAATGCTTCTCATCGGCCACCTGCTCGGCAATGGAGTCTGACCAATCGTCCTTGGCCCCACCGGCACGCCATGCAACAAATCCACCATAGAGTGAACGACATGCCGATCCAGAACCTTGACGAGCAATGGCAGTAAATTCACCAGGATAGCTCTCCTTGGCACCATAAAGTTGAACTAATGCAGCAACGAGGGCGGCATATCCGGCGGCAGATGATGCTAATCCCGCGGCAGTGGGGAAGGTATTGTAACTTGCAATATGCACATGCATCCCCGTCCAATCTGCCTTCGTTACGACTAGTTGACCGTCGATGATTTTGTCAGTAGCCAACAATCTGACACCATCAACACAGGCACGAAACCTTTTAGACGTTGAGGCATCAATAACCTCCTTCCCATTAAGCCACAATCGATCCTTATCAAACGATGATGATGCTGATGCTGTCGTTACAGCACGTAAATCACTTTGATCAAGCGAGACCGAAAGTGAAGAATTGATGGGTGTGTTGTAATGTGCATTGGCCTTGCCCCAGTACTTAATACATGCAATGTTGGTCGGTGCTGAGACAGTGGCCGTATGGATGATGGGGTCGGGGCAACCGCTCGTCCTTGGAACGACCACCGTAATCTTATTTGAAGGTGGCGTCGGCATTGTATGTAATAGATAGGATAGGAGGCACGACTTGGCGGGAACGATCGAGATGCAAGGAAAGACCTATGTCATGAACTGCAATAAACAATACTGGTCTAAGGCGTAAATGATTACACTAAATACAACTTTATTTATCCATGCTGTGATGGTTTCTGCCCGCGATGAGCATCCTAAGACTTGGATGGTGTGTGTATGCCAGAGAGACAATGGGGAATCACCATATGCGTATTGATCTAAACAAAGCAATATCGATATACAACTCTACTTTCTCTTTCCTAACTTTCTTGTTTACCAGCAATCTTGTTAGAAATGCCGCACACAATCTGCTGTATTCTTTTTACTGCTCACCACTCACTCTTGTCCAATAAGTTGTGATCATTCATCAGGAGAAACCGTTCCTGCTCTGTATGCCCAGGAAGACCCATTGCAGTCTTATCTTCTTCGGACAGTTCGAATCCACCCGTACCACAACGAGACGGCATAAGAACAACAACCCGTCCGTTCTTTGGATTGTAACTCCTTTCGAATTCGTGAACCGTGAAATGAAACCATCTCATTAGGAATAGACGTAACGCCAAACCATGCGTAACGATGCAAATTGTCATCCCATCGTCCAATGACTTTGGATTACCCATCAATGAGCATTCAGACGCACGAACAGCATCACGGTGCATAGTACCAATAAATCCAGATACACGATTATAAACATCAAATCCACTTTCTCCATTTGGAAATCTGTAGAAGTATCGACCAAAGTCACACCTTGTGGCTTTGTGATCTCTCATGGATGATCCCTGAAAATTACCAAATTGTTGCTCAGCAATTCGAGGTTCTTCTCTCATCCCAACGATGCATTCCTTATCAATCTCATGTAATATTTCTCGTAATGTTTGTCGAGTTCGTAAATACGGACTGAAGTAAAAGAAGATCTTGCCTTTCTCACCAAGTTGGTTGGCAATGGACTTCCCAGCCATGCGTGCCTGCTCCCGACCTTTTTCAGTGATTGGGATCTTCCAGTCGGCCGTGGTTGCGTACGCACTTTCATCGACGTTGCCGAGACTTTCACCATGGCGTACGAGTATGATACGATTAATCCCGGGTAGGACGTAATTTTTTTCGGATGCTCGTCGTACCACGTCTCTGACTTGATCCTCGTCGTTAAACACAGACGACGTTGACATTGCTTCCAGGTGAAAAAGGTCTAGGTAGTATTAATTCTTTACCTAATTTAAGTTGTATTGTATTGTATTGACATTCTTTTTCACCTCGAACTCGGGTGTTGATTTTTTTTCGTGTGGGTCGAGGCGCAAGAAAAGAGCTTGCGGGAGGGGGGTGTCAAAAAGAACAATGCGGTGACACAGATAGTCGCGAGGCCGCGAGACCATATCGTAATCTCCTCTATTACGATGACAACCGCCCTAGTACATCGCCGCCTCGTCCATGTGATGATCATCCGCGCCAATACTGACAGTAGTCGCCATCTTCTCACTAGACGATTTGCGTCGGCATTGTCCTCGTGGTCTGGAACTACTGAACTTGACGACAACAGCAACAACGGATCGTCATTCTCGCGTCTTTTTAATCCAACAGACGATCACACTGCACTCCGGCAAATGGTACGCTCCTTCGTTACACGTGAAGTAGAGCCACAGGCACTTGCACACAATCGGACTGAAACATTCAACGCTTCTTTATTTCGCAAGTTTGGGACTAACGATCCCGACGGACTCGGTATATTAGGGTTGACTGTACCAGAAATGTATGGTGGGACGGGCTTGTCAGATGCCACGGCCGTAAGCATTGTACATGAGGAGTTGAGTTACAGTGACCCAGCGCTGTGTTTGAGTTACTTGGCACATAGCATTCTGCTAGTAAACAACTTGGCAGTGAATGGAAATAAGGAACAGGTGAGTTCTTTCTCTGTTCAATTTGGAAAGGGGAGAGGAATGATTGCCATACCCGATACCAGCTTATTCATTCTTATCTATTCTCCGTGCCCGTGCCTCGTGGTTGTGTGCAGCACGCAAACTTTCTTCCAGGAGCATGCGACGGAACAAAGATTGGAGGCATGTGTATGTCAGAGCCCAATGCTGGCACAGATGTACTCGGTATGAAAACATCTGCTGTGTACGACTCATCGAGGAATGGATATGTATTAAACGGGACAAAGATGTGGATAACGAACGGTACTATCACTGGAAAGGAAACGGGTGACCTATTCTTAGTGTATGCACGTACCGGATCAGGTAAGCGGAGTGATATCACACAATTCATTGTCGAGAAAGGAATGGATGGCTTCTCTGTGGGACAGAAGATAAGAGATAAGCTTGGGATGAGGGCGTCACCCACGGCCGAGCTAGTCTTTGAGAACGTTTTTGTACCTGCGTCGACGCATGTCGTTGGCGAAGTGAACGGTGCATCATTGTGCATGATGCGTAATCTTGAAATCGAACGAGTTGCATTGGCGGCGATGGCTGTGGGCATTGCACGGCGATCACTGGATGAAATGATATCCTATGCCGCATCCCGGCCTGCATTTGGCAAGCCAAATTTGTATGGGTTTGGTCAGATTCAGAAAATGATTACTGAGAGCTACGCGGAATACATGGCGGGTAAGACCTATCTATACGGCTTTGCTAATGGACTTGACCTATCAACTGCGGGGAATGGTCTTGATTCTGACGGAGTTAAGCTGTACTGTGCACGCATGGCAAAGGATGTGTCCGATAGAGCAATACAGGTCATGGGAGGGTACGGCTACTGTGGTGAGTACACCGTTGAAAGACTTTGGAGGGATTCTAAGCTATTAGAGATTGGGGGCGGGACCAATGAGAGTCATCACAAAAACATGTCGAGAGATTTGCTCAGACTCAGTGGGAACAAACTTGAATAGGTGTTAGAACTTCCTTTGTACGGTAGCAATTGTGATTCTATTATTTTGTTAGGCAACATAACTCATTCGTTTTTTCGTTCCATATTTCATGAACTATACTCAATGTAACTCCGTCCTGACTTGGATCAAGAGTCTCTTGCTTTCACTTCTCATCTAGGCACAGGAACTATTTGATTCTAGTTCAAACCTTTTTCGAAGAATGTAATCAAATGATGCATGGCATGGTAATCCCCAGCTGATGCCACAATCTTCATATGCTTTACAGCTTGTTTCCTGTTTCCAGAATTATACTCCACCATCCAAGCAGGTTATCGCTAGGTAGTTCTGTGTGACGCGACCCATATCACACGCGACATCACGACCCGCCAAAATGAATCTCCTTTTATTTTGTTCTTGTCCGTCATTGTTGCGTTGGGGTGTCAACGAATGTTGTTGCCTCATCAATGCCATAAAACGTTGAACCGCCACCATATGAATCTCCTGGTCCGTCGTCTGTCTCCTGTGTCGTCGATTGGTTGTAGGCCATCGTTACTCCCCCTTCGGCATTGGCTTCATCGACATCATTATGCATCAGCAACATCATCTAATCGTCCACCCCTTCCACAATCCTACGAACATGATACCCTCCTTACCAATAAACGTGTACTAATTGCAAATCGTGGCGAGATTGCTATCCGTATCGCACGCGCGGCACGTTCATTGGGTGCAACTAGCGTTGCCGTATGCGCTCCCGAGGACATTATGAGTCCACACGTGACCTACGCCGATGAACATGTAGTGTTAGAAAAGGGGAACACGGCCATTGCTCCATATTTAAATATACAGGAATTAACAAAGGTTTGTATTGAGAAGAATGTTGATTATGTCCATCCTGGTTATGGCTTCCTTTCCGAATCGGCACCATTTGCACAATCACTTGTGAATGCTGGTGTAACATGGGTGGGTCCTTCACCTGACGTATTAGCATTGTTTGGTGATAAGATACAGGCTCGGTCATTGGCACAACGGAGCAATGTACCGGTAGTCCGTGGAAGTGAAAATCTAATTAGTGGAGACGAATGTATGACCGTGCTCAATAATGGGAGCGTACGTTTACCCTCTATCATGAAGGCAGCGTATGGTGGTGGTGGACGTGGGATGCGCATCGTACGAGAAAAGTCAGACGTCCATGCCCTCTTTGACTCATGCCAACGCGAGGCCAAGACAGCATTCGGTCGGGATGAGGTCTTCCTTGAGGAGTATTGGGATGATACTAAACATTTAGAGGTACAGATACTTGGTGATGGATGTGGAGGTGTAGTCCATCTATTTGAACGTGACTGTACAGTACAACACCGTCATCAGAAGGTTATCGAATTGGCACCAGCACGGGATATACATCCAGAACTACGTAATCGGCTTGTGAGTTGTGCCACAGCATTGGCGCGGGGATGCCATTATCGAGGTGCCGGAACGGTGGAATTCCTTGTCCGTGGATCGTTGAATGATGCAATCAATACCGAGTTTGTATTCATGGAGGTTAATCCTCGTGTTCAGGTGGAGCATACGGTCACAGAAGAAGCTACCGGGATTGATATTGTGCAGGCACAGCTGTTAATTGCTGCTGGCCGAACGCTGGGTGAATTAGGACTGACACAAGACAATGTACATTTGAGAAAGCATTCCGTACAGGCACGGATAACTATGATGCCCGGGAGAGGAGAGGTGTTGACTAAGTATGTCGAACCCTCTGGAGACGGAGTACGATGCGACACGGCTGGCTGGTTTTCAGGCTTCACGCCAAATCAAATGTACGACCCTCTTGTTGGAAAGTTGATCTGCTCTGTCGATGGCGTCACACCAGCAAGCTTCGATAGTGCCCGCAAATTGCTGCTGCAATCGCTTCAGGATTTTGATATTCAAGGCATTGCTAATAATATCGATGCTGTCGAGAGAATATTATCTCACCCTGAATTTCTTGCAAATAGTGTGAATACGAGCTTTCTAGCGGACAATCCAGAGTTGCTTGATCCAAGCAAATCGGCCAAGAACGCGACACAACAAATACGATCAGCTCCTAAGGCTATGTACTCAAAGGAAAAGATTCGATTCGAACTGAAACCTCCCATGACTGGTAACATTCTCGAGGTCAAGAAGAAGGTCGGAGATGAGATTGATGTAGGAGAAGTTGTTGTAATCATTAGTGCAATGAAGATGGAGACAGAAATGATTTCTCCGGTAAAAGGCATTGTCGCAGAAATCAATTGTAAAGCAGGGGAGCAAGTAAATGGCGATTTGATCGTGGCGATACTGGAAGGATATGAGGAAATTGTTAATGATACCACACAAATAATAGTCGCTAATGATCGTGGCTTGAACGAAGCTGGAGGCCAGCGGTTCACTGATCCCTCCATGTACGTGTGGCGTTCTACGGATGAGTTTGTACCGCAATACAATCTCAACGATGGAATGATGATGCCGATCATTCGCTCTGTGCCAGAACTTCAACTCAATGATGCGAAGGCAAACGATCGTAGGAAGAAGAACTTGTTACTAAAAGAAGAGTTATCTGCCAAACTTGAGAAGGTGAAATCTGGTGGCGACGAACGAGCGATTGCTTTGCATATAGAACGAGGGAAAATGCTCCCAAGAAAGCGAATCGCTTCTATCATTGACCCCGGCAGTTCTTTCTTAGAGATTGGTGCACTCGCTGGTGGGAATGGCTTATACGCGTCTGATGGTATCGACGATCTTCCGTCTGGTGGAGTAGTCGCCGGTATAGGTATCGTGCATGGACGTGAGGTTATGATAGTTGCCAATGATGCCACAGTCAAAGGTGGAACTTACTTTCCAATTACGGTGAAGAAGCACCTTCGGGCACAACAGATTGCCGCTGAAAATCGATTACCCTGCATCTATCTTGTCGACTCTGGTGGAGCTTATCTACCCAAACAATCAGAGGTATTCCCCGACAGAGAACACTTCGGGCGGATCTTTTTTAACCAAGCCAATTTGTCGGCAGCGGGTATACCGCAGTTGGCGTGCGTGCTTGGATCATGTACGGCTGGTGGAGCATACGTGCCAGCCATGGCCGACGAGAGTGTCATCGTAGATAAGAACGGGACGATATTCCTTGCTGGCCCTCCATTAGTCAAGGCTGCAACACAAGAAGTCGCTACAGCAGAGGAACTTGGCGGCGCGAATGTTCACACAAGTGTCTCAGGCGTGGCGGATCATTTCGCGAAGGACGAACCTAGTGCGTTGGCCAAAATAAGACAAATCGTTGGTTCGCTTCCAGCTGACCCGCAACTTCAGAGCCCCGTGCCAAAGAATAGCAGTAGCTTCATAGAAGAGCCGTTGTATCCATTATCAGACTTGCTATCCATAATACCTGTGGATAATCGCATCCCTTTTGATGTTCGACAGATACTTGCACGTGTACTTGATGGCAGCCGCTTTCATGAATTCAAAGAGAGATACGGCACAAGCATCGTTTGTGGTTTTGGTAAAATACATGGCCTACCTGTGGGTATAGTTGCGAACAACGGAATACTTTTCAGTGACAGCTCTCTGAAGGCGACGCATTTCATTCAGCTTTGCGGACAACGTCAGGTACCAATTCTATTCATCCAGAACATCACTGGCTTCATGGTTGGTAAACAAGCTGAGAATAACGGAATTGCCAAAGATGGGGCCAAATTAGTTACTGCCGTGAGTTGTGTTCCAGTTCCGAAGATTACGTTGATTGTTGGGGGTTCGCATGGTGCCGGTAATTATGGAATGTGTGGACGAGCCTACGATCCACGATTTCTCTTCACTTGGCCCAATTCACGCATATCGGTAATGGGTGGTCCTCAAGCCGCGAGCGTACTTAGCACGGTGAAGACTGATCAAATAGAGAAACAAACAGGCAAGTCAATGACTCAAGATGAGATTGCTGCCTTCGAAAAGCCCCTGCTGGAAACATACGAAAAAGAGGGCTTGCCATATTTTGCCACGGCTAGACTATGGGATGATGGCGTGATTCAGATAGAAGACACGAGAACAATCCTAGGACAGGCCCTGAGGGTAGTATCCAAAGACCACAAGCCATCAAGTAGAGGTGATGGAAGCACGTATGGAGTGTTCAGAACATGAAACATAATAGTAATAGAGCAAATAGCTTTAAATAATTTCATGTAGATAACGTGTCATGCACCTCAAGAGAAGGCAGAACAGTTACTTGTCCGATCTCTCACAACAATAATAATATCAACTGAAACAATACGTAGCCGCAGCAGAGAGCCATGACAAACGAAGATGAGGATCCAACAAGTTAGGTACCATCCCCGGAAGAACACCTTTCTTCCCCCTATCATCCCAATATGTATCTTCTTCCAATTCTTCAATAGTCCTCGTCGCTGCTGTCGCTAGCTTCCTCTTCGCCAGCTTCCTCTTACAACATCCGCAACCAATTACAACATCAGCTCCACATGCTTCACGGCACTGTTGCCGAATGCTTGATTCATCAGTATTGATTTTCTTCTGCAGCCGAGTCACATTCTCTTTGAGGCTGTGATCAATTATTTTCATTTTCCACAATGCAAGCTCCAATATTGTCGTGACCTCCTTCAGCCTAGAAAGTTCGTCTTTAAAAGAGACAGTCTTATCTTGAATTCTGTGTAAAAAACGACGATTGTCACCACCATATTTGAAGTATGAAGTCTGAATCATGATTGTGATATAGTCACGCCAAAGTTTAAAGGCAAGAGCTTCCACATGCATTGACATGCCGCACAGGAGAAGATATCGCATTCGTTCTTGAAAACGTGAAAGGACTGAGAGATTAGAAGGCTGTGCAAACTGCCAAGCAAATAATCCCAATCAATCGGCTGATCAGGGAAATGCATTTGTTTCACATGAAGTAGACTGTCAATGTTTTCCTTTGGCGAATCACACCGCCCCATTGTCTCCACCATCATTGTCCAATTGAATACGTGGCCAGGGTAGAGCAATCGGTAGCTGTCGAGCAAAAATTGTATTACCTCATTTGGTGCAGCCCCCCAAAATGCATCCACCTATCTTTGGTGATTAGATTTGAAGGGTGCTTCTCAACAACTACACGACATAGCTCCAAATCGTGTACAGCAGAGCATGCTAAAATGTGCAGGGGGGTCATCCCTAGACAATCTTGTTGATTTCCCGTTGGATCCAACTTACTTCGTGCTGCGTGGTCCTGACCCGACCTCATGTTTATTGTAGCAATGAGGTTATGTAGCACCCCCTGATGATAAGACTGGTAATAGACTAGTTTGTGGATTGGCAGTCTATCAAATCTATGCTGCAGCTCTCTTATTATTTCTCTTTCTGAACCAAACAGCTGTTGAAGATCCGTAAAGGACTCTGATCCGTAAACTTGAAAAAAGGTATAATCGCCGAAGACAGCGTTGGGTGGAAAGGCCTCATTTCGTAGGCAGGAACAACAGTAGAAAGCGCTACCTCCAACCTTGGACACAATTTCTGGCATCTCCAGGGAAAACATTGATTTGCAGTTACAGGTATCAGGTGATGAGGGATGGGACTCTAAAGTTGGTGAAGACGCAGTCACTGAATGCGTAGGCTCTAATTCTTTCAATGCCATTGTGGAGACGAATAGGAGTTCGGAGAGATCTCGAGAAGGCATAATGGTTAATCCTCCTGAGTGAGGTGGGGATATTGATCCTCGTTATCGAATGGTCGCAATAACCGAAGGAATGTGCCCCGATTTCAACGAGGCCTTCACAGAGCTCCACCTCGTGCAACTCCTTCTGCACCATAAATGCACCAGTGGGTATCGAAGTGACGGAGGAGACGATCCTAGCGCGGACCACATCTTGTGGAACAAATCCGACATGGCGTGATGGCGATATTTTGTCTTCGTCACGCAGTGTGAATTTGCTTACTTCGCACCAGCGCGGGAAGCGGGGAAGCGGTGTATGGGACGATGCTATCCCTCTCGCACACAAGAAAGTTCATCAATGGGAGCGAAAAAA
>Ga0247831_1007605_pt1 | contig 11979 bp, 8 predicted proteins | sample LaCruzMarch2015__9_FD_192406 | JGI IMG/M metagenome (GOLD analysis project Ga0247831, IMG submission 192406) | Freshwater microbial communities from meromictic Lake La Cruz, Castile-La Mancha, Spain - LaCruzMarch2015_1m | ecosystem: Environmental > Aquatic > Freshwater > Lake | place: Spain...
TTGTTGCAGATTCTAGAAACCAGTGCTTGGGATATAATTTTATTGGATTTGCTTATGCCAAACATGGATGGTGTTGAAACTCTTCGGCAAATAAGGCATTTGTATCCTGATCAAAAAGTGGTAATCCTTACTCAAATAGAAGATGAGACTGCATTGAAGGAATTAATCGGTATAGGGATTTCTGGTTTTATTCTGAAGAATATCCGGTTTGCTGAATTAACGAAAGCCTTGGATATGGTAGCTGATGGTTTTGAGTATTTCACCTCAGCCATTGCGCGCATTTTATACAATCCTATCATAGTTCAGGTAGAAGTTCAAAAGAATATCATCCTTTTAAATGACCGTGAAATTGAAGTTTTGAAATGTGTTTGTATGCAAATGTCGGTAGAAGAAACTGCTGCTAAATTGTTTTTAAGTTCTTCATCAGTAAAGAAATACAAGATGAGTTTATTAGAAAAGACTGGTAGTAAGAATGCCGTCGGACTCTTTCATTTCGCATTGAAACAAGGAATCGTCTCTTTAGATGATCTATAGCTTTTAGCTATTTAACCAGCAATAAATAAGATGCTTATTGAACTATAGTTCAATAAATTTTGTACTGTAGCTCAGTGTAGTGGTTATTTACTACATTTGAGTGTTGGTTTCGTATAGCTATTTATTAAACTTAGTATATTAATGGGCTCTCATTAGGGAGCCTTTTTTGTTAATCAACATCCACTGAGGCAAATGTGAGAGCAAAGGCTAAAATTAATCCAGTTACTACAGCGCCAAAAGTGATTGAATAGGCTAATAATTTCTGCTTTCTGGCAATTTCTAAGCTTTCTCTAAATAATTCTTCTCCAACAAGCTTTTGATCAATACCTAATTTAGTGAGGGGGGCTAATGTATTTTGAAACACAATGTCGCCTTCGTGTGTCAAATGGTGAAGTGCATCTTGAGTATCTCCAAGCCTGCTTTTGATAATCATCTCATTTTCTTCATTTCTGTATTTTTGGAGTGCTTCTGAGAAAAATTTCAGGTCTTGTTTTTCTTCAGGTACCAAATAAGTCGCACCAATTTTTCTGATAAGAGAGTCGATGTTTCTGTTGTTTCTTTGAATTTTCGACTCATACATCTTTCTTTCAGAAGAATCAGTTGATGTGATATGGTTTTCTAAGTTTACTCTGTTTTCATAAAGTCTTGCAAGCGTTACGCTCACATCCATTTCTGGGATAAGTCTATCTTCATACATCGACCTAAAAGAGTGCGTAATTGATTCAATCCCTTGAGTAGAATACAATCCAAGCACAATGAAAAACATGAACAACAAACCAAATGAACCAGCAATTCTGGTTTTTTGCTTAAGTTTTATAAATTTCTTCATTCTCCAGATTGCCCCGAATTGTTTATAGTTATCCAGTTTCCTGGAATCTTAAAGATTTGATGCGTAGGATTCATTTCTTGATCGGTAACAAACTGATCGGCGAATCTTTGAAAGGGTTCTGTAATCATATGTTCCATGATTCTTCCAGTTTTACTTACTGCTATTGCTGATTGTGCATCATTTTCGGCAGTAAGGTCTTCAACACAAGCGATGGAGCCATTGAAATCGCCTACCACAACAGTTTGGTAAAGTGGAAAGACTTCTCTAATTAATTGAAGTGAATCAGCATAGGATTCTGGCTTTTTTTCTGCGTCACTTAAATCGGGGAAAGTGGTAAACATCGGAATTAGTTCGTGCCCGTTTCCAGAGATGAATCCCCAGTTTTCGCCTTTTCTTACTGCAGCTCTTCCCGAGGAGAAATTTCTAACTTCATCAAACTGTGGGACAACAATTTCCGACCCGTTTTCATTGATAAAGCCCCATCCTTTCTCTGTTTTTACGGCTGCAAATCCTTCTGTAAATCGAACCACTTCAGCATATTTGGGCTCGATAATTTCTTTTCCGTATGCATTGATAAGTGCAAACTTGCTCGACCCGTCAGGTTGTGGACATTTACCAAACACCAAACTTCCTTTGTTGTAGATAAGTTCGTCGTATTTCGGTTCGATCGATTCTTCACCTTCCATATTTAGGAAGCCCCAAAGGTTCTCCTTTCTAAACGCTGCAGTATATCCGTAATAAGGCAGAACTTCATCATATTGCGGAAGTAAGATGGTGTCTTTACCGTACAAAATCTTCCACTGGTCGCCCATTCTAACGTTAATTTTGCCTTCCTGAAATCCTCCACTGTATTCGGCAAACTGACATGGGATAATTTCTTCTCCCTTTGTGTCGGCAAAGCCCCATTTCCCGGATTTCATCACCGGTGCAAGTCCTTCGCTGAAATAATCTATGGCCGAATAGGAGGCAGGAATAACAGATTCACCAGCTGTATTAATAAGTCCTTTCAAACCATTTTGTTGAATGAGATAGTGCTTTTGATCGAATCTGAAAATCTCTTCGTAACGTGCTTCAATGAGCACTTTACCTGCATTGTCGATAATTCCTGCTTGATTATTCTCCACAAATACAGCAATACCATTTTCGAAATTATCGAGAAATGCATACTTCGCATCCAGAACAATTTGCCCTGATTTATTTAGAAAGCCGTATCCCTTTTCGTTGTTGAAGATGGAAATGGATTCTCGCAAATCGAAAACTTGATCAGCCTTGGCTTGAAGAGGAATGGTCGTTCCGTTTTTGGCACAAAAGTAAAAAGTGCCATTTTTTTTCACCACAGCCAATCCTTCAGAAAACGAAAAGGCTTCATCGAATTGATAAGGAATAACAAGCTTTCCTTTAATATCGATAAAGCCCCAGAGCATATTTTTAGGGTCTAGTACAGCAGCTAAGCCATCCTTAAAATCGCGGGCATTTTGAAATTTGCTTTTTGTAATTCGATCGCCATCCAATTCTATATACCCAAATTTCTCGGTTTGTGCGTCAAAAACCCGAATTGTTCCTTCTGATAGGGGTTCTGGAATTAGATGATAAGGGAACTCATACAATAGAAAGCCGCCTTGCGTGATTAATTGGTATTGCATTCCGAAAAGCTTGCCACCTAAAATAGGTTGCCTTTTGCGGGCGAGTGTGATGGTGTCTTTATTGAATTGCCAGATGTAATCATATTCAGCTGGAACAATCACTTCGCCCTCGGCATTGGTCATTCCTTCGTAAAAAGAAACTTGACCATCATTGGAAGTTTTCTCAATTTGGAACTTAAACAACTCAGTTTGTGCTTTAAGCGGACTTCCAAATAATTGAAAAAACAAACCGGATAAACCAATGAAATAGATTGCTTTCATTCGTTTATCCGGTTTCATACAAGGGAATTTTATCAAAGAAAAAAGTAATTGTATTGATGCCATAAGTTCAGGGATCGTAAAGATCGCACATTAATTACGGCCATCGAATTTCATACCAAAAAGATTATGATTAATAATAATCTTCTTCAGAACCAGTAGCGTCTTTTCCAGCTTCTGCGCGTTTCGCTGCTTTTTTCTTCTCATGTTCAGCTTTAAATGAAACCCAACGTTTCCATTGTTCAGGAGTTAGGGTTGCTTGAAGCTTTTCATCTGCTTTAGAGTTGATATTCGCGATTTCAGCTTGGATTTTCTCTTTGTCTCCTTTGTTTGCTTTTCTCACCGACGCTTTAGCATTCTCTCTGTCGAGGAGAATTTGCTTCACTGCTGGCGTTTGAACATCAGAGATACCTGCTTGACTAATCACCATGCGCAAAGCACGGATTGCTTTATCTTCTGGAGTTAGATTTCTTTTTTGTGTTTTTGCTTGCTGTTGAGCTGGTGCAGGCTGTTCAGTTGATTGAGCAAAAGCTCCTGCTGAAAATGCCATACATGCAGTTAAAATGAGAGTCTTCATGTTATTTGAATTTGAAATTTCAATTGAGATACAATGATAGTTAAAATGGTTTAAAGTAGGATGCAGAAACTCCATTGTTCATTGCATCTTTTTGATACTTATTGGATACGTGCCCAACCAAGATTAAATTTTCTTGACCATCAGATAATGTTGGATTTCCCCGAACAATAAAAATGTCTTTGCTTCAGTGAAATAGTTGTTTCTTGAATAAAAGGAAACTGCATTTTCTCTGGCTTGTAGGCAGAATTCAGTAATGTCTGGATAATTCTTTTTCCCTAGCAATTCTACAAACTGCAGCACAGCTTTCCCCAAACCTTTGCCTTGATAATCAGGATGAACGGCCATGAATCGGATTTGTGCTTGGTGGTCTGAAACCTGATGAATTCTCGCCACGGCTAATGCCATAGCATTTTCGTCTAAGATCATTCCATGCAGCGATTGTGCATCATCATCAGCCTTTTCAGATCCCAGCGGTTGATGCCAAGCTTGTCTTAAAACTTTGAACCTTAAATCATAATAAGTGCTCCAGTGTTCTGGAGTATTTGGTTGAATAATTTTCCACTGAGGCATACCTAATAATTCCAGCTATTGATTCCAAATGAATTGTAAAGGTATGCAATAGACATCGCATACTTCATTTCAATTTCTGCAAGTTTTACGCCTGCATTTACCAAATTATTTTCACGCGTGTTTACAAGGAAAACCGAGCTTTCTCCGTTGAAAAAACGAATTTGTTCGCCTTCTACAAGTTGCCGCATGGCTTCAAGAAGTTTGTTTTGATTGTTTAACTGAATCTCTAAGTTTTTTAATTCATTGAATCTCACATTTACAGCTATTTCAATATTTCTTTTGGTTTCAATTAAATTGAGTTCCGCAATGTTTATTTGGGTGCGTGTTCCATTCAATTTTCCACGTTCCTTTCTCAATAACAAAGGCATGCCTGCAGAAATGCCAAATTTATAATTGTTCTGTAATATCGAGTTGTCGGAGATGCTTGTGTTGATGGGGTTTCTCAAGAAGTTATAATTCAAATTGAGTTCAGGCTTCAGCATTTCGGCTCTGTATTTCTTTTCAAATTCCAGCTGACGGATTCCAGCATTTAATTTACGTAAATCAGGATGGAACTGTATGGCGAAATTGCGCAAACTATCAAGCTTTTCTAGACTGAATGCATAGTTATTTGGATCAATATAATCTGGAATTTTTGTAGAATCTAGTTCAACCGGATCGCCATTTTGTGACCATAAATGCCCCGACACAATTAATCGTGCATTGCTGTAATCTAATTTTGATTGTTCTAGCTGATTTATACGTTGGATTAGATTCGTAAAAGCTTCCACCGTATCGAGCGCAGAATTATTCCCGTTTTTTTGAAGTTCCTTGATTGCATCAAATCGCACTTTTGCAAGTTCTAATCCTTCAGATACAAACATAAATTGCCTCCAACTGAAATACCATTGCCAATAATCGGCACTGGCTTTTACCAAGAATTTATTGACTAAAGAAATTTGTTGTGCTTGACTTGCTTCAACATATTGTTGTGCTTGACGAAGTGTGTTTCTGCGATCATCCATCAAAAGTCCTGCTCCCAATGGCAATGTATAGCCAACGTAGAGCAATCCACCATCGGGTGTAGAACGTTCAGGATTAACATAATCGCCTCGGCTTCTTTCGAATCCAGCTTTGAATTCACCAATCCATGCAGGAATCATTAAATAAGCATCAAGTGAATTCCAATAGCTTTTTTCATCGAATTCTTTTTCATTGAACAACGCCCTTACTTTTGGATCGAAATTGCCTCGAGCAGCCATCAAATCGAATCGTGCTTTTTCGGGCAACAGAGCAGCCTGTTTCACAACAGGATGGCGACTTACAACCAAGTCGAGAAAACTTCTGGCCGTGAGCACTTGATTTCTATCCTGTGCTTTTATTGTAAACGACAGAAGTAAAAACAAAGGCAGCAGTTTGAAGCGCATCATGCTATTTTGCATTGTCTTTTTTTTGAGGTGTACTTCCCGATTTTTTTACTTCATCTTGGTTAAGGTTAGGAGGGAAGCCATTTAATTGTCGCCAGATTTCGAACCAAACTGGAACATTGTCGAGCATTGCCCATGCATAAACGCTACTGCCCATTCGGATTTGCGCGGGCCAAGGCGTATCAGTAGGATCAGGCACTACAAGTATTCGAAACTTTCCGTTGGTGCTTTCAACCGCATCGATGTTATTGATGATTCCACCAAATGTACCAACGCTCACATCAGGCCAGCCACTAAACACGATTGCTGGCCAACCATCAAACTGCACGCGAACCTTATCGCCCGGGCGAAGCAAGGGGATATCCATGGCACGCACATACACTTCAACTGCCATTTTCGGATTTGAAGGCATGATTGTGATGATTGATTCTCCTTCTTTGATATTTTCTCCAATTCCAACCCTAACAGCCTGAACGATATAGCCATCCTGTGGAGCTCTTATGGTGTAAAATGTATTTCGTACAAGCATCGATGAATACTCGTTTTCGAGTTTTGCTAAATCGCCTTCAGCCTCGGCCGCATAGGCAAATGCGGAATTTCGCTCGCTTTCGGCTTTCGAAGTTTTTTCCATGTAATCTGCCCTGATCGAATTGAGCTCAATTTGAGCATTCAGTAAACCATTTTTGGCGTCGAGAAGTTTGTTTTCTTGGGAGATTAATTTAGCAGTTACCTGCTGGTATTTTTCTTGCCTGCGCTGGTAATCAATCAAGGAAATAAAGCCTTTGTTGAACAGATTTCGTCCAAGTGTTAGTTGGGTGTCGGCGATGATATAGTTGGTTTTTTCAGCCACAAAATCGATAGAGTCTGATTTAACTTTCAATTTTGCTTGAATGACTTTGTTCTCGGCTTGCTTTAATTTGAGTACCAATCCACTGTTGAGTGCAGAGATCTGATTGGATAGCGATTGTGCTTTTTGGATGGTTGAATTAATCACATCTTGCTTGGCACCAACTTGTTGCTGAAGTCTTGGGATCAACTCTGGATCGAGGAATTTTTCTTTAATCTCAGTCAATACTACTATCGTGTCGCCTTTTTTAACGTATTGGCCTTCTTGCACATACCAATGGTCAATCCTGCCAGCAATAGGCGATTGGATGGTTTGTGGTCGTTCTTCCGGCGAAAGCGCGGTTAATTGCCCCGAGCCATCTACATTTTGTTGCCATGGTACAAACAGAAATATGATGAGAATGAGCAGAATACCCAGCAACCACCAAGTTACAATTCTTCCTGTTCTTGGTGTACTCACAAGACGAATCGAATACAACTTCTGCTTTCTAATTTGACTATCAACAGATTCAGGTGAAATATTCAGCATGTTATCGAACAGGTAAGATGAGTTCTTTGAAGAAAGGTGAGTTTGATAATTCTTTTAGTGAGCCATTCGCTGCAACAGATCCTTCACTGAGCACAACCACACGGTCGCAAGCTTCCATGATCAATGGATCTGAAGAAATGGCAATGAGCGTCATTTGGGATTGCTGGTGAATCAAGCTTTGAATAAGTGCGTCTTTATCCTTTCTTCCGAGAGATTCGAAATGATCATGAAAGAGCATCAATGCAGGTTTTTTTACCAAGCTTCTTGCTAGCAGCAGTTTTTTCACTGCAGAACCAGGCCAACCCCGGCCACCGGGTAAAAGAGGAGTGAAAATCCCGTTAGGTAATTGGTTCACGAAATCATTAATTCCAGCTTTTTTGAGGGCTTCGATAACGTCGAATTGCGAAAGTCCAGGTTTCCCAAGTCTTACATTTTCTTCAACTGTTCCAGCAAATACCTCATCGCTGCTCAAGTTTACGGAAACAAATTCGTGTAAATCGGTGAGATGCAAATTGCGCAGAGAAATTCCGTTGATGGTAATTACACCAGAATAATTGGTGAGTAATCCACTGAGAATCTTGGTTAATGTGTGCTTCCCAGAGCCGTTGAGACCAGTGATGCAAATTTTCTCTCCGGCTTTAATATCCAAAGTAATGTTTTTAAGCACTTGGCCTCCAACATCTGGGTAGGAATAGTTTAAATTGCTTATATGAACGTCCAATCCACTGCCTGCTGCGATATTTTCCAATTTAATTCCTTGGCTTCTTTCTAATGGCAAATCGCTTACTTGTCCGATCTTTTCTACAGCAGTAAGTACATCATAAACAGTTTCAATGCTGAGAATGAGTTTTTCAACCGCATTGATTACCATGATGATGACAATTTCGGAAGCTACGAATTGACCAAGTGTAATTTCCCGATTTACGACCAAAACGCAACCAAGGATAAGGGTTCCAGCGGTAACGAGCAGTTTAAAAACGGTGATATTGATGAATTGGCTAATTAATATTCTGAAGTGTTTTTTTCTGGCTCCGAGGTATTCATCTACATGGTCGTCGGTTTTATCGAGTGGCATATTGGTGTATCCAGCAAGCTTGAAAGTTTGAATATTTCTTGCCATTTCCTCAAACCACGCAACCGTTTGGTATTTGTATGAAGATTCTTTGATGGATGTTTTGAGTGCTTTTGGACCTGTAATTCGGAACATTAAGATCAGAACAGCAAAAAGAAGAATGCCAAAAAAGATAAAGGATGAATGGTAAAAAGAAAGCAGAAGTAAGCCGAATAGAATTTGAAGGAAGGCTGTAGTTAAATCGAGGAGAATTTTCGAAAATCCTTTTTGTAAAGTTAGGACATCGAAAAAACGATTCATTAATTCGGGCGGATAGGCGTTTAGCAAGGCTTCGGAGCGAATTCTTGGAATACGGTAAGCGAATTCAAATGCCGCTTTGGTGAAAATCCGTCGCTGTAAAATTTCAACGAGATAAATCTGCATGATTTGCAAACCACCCGATATGATAATTCCAATCACAACAAAAGTGATCAGTACAATAACGCCATCGAATAACATTCCACCCGAAATTCTTCCAATGATTGCTTGAATTCCAAGTGGCAGCGATAAGTTAATTAGGCCAATGATGATGGCATAAACATAAATGTAGAGGATGTTTTTACGTTCAGAGGAGATGAATTTGAAAAGTCTTTTTAGTGGACTGAAAAATTCCTTTTTCCCGTGCAGATCGTCAACAAGGTCTTGCCCGACCATCGATTGCATCTGAACGGGATTCATTGTATACAGAAGTTTTTCAGGATGGGTGCTACATTTTAAATTCCCTGAATTGTAGTGACTCCGAATTTCGTCATAGCTTAAAATTTTCGGCAGATAAGTTGAGATTTCATCGTCTTTTAGTTCGATTTCGTTATCTTCATTAAAGATCCATGCTTTGACATTTCGTTCATCACCAAAAATTAACATTGGTTTTAATCCTTCATAATCTATGAATAGTAGGCTAGGGAAGCTTAAATTCTTGTTTAGTTCATTGAATTCTTCGGATGTAAATTCCTTTCTGATGAATGAGAGATTTGTAGCAACTGCAACTTCAGAAAGCGATGCTAAAAAGCCTTCAAAAGTTGATTCTTGAGGATCCATCCGCTCAACTTGTCGCCTAATGGCAAGCCCTGATTCTGGCGTCTTTAGAATTTTTGAAATTCTGTTGAGAATAGAAACGATTTTTTGATTCTTCATTAGCCGGTGTTTTCCTGGTATTAACTTCCTGCGTTATTGAATGGATTTTGAGAATTTAGGTTTAAGCGGGTGGCCGTTAACACAAACTAAGCCAAAGGTCTATTGGTTATGTTTAAATCTCTCTTGTTAGGGTTAATTTCCCTATCATTTAAGCGATACAAAATGTCATGTATACCAGCATGCTACTTCAGGTGTTTTTTTGTTTTTTAAGCATCTAAATTAATCCATATAACAAATTCAAATCCAGTCTATTCGAATTAAATGAAATGATGTTTTTTAAGTGAATTCTATCATTACATTTCATAAATATTCATTGTTGGATTAATCCAAAATTATTAGTTAAAATTTTAAATATGAATGCAGAAATTAACGATCTGTTAAAATCAGAAGACGAGCAACTAACTAAACTCCAGCAAATTGTAAAGCAAGCAATAAAAGAGGAAAAGCTTATTGTTGAAAATCTAATGCATCAGCCATTAGAAGTTCTGAGCAGAGGGCAACGAATTTCCGACAAAGTTGCAAATTTCGGAGGCAGTTGGAGGTTTATTATCATATTTTCAAGCATCATTGTTGTTTGGGTTTTATTTAACACACTTCTATCGGATAAGATTGAGTTTGATCCCTATCCGTTTATTCTCATGAATTTGTTTTTATCCGCTATTGCTGCATTACAAGCTCCAATTATTATGATGAGCCAAAACCGAAAGGAAGAAAAAGACAGAAAAAGAAATGAAAATGATTACCTCATCAACTTGAAAGCAGAATTGGAGGTTAGAAGTTTGCATCAGAAAATTGATTTGCTTTTAGAGGAACAAATCAAAGTGTTGTTCGATAGTCAAGCAAAACAACTAGAGTTGCTGAAGAATATTGAATTAAAACTCGATGCCAGTTTGAAATAATCAAAACATCATAATGAGTTTATTGATGAATTGAATCATTTGCAATAGATCCTGATTCCAATTCAAATCATCATTTGATTTTCTTGCTGATGGATGAATTGCGCAGTTTAGATCCATCTGATTAACATGGTAATTTTCTTTGTCATCATTGAAATTCACCAACTATGGTCAGAATTGATGATAAAATTGACGCTCACTAATCCTGTTTTATTCCGATCGATTAATAATTGAATTATTGTCACATTAGGTCCTATAAACCTTTTGATTGGTGGATAACTTAATTTGTAAATAATCGATAATTATTGTTGGGAAAGCCCAACTATCCCCTTCCCAAGGGGCAATCTAATCCTTCTCTATTTCGCATGAAAGTTTTATCCGGATATAATCGATTATAACCGTTTCAATAGGGTAGGTGAATTTTGTAAATTGTTGACTATAAAAACCTAGCAGCTTTAAGCGCCAACAGTTTCTTCGTTTCTATATTGCAATTTCGAAAGCCCAGCATACACACCATCTGGAATTTGAATCAATTCTTCGTGTGTGCCACTTTCACGAACGTGCCCTTGATCGATAACCAAAATTTTATCTGCATTTCTGATGGTCGACAAGCGATGTGCAACAATAAAGGAAGTTCTTCCAACCATTAGTTTGTCTAACGCTTCTTGCACCAAACGTTCTGATTCAGAATCAAGTGATGAGGTAGCTTCATCCAAAATTAAGATGGAAGGATTTTTCAATACTGCTCTTGCAATTGCTATACGCTGGCGTTGTCCTCCACTGAGCGTGATGCCTCGTTCTCCAACAATTGTGTCGAATTTATCGGTAAACGATTCGATGAATTGACGTGCATTGGCTTTTTCAGCTGCAGCAATTACTTCATCCATTGAAGCATCAGGCTTGCCGTAAAGGATATTCTCTTTGATGGTTCCGCCGAACAAAATAACGTCCTGAGGAACGATCGCCATTTGGTTTCTGAGCTCTGTTAATGAATACGATCGCGTGTCTTTGCCATCAATTCTGATCATCCCATTGTCGGGATCATAAAAGCGCAAAAGCAATTGTGTAATGGTCGATTTCCCCGCTCCACTTGGTCCTACAATCGCGATACTTTGACCTGGAGTGGCATGAAAACTCACATCACCTAGTACCAACATCTCTTTTCTAGCTGGGTAAGAAAAACCAACAGCATCGAAAACTACATCGCCGTTCACACGGAGATTGGACGATTCAGTTTCAGATTTCAAGTCGATGGTTTCTGCCTCTTGATCAAGGATCTCGAAAATCCGTTCTGTTGCACCAACGGCCTTTTGAATTTGGGCATAAAGTTCAGCCAAACCACCAATAGAGGCACCAATAAATGAAGTGTACAACACAAAGGAAATCACTTCTCCAAACTTGATTTCACCACGTTGCATCAGGATGGTAGCATACCAAACAATTCCTACAATAGCACCAAATAAAGCAAGGATGATAAATGAAGCAAACAAACCACGTGAAAATGCCGATTTTAAAGACAGTGCAGCAATTTCCTTTACCGATATCCGGTAACGAGCTACTTCGAGCATTTCATTGGCGAACGATTTCACATTCACAATTCCCTGCATGGTTTCTTGCACGATCGTGTTAGAAACGGCAACTTGGTC
>Ga0247831_1007608_pt1 | contig 11977 bp, 10 predicted proteins | sample LaCruzMarch2015__9_FD_192406 | JGI IMG/M metagenome (GOLD analysis project Ga0247831, IMG submission 192406) | Freshwater microbial communities from meromictic Lake La Cruz, Castile-La Mancha, Spain - LaCruzMarch2015_1m | ecosystem: Environmental > Aquatic > Freshwater > Lake | place: Spain...
GAAAAATCGAAAAACGAAAATTTTAATTTCCCCTATTTGTATGATGGCACACAAAAAGTAGCCAAACAATTTAAAGCAGATAAAACACCACATGCCTACTTAATTTGGAGAGAAAATAACAAATGGGTTATAAAGTACAACGGTGCTATTGATGATAACGGAGCAGAGGCTGAAAAAGTTAAAAACGCATATTTATCAATGGCTGTAGAAACTCTTTTAAAAGGACATAATCCACAAGTTACAGAAACAAAATCTATAGGTTGCCAAATACATTTTAGAAAATAGATTTACTTTTGCATTTTAAAGTCAATTTAATGCAAACAAATAAACTTACACTTTTTCTTCTTTTTTCATTATTTACTTTCCAATTATCAGCACAATGGAAAAAATGTGAAACTGCCCCAAATTACAAAGGCAAGCAAGATGATATATTTTTTATTGATGAAAATCTTGGTTGGTACGTAAATGGCTCCGGACAAATATTTAAAACATATAATGGAGGTCAAATTTGGGCTGAAGTTTTTAAACAGCCCGGCACTTTTTTCAGATGTATTGGATTTGTGGATAGCTTGAATGGCTATGTTGGTAACATTGGAACCGATTATTTTCCGGGTGTAACAGACACAATTCCATTATATCAAACCAAAGATGGAGGTAATTCATGGCAGCCTGTAAGTTATAATGGCCCATAAATTAAAGGTATTTGTGCTATCGATATTTTAAAAATACCGTATATAAATTCAGGCGTTTTAGATTATAAAATTCAAATTGTAGCTGCAGGCAGAGTTGGAGGGCCTTCTGGAATAATTAAATCAACTGATGGTGGCATTTCATTTAAATCAGTGGAAATGAATGCAACGTGCGCTTTTATTTTAGATGTTAAATTTTTTAATGCAGATGAAGGCATCATATGTGCAGCAAGCAGTGATGACCTAGAAAAAACAAATGCACTTATTTTAATGACCAAAGATGGTGGCTTAAGCTGGCAAAATAAATATCAAAGCAAACGTAATTTTGAACTCACCTGGAAGTGCTCGTTCCCCAGCAGAATGACCGGATATGCAACCATACAAAGTTATAATCCAGATTCTTTAGCTAATACAAGATATATTGCTAAAACCATTGATGGAGGCGAAACCTGGAGTGAAATTTTATTAAACAATGATTTTGCTTGTCGCGAATTTGGTGTTGGATTTGTTACCAACAATTATGGTTGGGTTGGAGGTATGAGCAGTTCTTATGAAACAAATGATGGTGGAAAAAATTGGACTAAAATAAACATAGGAAAGGCTGTGAATAAATTTAGAATTATCAAAAAAAATAAAAACTTTACCGCCTACAGTATCGGAACTGAGGTATTCAAAAATACTGGTGTTATACCCGAGTAATTTATGCCGATGTAAAATAAATAATGGCCCAAATTTGTTTCACGGCTTTTGTTCCAAACTATTTCCGATCGACATTTACCAATGTACGATTTTAAAGTTATTGGTATAGTTTTAAAATCAAATTGGAACTACTGGCCTATTAAGGACATTACTAGTTTTGTAAAACAACATTTAGCTTTGGTTTACTCAAAGGGTTAAGCTTGCTTTTCTGCTTTAACTGCACTTCCATAACTTGGACAAGCCCTACCATTATGCGTACGGCAAGAAGAAATGGTTAAAAATAGTATTGCCGCGGCTAAAAATAATATAGTAGTCTTAAAATTAGTTGTACTCATTTATGCTAAATAATTTAATGTAATTATATAAAAAAAAACAACGAGCAAATGTTATTATTTCAAAATACTTTGAAAGGTTTTTAAACAGTAATATTTTTAATACTTGTTTATATTTTAAGTTCCAAAATAATGTGTAATGTGAACCTGTCAATAGTTCCATAAAGATGCACCAAATCAATTGTTACACTAGAGAATTTCGATTTCATTACTTTCCAATTTCTTTACGCCTGTAATTTCTTGTAATGAAACTTTAAGCATTGCTTTTGCAACTATTTGACCATGAATGCCTCGATATTTTTTAAAAGGACCTAAAAATATTGGACCTAAAACTTTCATTATAAACTTACCAATGAGTTCACCTAAACGAAATTCTTGTCTGGCCCCAAAAAGTAAAGAAGGACGCATGAAAACAGTTTTTTGAAATCCCAGTTTTTCAATGGCTTGTTCCATTTTACCCTTGGTTTGCAAGTAAAAATTATTTGAATTTGCATTGGCTCCTAATGAAGATACAACCACACAAGAGGCTACCCCATTTTTTTTGTCAATATGAGCTACATTAACTGGTATATCGTAATCAACCTTTAAAAACGACTCCTTGGAGCCTGCTTTAGCCATGGTAGAACCTATGCAAATAAAAAGACAGGAGCCATTAATATGTGAAGCAATCTGATCTAAATGATTAAAATCAGTTTCAATGTAGGTTAATTTATTATTTTTTGAAGGCAAAGGTGTTCTAACAAATGCAATTACCTGCGTGTATTTTTCATTATTGAGTAAATATTCCAGTAAATAGCTCCCTATTAATCCTGTTGAACCAATAATTACTGCCTTATTTTGCATAGGTATATTTTTCTGTAAATATATGATTTGCCGTTTAATTGCAATGGTAAAGTATACTTAAATAAGCAAATAAGAATACTTAAAATTGGTGTTGTACAAAAGAATACGAAATTAAACTTTTAAAAAAATAGGCTAAGAGGAAATAATGAAAATAAAAAAGCACCATTAATGATTAATGGTGCTTTTTTTACTAATTAGATACTGAAATCTAGTTTCCAGTCCAAACGATAAATTTACTGTTGTCAGCATACTTGTTCATAGCATCTGATCCTTTGAATACAACCCACCAGAAATCTACGCAAGCAGTTACACCACCCACAACTGGAATACAGAAATAGTACCAAAATAATTGTTTTCCACCTGTACCCATATAATAACGGTGTAAAGCAAATTCACCACAAAAGAATGCACGAAGTAAGTATCCGCCTACAGTTTTATCACCTTTAGTTACCGCTTGTGTTGATGGATTCATCAAGGCATAAGCCTCTTCAGAAACAGTAAAGGTAACATCATCTGAAGCAGAAAATAATTGATCTACTGCAGCTTCATCAACTTTATAGGTTGAAGCCGAAGCCAAATTTGTTGCAAACAGGCACGTAAAAAATGCCAAACTAAAAAGTAATTTTTTCATATAAGTTGGTTTAAATTGTTTTGGGCAAATATATAATTTTTTTCACAAAAAAATATCTTTTTATTTTTTTGTTGAAACTTTACAACTATCGGTAAAGGTTAATTTTAACCGCATTTTCATAACAATATGTAAACTTTTTAATTAACAACCTAAAAACAAAACCAAAAGAAATTGTTTTATACCGATTACACTTTCAATTTAGTCCAATTGCGGCCAAGCCTTATTGTACTATTCTCAAGTTGTATCGGCATTAACCATTGTAAATTTATTAAACAGCTTTGGGCTATTTAATAAATACAATTGGTATTATTTCTTTATTTGAAATCAGAAACTATGTATTTAACTTTTTGAACTCTAAATATACTGATCAACAAGTTCAGCAAGACAATACTAAAGTTATGACGAATGTTTTAAATTAAAAAAGCTGCCTTTTAGAGAACAGCTTTTTTAACGATAAGATATGTATAAATTAACTCCCCGCAGATAGCTTGTTATCAATAAATCCAGCAGGATTTGGTGTAATACTTAAAACAGGAATCTTTGAATGATTGACCACTTGTTGCGCATAAGGACCCATTAAAATTCCTGAAAAATTTTCTTCTTGTTCGGTCATTATTACAATAAGATCACTTTTTCGCTTTTTTGCATATTTCATTGTAACCGTCGCAAGATTCTCACCTTCCACCATTTCCATAGAATAATTAATTTCGTGCTTGGCAAAATATTTCTCCACTTGCTCTAATTTTTTGTCTAGTAACAAGGCGGCATCATCATCATCTACACTTAAAATGCCTAAGATATGCACTTTTGAATTATATTTTTTTGCCAACTCAAGCACATAACGAACTTTCTCTCTCGAAGGATCTGAACTATCAATTGGACAAAGTATATTCTCAAAACCAAGTTTTGAAGCATGCGTTTGCACTGTAATTACAGGAACTTTTGCCTCTGTAACAACTCTAAATGCATTACTACCCATAAAAAACTCTTCAAAGCCACTTACACCATGGGTTCCCATAATTATAACATCTGCTTTGCTTTCTATAGTTGCATCAGAAATACCCTTTGCAATTTTACCTGCTTTAATCAAATAGGTTACCTTTCCTCCTACCTTAATTTTAAGCTCAGTAGCCAGAGCACCCAACTTTTCATTAATTATTTGCTCGGCATATTTTTTATCAGATGCAGTAAAAGTTCCTAAATCTAATTTGGCAACCTTTGTTTCCATTACATGCGCTAAAATCAAATCTGCTTTAAATAGTTTTGCCATAAAGGTGGCATGCTCAAGAGCCAACAAACTGTTCGCTGATAAATCAACAGGAACTAAAATTTTATTTATTTTAAAGGATTTCATAAGCAGAGTATTTTCTATTTGTTTTGCCAAATTCTGAAATAAATACCAACTTTCAAAATTTATTTTATGATTGTTTACTTTGAAAAGTAGCTAAGCGGCACATCGCCCTTAAAATCAACTGGCATTTTTTTAGATACACCAAGTGCCTTTGCTGTAATATTACCATTGCAGGTAAGATTTACCTTTTTTGACATAATAATGGAAAGTAAAGAGGAAAAACCACCCACAGCAAGATCACTGTAATTTGCCTTTATAACAAAACGATGAGCCTTTTCGCTGCGAGCATTAATTTTTACCTTTTCCGCCAATTTTATTTTTCCAATATTGGTTTGATTTACCATTACATTCATATCTAAATCAGATACAGTAATAGCCAACTTATTGGGATTTTTCAAAAGAATAAATAGTTCAACCACCGCTCCTTTGCTATCGGTGCTGAGCAATTTAAAAGATTCTACTTTCTTAAATTCAACTTCTTTAAATGTACATGAACTAATACTCAGAAGAACTATTGTAATAAAAAAAAAGGAGCTCAAAAATTTCTTGTTAAACATGGTATAATGTTTTTAGTTTAGGCCTATTACGAAGCATATCAATAGAAGTTGCCCAAGCTGCAATCAACTACTTACAAGAATTGTTAAATAATACCAATGTGATTTTTAAATTATGCCAATAATTTAAAATCTTACGTTGGTAAATGTCGATCGGAAATAGTTTGGGACAAATTCCCTGAAACAAATTTGGGCCATTACTTATTTCACATCGTTATAAAATCTTATCCTAAATAAAGCGAACTAAATAAATCTTTGCTATCATAGCTAGAGTAATCAAAACTGATTTGCGATGTAGCAGAACAACTCATACTTAAGCTAAAAAGTGCTCTCGCACTTGGGTCATAATGGTCAGTTCCTCCTTGGTTTAACTCATTATGCAGTTCATTTTTAAAGCCATTGCGTCCAATTGTAGATGCTACATTAATTGTCGTGTTAAAATTACCCCAAAGATCAGATGTATTTAAAAAATTACATAGTTTTTTAATCTCCAAATGATAATGCGCTAATACTTCAAAGTAGCTTTCGCTGTTGCAATGAGCTATATCAGTATCCTCCAAGTTTAATATGAGGTTTAAATTGTTAGGCCATTCAAAATACGCGTAGGCTTTTTCAAAAATCGCAGCATCATTTCTGTAAGGTTCTAAAATACCTTTTGAATTTGTATGAATTACCGAAATTGGCAACAAAGAGTTTTTTACTGCATGCGTTACTTCGGAATGCTTATTACTAATAAATATATTTTTTACAGAATCATCTTTTAAAGCCTGCAGAACAGCAATCATGGCTGCTGTATGTTCCATACTTTGGCCTGTATAATTTACATTAGTTCTGCAGTTTAATGTCATATTAGCATAATCATCAAATAGCTTTAAGGAAGGATTATTTTCAAACCCAATAATATCATTAAAGCAAACACCACCACTCATTAAAATAAAAACGTTTAACGACTTCCTTGTAGATAAATCTTTACCGTAAATACTATTGCTGAGCGCCAATCCTGCAATCCCTAATCCAGTATTTCTAATAAAATTCCTACGTTTCATTTTGTATTATTTTTTGTAAAGTTCGCTAAAGTTTTGATAGAAATGAGGAATAGTTTCTATACCCTTATAGAAATTGAATAAACCGTAACTCTCATTTGGCGAATGTATGGCATCTGAATCTAAACCAAAACCTAATAAAACCGAATCTAAGCCAAGTACAGATTTAAACATGGCAACAATAGGAATGCTTCCACCGCTGCGCACTGGAACAGGTTTTTTGCCAAAGGTAGCTTCCATAGCTATTGACGCCGCCTTGTATGCAATAGAATTACTTGGTGTTACTACTGGCTCTCCTCCATGATGTGGTGTTACCTTAACTTTAACAGATGGAGGTGCAATTTTTGAAAAATAATCTGCAAACAAAGCTGTTATTTTATCACTATTTTGATGTGGAACCAAACGCATCGAAATTTTGGCATAAGCCTTGGAAGCAATTACTGTTTTAGCACCTTCACCCGTATAACCTCCCCAAATACCATTCACATCTAAAGTTGGACGTATAGAGGTTCTTTCATTAGTCGAGTAACCTTCTTCACCATGAATATCACTTAAATCAAGCGCCTTCTTATATGCATCTAAATTAAATGGAGCCTTGGCCATTTCAGCGCGTTCTTCACCGCTTAAAATTTCTACATCATCATAAAAACCAGGAATTGTAATGTGGTTCTTATCGTTTTTTAACTGTGCAATCATTTGGCATAAAATATTGATGGGATTGGCCACTGCTCCGCCATAAAGGCCAGAATGCAAATCTCTGTTTGGACCTGTTACCTCAACTTCAACATAACTTAATCCTCTTAAACCAACTGTAATAGATGGTATGTCATTAGCAATGATACCCGTATCAGAAATTAAAATGATATCTGCCTTTAGTTTTTCTACGTTTTTATTTACAAAAATACCAAGATTGGTTGACCCAACTTCTTCTTCGCCTTCAATCATAAACTTTACATTGCAAGGCAAAGTATTCGTTTGAATCATCGCTTCAAATGCCTTTACATGCATAAACATTTGTCCCTTGTCATCACACGCTCCTCTAGCATAAATTTTATCATTTTTAACCACAGGATCAAATGGTTTTGAATGCCATAAATCTAAAGGGTCTGCTGGTTGAACATCGTAATGACCATAAACTAAAATGGTTGGTTTTGAAGCATCAATCATTTTTTCGGCATACACTATTGGGTAGCCTTCAGTGGCACATATTTCTACTTTGTCAGCACCAGCTTTTTTTAGTGAGCTAGCAACAGCATCAGCGGTATTAATAACATCATTCTTATATGTTGGATCCGCACTTACCGATGGAATTCTTAACAATTCAAAAAGTTCATCTAAGAAACGCTGTTTGTGGCTATTTATGTATTCATTTATCATTTTATAGATTTTAAAAGTTGTTTCACAAATGTATTAGTTAATTTTTAAAGCTCAATACCTATCTGCAACATTTCGTTCGTTTGATTGCAATTAACTTTTCACTTCCATTAAAAATTTTTAAGTCTTGATTAAAACAATGTTGATTCAGTTAAACCTTACCAAAAGTAATTTTGACAATTGCCTTATGTGATCAGTTTTGGCATGCGCTAAAAGGCAAGTTATTCCCAATTTACGCAGTAAGAATCGTTATCAACAAAATCGCAAAATAACACCAAGTGCTCTCGGACTATTTTTGATTGAAAGAATAGCGGGCTATTTTGAAATTTAAAATGGGAGTAGGTGCCTCAGATTGAAGTAAAATAAAGTTGAGTAAATTTCTAATAAAGATTTGGTTTAAACTATCGATATTATTAGCTATGCAACAAATATGAGTAGTAAAATACACTTACTAAACAAGTCTAATAAATTAAAAACCTACTCCTAAGTTTTTAATTAAATAAAGGTATGTTTCTTCGATTAAAATCTTTAATTGCAGTGGCAATGTAAGCTGTTCTCCATGCTGCTACTGCCTCTTTGTTGAGCAACTCTAATATTGGTTGATCATCAGTAAGAATAGGCGCTGCAGCAATTTCATTCTCAGAAAAAATAAATCCCATTTTTTTGGTATTAAATTTATTTTTTTTAGCAAAAACAAGCAAATTACTTTCTTCTTCCTTTGCAGCGCTTGAAAGTACATTTGTATAAAAACCTGCATTTTGAATTGTTTTAACGATAGCTTTTATTCCATCACTCCTATGACCATTCCTGAAACCGTATCCATTAAGCACAATCATACCACCATTATTAAGCGATTTCTTTACCGCTTCTAAACTTTCCTGTGTAATAATGTGCGCAGGATTCTCCTCTCCTTTAAACACATCAAAAATAACGAGGTCGTATTTCTTTTTAGCATTATTAATATGTCTTCGAGCATCATCTATAAATAAATTCACTTTAGGGTTCAATTCAAAATATGCTTTAGCTGCAACAACAACTCGTTCATCTAATTCAACAACATCAACTTCAAAATTATTCTTAATTAACTCGTTTGCAACACATCCACCACCAAGACCAAGCAACAATACATTTCCACTTTTTACTTGATTCACACTTTCACTCACCATCAATGGAACATACGAAAAATAAGTATTTACGCTATCGTGCTTATTATAAATTGCTTGAATAACCCTGTTAAAAAGCATCATTCTAATGTAATAACTTGGGCTTGATTGAGCTTCATAAACAGGATAATCAACCACCATTATTTGTCCTAAAATACCTTCTTTTTGATAAAGAATTTTTATATCAGAATTAGCAATACTTTCTTTATTAAAATAACTTCCAAGAACGACAAAACACAATAATACTGCAACTGCTTTTTTAGGATAATTTACAATCGCTATCAAAGGCAAAATAGCCAAACAAAGTCCAGTGCAGTAGGCAGGTTTTATTAATCCAAAATTAGGTATAATAAAAAAACCCATCGCAAAAGTGGCAATAATACCACCCAATGTAGAAATAGCATAAATACTTCCCGAAATTTTACCCGCATTATTTGTATCATCACTTAACCTCTCGATAATTAATGGCGAAACCATTCCCATTAAAAATACAGGTGGCATCAGAAAAAGTATGGTAGAAACAATTATCGAAGTCAACAAAGGCAGATTGGCAGTGATATACAAAATCAGCTGTGAGCTAAGTGGCATAAATGCTGTAAAAATAGCTGCAGCTAAAACTATATAAAAAAGAAAATTATTGTTCTTATTTTTCTCAGCAAAAAAACCTCCCGTAAAATAACCTAAAGCCAAACCACCCAGAGTAACTGCCATCACTGTGGCCCACACATACAAAGAAGATCCAAAATAAGGCGCAAGCATTTTGGCCCCAATCAACTCAGCACTCATTACTGATGCTCCTTCTATAAATGAAAGTGTAAACAAAAAAGCACGGTATTGAGTCACTATTTTCATAATTTAATGTGAGCCACTTTTAATAATCGTGTACTTTGACTTAAGTTTCAAAAACCAACCTTCAAAAAAGGTAAAAGAAAGCCATGATACAAATATAGATACAGCTGTTATAACTGTATACATTAATAATTGCGGCAAGAATTCATTAGAAGGTTCGATGCCGATTTGTTTGAACAAATAAAACATGGCCGGTATTAGCATAAAATGATACATATAAATACTGTACGAAATTTTACCAAGGAAATTATATACCCTATTTTCTAACTTTAAAAATGATTTGGGATTGCCAGAAACATTGGCAATAATTAATAAAAATATTACACTGTAAACCAAGTGCACTCCATCTTGCACTATAGCCGGAGTAAACAATATTAAAAAAGGAATTGCAATTAAAGCCAAAGGCAAAATTACAGGATGGTACACAATACTCTTAAATTTTTTTGGATATTTAAATAGAAAAAATGCTCCCATACCACCAGTTGTCATGCATTCAATTTTACTCATTGCAAAAAACTTTTTTATTATCACCAAAGTTGGATTTCCTAAACCCAATTTAAACATCAATAAAATCAAAACTTTAATCCCAATCATCACAAAAAATACAAGCATCAACATATTGAAAACACTTTTAGCTTTTTTAGCCAAAACAGGCCATATCAAATAAAATTGTTCCTCAACACCTATTGACCATGTTTGGCTTATTAAAGGCACTGGATTAAACATTGAATGTGCTATATTGGGAAATATTATTAAGTATAAAAAAAGATTTAATCCGTAATGTTCATTAAGTTCTTTGTTCGTAAAGTTAAATCCACCTGTAGTGATATATGGGATAACAAAAAAGCCAAGAATTACTATCAAATAATACAGCGGCCAAATCCTAAGCACCCTGCGCCAATAAAATTTTTTAACAGCTACTGTTCCTGTTTTAGCTTTTTCTACAAGTAATAAATATGTAATTAAAAATCCACTCAATACAAAGAAAAAATATACACCTAAGCCACCTGCGTGGAAGATAATTTTTTGCAGAATATGAGTTAAGGTAAGTTCATCCGAGGCATTTTCAACCCATAACGTAGGATATCCTTTAAAATGCTTTACCAATTCAATATGTGTAACCACAACAGAAAAAGCTGCAAAAAATCTTAATCCATTTAGTCCAGGAAAATATACTTTATCATTTTCCATGAATATTGTATTTCATAAGGGGGTTTAATCTTTAAATAAGAAACAAATATCTTATTTTTTTCGAATAGTTTAAAGCTACATTAAGTTTTAAATCGTGATATTAAAATTTATCAGCAATTAGGGTTGTTTTAGTTCGTATCCCATTTCAATAACACAGTTGTAACCATATACTTTATGTTTTCTAATTGATGCTCCAACGTACTTTACTTCCTTATTCAATAACGATTTTCGGTGACTTAAATCAGGAATATCCTCATCAATCAATAAATCTATAACAATACTTAGTGCATCACTATAACCGTATTGACAGTTTTCCAAAGCCATTAAGTATCTATTACTAAGCTTACTTGCTCTTTTCCCATAGCTCTCTCCTTTTAACGAAATATGACCAGTCTTTCCTTGTACCCCCATATCTGTAGCATGTTTCCTTGCTTCTTCATACAAATCATATTTTGGTTCAACTACATCGATTGACGGCATACTTTCGAGCTCTTTAATTAAACTTTCTAAATAGATGCTCTTTTCAATTGCCGCAGTATCCAAATAATTTCTCAAATAAGTTTTAGCAAATAATTTCGGATTTACTCTTACTAAATTTATATAAAAAATTACACCCTTTTCCTCAGCAGTAAGATAATTAGTGTCTTTTGCTGTTTTGCATTTTGCTATTGTGGCTCTATCCCATTCTTGATCATCTATTTTAAATGAAACAAAGGTTAATGTTAACAAAGCAAGTAAATGCAACTTCATAGTATATCTTTGATTTAGAAAATATAACTTATACATCAACAACTATAAAATAGTTTAAAAAACTTGCACGCCATCACTATATGTTTTCAATACTTTTATGTAAGGAATATCATATTCATTGCATTGCATAACATCTTTATCTATAATTATGTAGTCAGCAGCCTTTCCTGCCTCTAAACTACCTTTTATTTTTTCTTCAAAACCTGCATAGGCTGCCCAAATAGTAAAAGCTTTAATTGCCTCTTCTCTGCTAATTTTATTTTTTGGCTCAAAACCATTGGCTGGTATTCTCTTTAAATCTTGTCGAACAACAGCCGCATAAATTCCTCTAAACGGATTAATTCCTTCCACCGGAAAATCACTCCCTCCTGCAATCATACCTGCATGCTCAATCAATTTTTTATAGGCATAAGCATTACTTGTTCTCTCTTTTCCTAGTCTGTCATAAACCCAGTACATATCAGAAATAGCATGTGTTGGTTGTACCGATGGAATAATTTTATTGATA
>Ga0247831_1007610_pt1 | contig 11974 bp, 9 predicted proteins | sample LaCruzMarch2015__9_FD_192406 | JGI IMG/M metagenome (GOLD analysis project Ga0247831, IMG submission 192406) | Freshwater microbial communities from meromictic Lake La Cruz, Castile-La Mancha, Spain - LaCruzMarch2015_1m | ecosystem: Environmental > Aquatic > Freshwater > Lake | place: Spain...
CTTGGTTCCTAACAGTCAATGGACTCACCTGGAAGCGCGCTGACAGCGAAACTGCCGGCACTCCCAAGAACCAGGACTCCCCTAATGGGTCCCCTGCCCCTCGTGCCAACACTGCTGCCACCCTCCTCAATGGAAAGATTTATCTTTTCGGAGGCCATGGTGGAGTCAACTATCAGAGAGTCGCTTTCAACGACCTCTTCTGCTTCGATCTTGAGACCCAGCAATGGACCAAGATTGAGCCCGCGAACAACCCCCCTGAAGGTCGTGGCGGTCACTCCATGTTCTCAGTTGCCAACATGCTCTACGTCTACGGAGGCTGGAACTCTGAGTCCCAGTTCACCAACACCATCCGCTACAACCTCGAGACCAACGAGTGGTACGACCCCGACATCTACAACGACCTCCCCAGATGGAACCACTGCGGTATCATGGTCGAGGCTATCCCCTCCTGGAAATACTTCATCTTCGGTGGTGAAACCGGTGAGTTCCCCGAAGGTGGCCCCAGAAACTTCGGTAGCTTCACCAACTCGGCCTGCTTCCTCGATATCGATTCCCTGAGATGGTCCACCATTTTCCTGGAGGACAACAGCGATGGCGGCAAGGCCCTCGTCCCCTCCCCAAGAGAATACGCAGCAATGTCCTATGACCAAAAGGACTCTAGACTGGTCCTCTTCGGTGGCTGGAGCAACGGCTGGCTCAATGACCTCTACTCACTGAACGTCAGCAAGATCACTGGTCCTCCTTATGCAGTGGTAGACGTCGTTCCAGGCCTTGGTCAGCTCTCAGGTAACGTGCCAGTGACCATTAAGGGTGTCGGCTTCAAGGATGCCAACATCAAGGTCATCTTCACCTGCGGCAAAACCCCAGTTGATGCCCCTTCCAAGATGAGCATTGAGGTCACAGGTACCTTCATCTCTGAGACTGAGGTCAGCTGCTACACCCCCAACTATGAGGCTTTTGGCCCCAAGGATGCCATCGTGCAGCTCTCCATCCAGGGTGGTGACCTCACAACTACATGGGCCCCTTTCACCTATTTCATGAACACCCGCGCCTACAAGTCACTCGCTTATGGACCTGGTCTCCTTCATGAAGGTTCAGTTGGCCACCCCACTGAGTTCCTCATTCAAGCCAGAAACGAGCTTGGTGAGAACAGAAAGTCTGGTCGTGATAACTTCCAGGTTAGAGTCCTCAAGGTTGGTGACAACTCTGAGATTCCTTCCACCCTCACTGACAAGGACAACGGTACTTACTCAGTAAAGTACGAAGTTCACGAGGAATGCGACACCAAGATCGAAATCCTCTTCGAGGACGACAAGGGTAAGATGGTCCACGTCCGTGGTAGCCCCTACAAATCTTCATTCAAGGCTGCCGCTCCTGCCAACGTTAACAACCTTACTGGCCCCGCCATGGTTAAGTACATCTCATCCGGTCTTGAGGAGCTCCACTCCTTCATTCTTGAATCCACCAAGGGTGCTCAGACTAAGGATAAGAACATCCAGGATGTCAAGACCCTGATCTCAGTTAAGGACTACGTTGACACTGTCTTCGCGCAGACCGAGGAAATCATCCTGAAGTTAGATTGCCTCGAAGAGTCCCTTAAGATGTTCCAGGAGCACGGCATTGCCAAGGACTCCTAAGTCAAGCAGATCAAGAAGCTCTCTGACGAGTTCGTTAACCTTCGCAAGCTTGCAAAGGACATCCGCAAGGAGATCACTCCCATGGTACAGGCCGAGAAGGATAAGACCACTAACATGATCAAGAAGTTCGAAGAGGACCTCAAGGCCTACACCACTGAGCTCAAGAAGCGCGACTTCTATCAGTACAAGACTGGACCTCAGGACTCCAAGGCCCGCCTTGCCCTCGTTGGCGACGAGCTCAAGCACTTCGATGACAGAACCGTCGATCTCGGCTACAATGCCAACAAGTTCGATAACCCCGACATGATCCAGAACTCAATTAAGTCTGTTGAGGGTATCAAGCAAGAAATTGCTAACATGGTTGTCCTTTGGGACTTCATTCAAAAGATGCTGGAGACCTTCGAAGAAAACATGAGATCTCAATGGGTTAAATCAAACCCCACCGACATGGAAGATGAGATCAAGAACAGATTCAAGACCCTCAAGGAAATGCGCTGCGACAAGAAGTGCAATGCCTATCAGGGCGTGCAGGAAGATATCAAGAAATGGCTCGTCTTCCTTCCTCTGATCTCCGATCTTAGAGATCCCGCTATGCGCGATCGCCACTGGACCGCCCTTAAGAACAAGGTCCAGAAGGACTTCACTGTTGATGAAAAGCTCCTCCTCCGTGATGTCTACAACCTCAATCTTAACAAGTATCAGGAGGACGTTGAGGAAATCACAGATCAGGCCAGACAAGAGGCAAAGATGGAGAAGACCCTTAACAAACTTGAGGAGACCTGGAAGGATGTCACCTTCGAATTCTCCCAACACAAGAACACAGACCTTAAGCTGATCAGATTGAGCGAGGAAAACTTCGAAATGCTCGAGGAGAACCAGGTCGCTGTCACCTCTATGTTCTCATCTCGCTACCTCGCCACCTTCGAAGACAAGTGCGTTTACTGGCAGAAGTCACTCGCTGGCATTGCCGAAGTCATCACTGTCATTGCTGAGGTTCAAAGACTCTGGTCTTTCCTCGAGAACCTCTTCATCGGCTCTGAGGAAGTGAAGAAGGAACTCCCCAAGGAGTCCGAGAAATTCGTCGGCATTGACAAGGAAGTCAAGATCATCCTCAAGGATGGTGAGCAGAAGAAGATCGCTATCATCTTCTGCAACCAGGGTAACATCCTGAAGAGACTCGAGGATGTGCAGAACCAGCTAACCCTTTGCGAGAAGGCCCTTAACGATTTCATGGATGGCAAGAGACGTGCCTTCCCCAGATTCTACTTCGTCGCCACAGCTGACCTGCTTGATATCTTGTCCAACGGTAACGCTCCCAGCAAGATCATGTGCCACATGCCCAAGATTTTCCAGGCTATCGAAACCCTTTACCTGAAGGAGGACGGTGATCGCCCCATTGCCACCGGCATGGAGACCTGCGTCGGTAAGGAAGTCGTTCAGTTCCCCAAGCCCCTCAAGCTGAATGGCAAGGTCGAGAACTACCTCATGGATGTCATCGACTGCATGAAGAGCTCCCTTAACATCATTGCTTCTAAGAGTGTCGTTGCTCAGCACTCAATGACAAAGCAAGACTGGGTTAAGTCAGATCCTGCCCAGGTCACACTCCTGGTTAACATGTCCAACTGGGCTCGCAATGTCGAGGGCGCCTACAGCAACCTCAAGGCAAACCCCAAGGCCATGGAGAATGCACTTGAGGACTAGATTAACGGTCTCTCTGAACTCATTAAGATGGCTCAGGGTGACCTCGATAGACCTCTCCGTCAGAAGGTCATGTGCCTCATCACAATCGATGCTCACTCCAGAGATATCATTGATAAGATGATCGTCGAGAAATGCACATCCGCCGACGACTTCCAGTGGCAGGCTCAGCTCAAGGTGTACTTTGACACCGGGAAGAGTGATTTCTTCTTCAGAATCGCTGATGCCAAGCTCTGGTACGGTTATGAGTACCTTGGTAACGGTCCCAGACTCGTCGTTACCCCTCTTACCGATAGAATTTACGTCACAGCCACACAGGCCCTTCACTTGAAGATGGGTTGCGCTCCCGCCGGTCCCGCTGGTACTGGCAAGACAGAGACAACAAAGGATCTCGCCAATGCCGTCGCCAAGGCTTGCTACGTCTTCAATTGCTCCGATAACATGGATTATCTCGGTCTCGCTGGTATTTTCAAGGGTCTTGCCGCCTCTGGATCTTGGGGTTGCTTCGATGAGTTCAACAGACTCGTCCCCGAAGTGCTCTCTGTGTGTGCCGTCCAGTTCAAGGCTGTCCTCGACGCCATCAAGGAAGACAAGAAGAGATTCCTCCTCTAAGGAGATGAGATCGGTCTGGATCCCACTTGCGGTGCTTACATTACCATGAACCCCGGTTATCTCGGTCGTTCTGAGCTCCCTGAAGGTCTTAAGGCCCTTTTCAGACCTATCACTGTCGTCGTTCCCGATCTTCAACTTATTTGCGAAAACATGCTCATGGCTGAAGGTTTCATTGAGGCTAAAGCTCTCGCGACCAAGTTCACAGTGCTTTACTTCCTCTGTAGAGATCTTCTCTCTAAGGCTGCTCACTACGATTGGGGTCTAAGAGCTATCAAGTCCGTGCTGGTCGTCGCCGGTACCTTCAAGCGTGCTGAGCCTACTCAGTCTGAGTAAGCCCTGCTCATGAGAGCCCTGAGAGATTTCAACATCCCTAAGATCGTCGCCGATGATCTTGACATCTTCTTCGGTCTTCTCGGTGATCTTTTCCCCGGTGTTGACGTCCCAAGAAAGAGAGACGTGAGATTCGAAGCAATTGTTAACGATGCTGCCAAGGATCTTGGACTTCACAACGACCCCGAGTTCATTCTCAAGGTCGTCCAGCTTGGAGAACTCCTTGAAATCAGACATTGCGTCTTCACCATGGGTAATCCCGGGTCTGGTAAGTCCAGCACCTGGAAGACCCTTGCCAAGGCTCAGGATAGAGACAACAAGAAGACTGTTGTCGTTGATCTCGACCCTAAAGTCGGCTCAACCAACGAGCTCTATGGTTATGTGCTCCTCTCAACAAGAGAGTGGAAGGATGGTCTCCTCTCTAAGACCATGAGAGACTTGTCTCAGGCCCCAGGCACAAACCCTAAGTGGATCATTCTCGATGGTGATCTTGACGCCAACTGGATCGAGTCCATGAACTCTGTGATGGACGATAACAAACTCCTCACCCTTGCCTCCAACGAGCGTATCACCCTGAAGCCCTACATGAGACTCATCTTCGAAATCCGTGACTTGCGTTTCGCCACCCCCGCTACTGTGTCTCGTGCCGGTATCCTTTTCATCTCCGACTCCTTCGGTTCCCAATGGAGATCCTACGTCAAGTCTTGGATCATGAAGAAAACTTACGACGAGGAAAAGAAGCAGCAGCTCGCTCTCTTCTTCGAGAAGTATCTCCCCGAGACCTTCATCCAAGTAAAGAAAGCCTTCAAGTATCTCATCCCTACCATGGAAATGGCCATCGTTATCTCCATGTGCAGACTTCTTGAGTCTATCCTTGACAAGCAAGACGTCAAGGCTCTCGAGTACCTCTTCGTATTTGCCAGTGTCTGGTGCATCGGTGGTGGATTCTCAGAGAAAGACGGAAAAGATTTCAGGAAGGAATTCTCCAACTGGTGGAAGGAAAAATGGAAGACAGTTAAGTTCCCCTCCAAGGGTACCGTCTTCGACTACTTCGTGGACATTGAAAACTCCAAACTCGAAGAGTGGAACAAGATGGGCACTAAGGAAGTTGATCCCGACACTTCCAGACCCATCTCCTCTTACACCATTCCTACCATGGACACAATCTCAGCTAACTACCTGATGAGACAGTTCATCTCTGTTGAGCATTCTCCCATGCTCATCGGTAATGCTGGTTGCGGTAAGACCCAGATCACTATGGGTCTCCTAAATGAGCTCACTACCGCTACCGACCAGTACATCATGCAGATTGTGAACTTCAACTTCTACACTGACTCCATGCTTCTGTAGAATGTGCTCGAGCAGCAGCTCGAGAAGAAGGCCGGTCGTACTTATGCCCCAGTCGGCAAGTACAAGCTGATCTATTTCATCGATGATCTGAACATGCCTGCCCTCGATCCCTACAACACCCAGACTGCCATCTCTCTCCTGAGACAGCACAAGGACTACGAGCACTGGTACGATCGCACCAAGCTGACCCTGAAGGACATCAAGAACACCCTCTACACTGCCTGCATGAACCCTACCGCTGGTTCTTTCCAGATCAACCCCCGCCTTCAGCGTCACTTCTGGACCCTTGCCATTCCCTTCCCTGAGCAGACCTCTCTGTTCACTATCTATAACACCTTCATGAGCAAGCACTTCGCCAAGTTCAAGGGTACCATCCAAGAGCAGGTCATTCCCATCATTAAGACCGCTCTGACCCTTCATGGTGAGATCGAGAAGAACTTCAGAAAGACTGCCGCCAACTTCCATTACGAGTTCAACGTGCGTCATCTTACCAACATCTTCCAGGGTCTCCTCGTTGCCAAGCCCGAGATCATCAAGGAGCCCGATAACCTCATCAAGATGTGGGTTCACGAGTCTGAAAGAATCTATGGTGATCGTCTGTCTTCACCAGAGAACCTCATCACTTACCGTGCCATCGTTGCTGACCTCGTCAAGAAGTCCTTCGCTAAGTACAATCTCACCAAGTACTTCCAGGGCACAAACCCAGAGCCCCTCGTGTTCGCTCAGTTTGTCGAGGGCCTTGAGGAGAAGAAATACGATCAGTTCGGTTCGCTTGAACAGCTTTCTGATAGACTCGCTGAGGCACTCAGAGAGTACAACGATACCAATGCGGTGATGGACCTCGTGCTCTTCGAGGATGCCATGAAGCACGTCTGCAGAATTACTCGTATCATTTCAGCTGATGCAGGTCACGCCCTGCTGGTCGGAGTCGGTGGTTCCGGTAAGCAATCCCTGTCCCGTCTGTCTGCCTTCATCTGCATGCAGACTTGCACAACCATTATGATATCCTCAACATACGGTCTCAACGACCTGAAGACTGACCTCCAGGTCATGTACAACAAGTCAGGTCTCAAGGACGAGGGCATCATGTTCCTCTTGACCGAGGGTCAGATCACCAACGAGAAATTCCTCGTGTTCATCAACGATCTTCTGTCATCTGGTGAGATCGCTGATCTATTTGCCAACGAGGACAAGGACGGTATCGTCAACGGTATCCGCCCCGCAGTCAAGTCTGCCGGTATTCTTGACTCCCGTGACAACTGCTGGAACTTCTACATCCAGCGTGTCAGGAGGAACCTTCACATGTGCCTCTGCTTCTCCCCAGTGGGAGACGGCTTCCGTAACAAGGCCCGTAAGTTCCCCGCTCTCGTTAACAGCACTGTCATCGATTGGTTCCAGCCGTGGCCCGAAGAGGCCCTGCTTTCCGTCGCCAGCAAGTTCTTGGCCGACGTTGAGATGCAATCACAGGAAGTTCGTGATTCCATCGTCAAATTCATGCCCTACTCTTTCAAGACCGTGAACGAGTTCTCCGCCATGATCTTCGAGCAGGAAAGACGCTACGTCTACACCACCCCCAAGTCCTTCCTCGAGCTGATCAAGCTGTTCAAGACCTTGCTGGACAAGAAGAAGAGGGAGCTCGAAGCCAACAAGGAGAAGTACGAGGTCGGAGTCATGAAGCTCAACGAGACCGGTGAGATCGTCGCCAAGCTCGAGGAGGAGCTCAAGGTGTTCTCCGTTGAGGTCGAGGCCAAGAAGAAGAGTGCCGATGAGCAGGCTGCTATTGTCGGAGTCGAGAAGGAGAAGGTGGAGGCTCAATCCTCCATTGCCACCATTGAATCTGAGAAGTGCAACAAGATCAAGACTGAGGTCGAGGCTGAGTCCGAGTCCGTGCAGCGCGATCTTGATGCTGCTCTTCCTCTCGTTGAGAAGGCTAAGGAGGCCCTCAGAGGACTTAACGTGAAGGATTTCCAGACACTCAAGGCCCTGAAATCACCCCCCAAGGATATTGAAAATGTCTTCACCTGTGTGCTCCACTTGCTCTCCGGCAACGAGCCCTCAGTGCCAGTCGACAAGAATGGTAAACTGAAGACTGAGAACAACTGGAAGACTTCTCTGGCTGTCATGGGTAACCCAGCCTACCTCCTGTCAACCCTCGAGGGTTTCAAGGAGAAGATCGATAACGATCTCGTCAGCAATAACAATTTCAAGGCTCTCAGACCTCAACTTGCTGATCCTAACTTCACAGCTGCCATCATTCGTACCAAGTCATCTTGCGCTGGTGGTCTCTGCGATTGGGTTATCAACATTACTATGTACTACGATGTAGTCGTCACCGTCGAGCCCAAGAAGGCTGCCGCTCGTGCTGCCTAAGCAAGACTCGTTGAGGCTAATGCCAAGAAAGCTGAGATGGACGAGTTGGTCGCTGCTCTTAATGCTGCCCTTGCCGTCCTTCAGGGTCAGTTCCAGAAGGCTATGGATGAGAAGAATGCCGCCGAAGCTGAGGCTGCTAGATGCGCTCGCAGACTTGACTCTGCCCAGAGACTCGTCAATGCCCTTGGCAGTGAGTCCGAGCGTTGGAATCAGGCTATCGTTGACCTTGGTGAGAAGCTGATCGTCATCACTGGTGATGTTCTCCTCGCTTCCGCTTTCGTGTCCTATGTTGGTCCCTTCAACAAGAAGTTCCGTGACATGATCACAGTCAACAGATTCCTTGACTTCTTCAAGAAGATGAAGATCCCGATGTCCCCTGACACCAACCCTCTCAGCGTCCTTACTGATGAGGCCACAATCGCAGGATGGAACAACCAAAAGTTACCTTCTGATCGCGTGTCAACTGAGAATGGTGCTATCCTCACCAACTCAGACAGATATCCTCTCATCATTGATCCTCAGCTCCAGGGTATCACCTGGTTGAGAGAGAAGGAAAAGAGCAATGACCTCCAAACCACCCGTCTTTCTAACAACAAGATGATCAAGACCATGGAGTTCGCACTTGAGGCAGGTCAGTCTGTGCTGATCGAGAACATGGAGAACACAATTGATGCCTCCATCCAGCCAGTCTACGCACGTGCCATCATTAAGAAGGGTAAGACTAGATACATCCGTCTTGGTGACAAGGAGTTCACCCTCCACAATAACTTCAAGTTGCTGATGCACACCAAGCTATCCAACCCTCACTATCCTCCTGAAATCCAGGCCGAGTGCACACTAATTAACTTCACTGTCACAGAGGCCGGTCTCGAGGATCAGCTCTTGGCCCTCGTCGTTAAGAAGGAGCGTCCCGATCTCGCCCAGCAGAAAGAGGAGCTTATCAAGCAATCAAACGAGTTTAAGATCAAGCTGAAGTAGCTCGAAGATGACCTTCTCTTCAGACTTGCTAATGCCCAAGGTGATATTCTCGAAAATATTGATCTCATTGAGAACCTCGAGTACTCCAAGAAGATCTCAACTGAGATCAAGGAGAAGGTCGAGATTGCCAAGGTGACCGAGGTCATGATTAACGACGCTTCCGAGGCCTATCGCCCAGCTGCCAGTCGTGGTGCCCTCGTGTTCTTCCTCATGATCGAACTCTACAAGGTCCACTCTTTCTACAAGTTCTCTCTCGATTCCTTCGTTATTGTCGTCAACCGCGCTATCGATATAGTAGCTGAGAGAATGAATCCTAAGAAGGCAGTTAAGGAGCCTGGCGAAGAAGGTGAAGCTGCAGGTGAAGAAGAAGAAAATAAGGAAGATGAGCCTATGACTCCTCGCTCTCTTGGCAAGAGAGTCGAAGCCCTTATTGATTCCATCACTTATCAGGGCTTCAACTACACGAGAAGAGGTCTTCTCGAGCGCCACAAACTTCTAATTGCTACTATGCTCTGCCTCAGAATTTTGATCAGAAAGAAGAAGATTGATGAAGTCGAAGTTATGGCACTCGTTAAGAAAGAGGTTGCACTTGATGTACCTAATCAGGCTGAATCTATGAAATTCCTCCCTGAAGCTATTTGGCCTGCAGTTAAAGGCCTCGAAAGCATCAAGGCTTTTGCCAACCTTATTGGCAACATGGAAAGCGAGGCTCTCTAGTGGAGAAAGTGGTATGCTGAGGAAAAGGCTGAAATTGCCGAGCTTCCTAGAGCTTACAAGGATATTTCTCTTTTCCATAGACTGCTCATCCTAAGAGCAATGAGACCGGATCGTCTCTCTGGTGCCCTCACGCAGTTCGTGGCAGAGAATCTTGGCGAAGAATTCGTCGAGCAGTCACCCTTCGATATGGTCTCTACCTATGCTGAGATGACAGCTGCTACACCTGTCTTCTTCGTACTCTTCCCTGGTGTTGATCCTACTCCCGATGTTGAGAGAGTTGGAAAATAGGTCGGTCCTAACATCGCCGACGGCTCGCTTATCAATATTTCCATGGGTCAGGGTCAGGAAGACATCGCAATTAAGGCTCTCCACAACTGTGCCAAGCAGGGACATTGGATCATGGTCTAAAACGTCCATCTCATGCAGAGCTGGCTCAAGGTCTTAGAAAGAAACCTTGAAATCATCCAGGAAGATATAAACCCCAAATTCCGTTGCTTCATTTCATCTGAAGCTCCCCCTCTGCCCGATATGGAAATCATCCCCGAGTCTATCCTGCAGAACTCAATCAAGGTCGCTAATGAGGCCCCCACTGATCTCAAGGCTAACATCCGTCGTGCCTTCAACATGTTCGACGAGTCCCACTTCGAGAAGGCTGCTTCCCACAAGCTGCCTGAGTTCAAGGCCCTCCTCTTCGGTCTCTGCATGTTCCACTCCCTCATTCTCGGTCGTAAGAAGTTCGGCTGCCAGGGTTGGTCCCGTAACTACAACTTCAACGATGGTGATCTCAAGATCTGCGGTGATGTGCTCCACAACTACTTGACAAAGTACGAGAAAGTGCCCTATGATGATCTCCGCTACATCTATGGTGAGATCATGTACGGTGGCCACATTACCGATGGTTGGGATAGACGTACCAACAACACCTACCTCAAGGTCCTCATCCGCCCCGAGATCTTGAATGGCATGCAGCTCACATGCGCTCCTGGCTTCAAGAGCCCCGATCCCCTCAAGTTCGATCGCGAGGCCTACCGCAAGTACATCGAAGAGAAGCTTCCTCAGGAATCTCCTCAGATGTTCGGTCTTCACCCCAATGCTGAAATCGGTTACCTGACAACCACTGGTGAGACCCTGTTCGAGCTGATCCTCTCCGTCTAGGGTGGTGGCTCTGGCGGCGGCGGCAAGAAGAAGGAAGACGTCGTGAAGGAGCTCATCAAGAAGTTCACTGAGCAGCTACCTGCTAACTTCTCCATGATCGAAATCAACATGAGAGCTAAAGATAAGACACCCTACGTCGTCGTCTGCCTCCAGGAGTGCGAGAGAATGAACACCCTCTTGAGCACGATCAGATTCTCTCTGTTCGAGCTCGATGCCGGTCTTAAGGGTCAGCTTAACATCACCGATTCCATGGAAGTCCTGTCTACCTCACTCGCCCTCAACAGAGTGCCCGCAGAGTGGGAGAAGTACGCCTACTTCTCAAAGAAGTCACTCCTTGACTGGTTCGTTGACTTGCTACTTAGAATCACCCAGCTGACAAACTGGTCAACCGACCTGATCACTCCCAAGTCCCTCTGGATCCCAGGCCTGTTCAACCCCATGTCCTTCCTGACAGCCATCATGCAGGTGACGGCGAGACAGAACAACCTGCCCCTCGATGATATGACTCTGAGGACAGACGTCACCAACACGCGCAGCTACGAGGACCTGCCAGGCCCCGCTGAGTCTGGCTCTTACGTCCACGGTTTCTTCCTGGAAGGTGCCGGTTGGGAAATGGGTCGCGGTGGCGAGCAGGGCTACCTCGCAGATATGATCCTGAAGGAGCTACATCCCGAGGTCCCCGTCATCCACGTCACATCTATCAGAATGCAGGAGAGACGTCAGGCTAAGGGTAACTACGAATGCCCAGTCTACGTGACATCCATGAGAGGCCCCACCATCGTGTTCACGGCCTACCTAAAGATGGAGAGCGAAGAATCAGACCCTAACAAGTGGATTCTTGCCGGTGCCGCCCTCCTCATGTCCCCTGAATGAGGAATTCATTGCACTCAAACCAAAATGCTGACTGGTTGTGACCTGATTGGTTGGCATGCCCTACTCTCTAGCAGAGTAGAAGGCAGCTAGCTTCTCAGTAACTTCTTGCTCAGCATCTACATAATATATATCACTCAGTTATATTTCGTAATACTATTACAATACACCACTCTTTATATATTCCTCTTTTGAATATACTTCATTATATATAACTCCCATTAAAATTAATGAGATGGGGTTTTGGGGTTTTGGGG
>Ga0247831_1007611_pt1 | contig 11970 bp, 8 predicted proteins | sample LaCruzMarch2015__9_FD_192406 | JGI IMG/M metagenome (GOLD analysis project Ga0247831, IMG submission 192406) | Freshwater microbial communities from meromictic Lake La Cruz, Castile-La Mancha, Spain - LaCruzMarch2015_1m | ecosystem: Environmental > Aquatic > Freshwater > Lake | place: Spain...
TCGGGCGCGAGATGGCGGAGCGCTGGGAGATTGGCTGGATGCCGGAAAACTCGCGGGTGTTTCTCGATTGGGCGCGGAGCAAAAATTTCACCGGCAAGGATCTCGTCGCCTCCGGCCTAGCCTCACTCAAGGACGAGGACAGGCCAGCCAACGGCATCTATGTCCGCTTTAGGGATCGGCTGATGTTTCCGATTCGTAACGAGGTAGGCGACGCGATCGCTTTCAGCGGACGGCAGTTGAAGGAAGACCCGCGCTCCGGGAAATACATCAACTCGCCGGAGACGGACATCTTCAAGAAATCGAACGTCCTCTTCGCCCTCGACCGCGCGAAGAAGGCGATCCTCAAGGAAAAAGCCGTGATCCTTTGCGAGGGGCAGATCGACGCGATTGCCTGCCACGAGGGCGGTGTGGAAAACGCGATTGCCCCACTCGGGACGGCCTTCACCTCGCAGCACGCGCGCATCCTGAAGCGCTACGCACAGACGGCGGTGCTATGCTTCGATGCCGACAACGCGGGGGTGAAAGCCTGCGAGCGCGCCTTCCGTGAGCTCGCGCCCGAGGGGTTCTCCGTGAAAGTCGTGGAGCTTCCGGCGGGCGATGATCCCGATACCTACCTGAAGGCGCACGGCGTTGAGGGTTTCCGGAAACAGGTGGCGGAGGCGCGGGATTTCTTCGATTTCAAGATCGGCTCCGGCAGGAAAAACGGTCGGCTCGTAACGGCGGAAGGCCGCACCGAACTCACCCGCGAGTGCACCGAACTCCTCGCCGTGATGGGGGATCACGCCGCCCGCGACCAGCAGATCAACGTCGTGGCCACGATGCTCGGCCTCGGCTCGGCGACCTTGCGGGAGGGGATTTCCAGCGCCGTCCGCAAGGCGAAGCTGCAGGCGCAGCGCCCCGTGCGCGGACAGCAGGAAGATCAAACGGCGGTCGTGGAGCCGATCCCACTCGACAGGACGGTCGGCTATCTCTGTCACCTCGCGCTCATTTCCGCGCCCGCCCAGCATTTCCTCAACGAGCAGTTCGAGACCCTCCACGAGGCGAAGATATGGGTGGAGGGTATCGCTCTGTTGGAAAAAATCTTGGCAGGCTCTCCAGACTCCACCTCGAACGCTGCCGTGAACGCCTTCGTCGCCGGACTCCGCAAAAGCGAACAGCTCGCCCTCCACAAGGAAATGGGAGCCAGCCCCGCCGCCTCCGAGGATGGACTCCAGGCCGCCGAGCAGGCCTTAGGAATGCTTTCCTCCATCGTCCTCCAGAAACGGGACACTGCGGTGAAAGCCTCTCTGCAGGAACCCGGCCTTTCCCCTGAACGCATGCGCGAACTCCTGGAGGAAGCCAAGGAAATCGCGGGCCTCTTGCGCTGGACGGGCCGTTCGTCGTTCAACGACGAGCTCGCCCCGGAAACAAAAAAAGCTGAGAAGAAGCCGTGGGAAAAGTGGAAGAGGTGAGCCTAGGAAAGGCGCAGGTGGCACTTTTCGATGAGATGACGATCATTCTTTTTGGTGGGGGTTGTCCCGTTAGACCGTTTGTAAAAAGTTAGACCTTTATTTGGAAAGTTGAGGCAAGATTCCCTAACAACGGCCTAGGGCTGGAATCCCCTGCTACAATCCCTACATGAGATGGGGGAAACAATCTCAGGCCCCGGGTGTGGAGGCGTGGCGAGTGGTGAAGAAGAGTTCCATGCGGTGGTGGAGGTCGTCGTAGAAACGCTTTTTGATCGCATCGATGGCGGCGCGCTTGTCGGTCTCGTGATGGCCGATGTGTTCCTCCTCGGCGCGCATTTTTTCGGCGAAGGAGCGCTCCATTTCCACCAGGGAATCAAGGAACTCGCGGGCGGCGCGGGTGTGTTCCACACCATCGACGAGGGCGTGCTCAAGCTGATGGTTGCGTGTGACGGCGAGGTGGTTGCCGGCGGTGAGCTGCTGCATGTAGCGGGATCTTGTTTCACGGAAGGCGCGGTGCTCGGTTTCGAAGGTCATTTCATCCCGATCCACAAGGGTGTCGTAGGGACCAGGCTTGGTGAAAAATTTCACGATGAGCGGGATCGTGTCCACAAGCATGAAGAGAAGGGTAAGCACCATGTAGGTGTAATAGGCGAATTGGCCGCCCTGCTCGCCGGCCTTGAACAGGCGGTGGAGAGCGAGAGTCTGAGTGAGGATATCGCGACGGGGTTCCGCGCGGATGGCATCAAGGCGGACGGTTTCCTCCGTGCCGACGGCGGCTAGCTCGTCCTGGGTGCGAGTCAGTTCGGTGAGGTGCGAGTCGATCTGCTGCTTGATTGTTTCGCGCAGGGCGTTTTGCTGGGTGACAAATTGCTCAGCTTGGTCGTTTTCAACGCGCTGACGTAGCCCCGCCACGCGATCGGCCTCGGCCTTGTTGGCGAGCTCGATTTCGGCGAGTTTCGTTTCGAAGAGGGCGATGGCGCCCGCCTCCGCCTCGCGGGCTTGGGTCTGAAGAGAGGCTTTCTCAGCGGTGAGGTGTTCAAGTAGGGCGCCAAGGCGCTTTGTTTCCTCGCGGCGCGGCTCGAGCTGATCGGCGCGTATGGAGCGGGCGCGCGGTCCCTCGCCGGCGAGGCCGGAGCGCTGACCGTTGAGCTCGCGCTCGAACTCAGATTGCCAGAAAGAAAGTTCGGTCTGGAGCTTGGCGTATTGTGGGTTTAACTCGTCCGTCTGCTTCTGCACCACTTCAAGTCGCGCGCGGAACGGGGTGGTGGCCTCGTCGGTGGCGGCTTTGAGTTCCGTCTGCTGCGCGGCGGTGAGGCCGGGGATGGCGGCGGAGGCATCGTCGTTTTCCTGAAGGATGAATTTTGCTTGGAAGGACTCGTTCCAGCGCAGCCGCTGATCGGCTAGGGATTTGTCGATGCCGCCGATGCGCTGGCGAACTTTTTCTTTTTCAGCATCGAAGCCCGCGCGAATGACCTCGATTTCCGAGGCACGGTCGGTCTCGACGACAGAGGATATGGTATCGCGGAAAAGAAGTAGGACGAGTGGGTGTGCGATGGTGATGCCCATCAATACGGCGACCACTAGGCGGAGTGAAAACTGAGAGAGTTTGCGGAAAATGGAAAGATAGGGGCGGTATCCGGCGAGTAGGGCGCGGTCGATGGTGAGGATGATGAATGCCCAAACGCCAGCTACGGGATAGATCACGCTAGGCTTGTCGGTGAGCGTGGAAAGAGCGTATGCGCAGGCGATGAAGGCGAAAGCGCAGGGCACCAGCACCGTGGCTCCGAAGGCGACGTATTTTCTCTGCTCCCATGCCGGGCAGCGTTCGAGGGTTTCCGTGCCTGCGCCGGAGAGCCAGAAAAACACGCGCTTCATGATTTTTGTCATAAGTGATTATTACGCCATCGAATGTTGCGGATTACAACAGATACAAAAAATAATCAGATCACTCTCAGGTGGAGTGCTATGGGCTGACCACTAGCCGTTCGGTCTCCGGCTCGGACTCGAAGAGGAAGCCGTTTTCCTTATAGGTTTTGAGTCGGAAATGGGTGGCGGTGGAGATCACGCCCTCGAGTGAGGAAAGTTTCTCAGACACAAAACGAGCGACTTCGCGGAGATCGTGGCCTTCGACGACGACCAAGAGATCGTATCCGCCGCTGGCGAGGTAGCAGGAAACGACCTGGTCGAAACGGGAGATGCGCATGGCGAGGCGGTCGAAGCCTCCGCCGCGTTCAGGGGTGACGCGGACTTCGATAAAAGCGGAAACCGCCGTGTCACCGATGATTTCTGGGTTCGTCACCGCGTGGTATCCGAGGATCGTGTGGTCTTTTTCCCAAGCGGTGATTTTTCCGGCGACCTCCGCTTCGGTGGAATCGATCATGTCCGCGAGTTCCTTGTAGGAGGCGCGGGCTTTGCGGCGGAGGATGTGAAGGAGATTCATATCAGAGGTCAGGGGGTAGGGGTCAGCTATTTTTGGCGAGGAGGTCGCGGATTTCAGCTAGGAGTTTTTCCTCGGCGGAAGGTTCGGGGGCCGGGGCTGGCGGTGCCTCCTTCGTCATCAACTTGTTCATGGGGCGGATAAAAATGAAGAAGAGAATCGCACCTGTGATCAACAGCGAGATGAGGGCATTGATAACTATGCCCGCGTCGAAGACCCAGATTTTCAGGGAGATAGTTGGATCGCCGCCGATCAGGTTAAACAAAGGATTGATGAGTCCTTCGGAGACGGCAGCTACAAATTTTCCAAATGCTGCACCGATAAGAACACCGACAGCGAGAGAGATCGCGTTACCTTTAAGAATGAATTCTTTAAATTCGCCTAAGATAGTGGGTGTTTGCATTGAGCAGTTATTCAATCGGCTTTCCAGCGGCGAATCAATGCTAAGTTCGTCAACGTTCCTCGCAATGTAGATTCAGTCGCAAATTTTTCGAATTTTTGTGCGTCAGGTTATCAACATTGGGCATGGCGGATGAAATCCGCCGCCACGCATCAATCTCGCAGCAGCCGCTCCAGCTCTGCCGCCGACCATGCGGGGGCGTCGGTGGGGGTGATCGATTCGTCGAGGGACTCGGCGAGGGCTTTTTTGGAGGATTGCAGCTCGACGACCTTTTCCTCGACGGTGCCTCGGGTCAGAAGGCGGAAAACAGTAACGGGCTTCGTCTGACCGATGCGGTGGGCGCGGTCGGTAGCCTGCGCTTCGGCAGCGGGATTCCACCACGGGTCGAAATGGACGACGACATCCGCGGCGGTGAGGTTGAGGCCGTAGCCGCCGGCTTTCAGGGAGATAAGGAAAACGGAGGGACCATCCGGGGATTGAAAGCGCTCGACGAGTTCCGCGCGGTTGTGGGTCTGACCGTCGAGGCGGAGTGAGCAGATGCCGAGGGCGTGAAGTTGGATTTCGATCTCTATGAGCTGGCTGCGGAACTGTGAGAAAACGAGCATGCGACTGCCGGAAGAGATCGATTGTTCGGTGATTTCCAGCAGCCGCTCCAGTTTCGCGGAGCGGCGGGGGACGGGGAGGGACTTGAGTTTTTCCGAATCGAACAGCGCGAGGTCGCAGCAAGCCTGGCGGAGGCGGAGCAAGGTGGTGAGCGCCTGCATGCGGGCAGCCGCGTTCTGACCGGAATCGCGGATCTCATCGATGCGCTTTTGTCCTTCGCGCTGGATCTCGCGGTAGAGGGTGGTTTGGTCGGTAGAGAGAGTGCAGAACTCGTCAATTAGGATTTTCGAGGGCAACTCCGGCGCGACCTGCTGTTTTGTGCGGCGGAGGGTGAATGGGGAGGTCTTTAAGCGGAGAAGCTGCCCAGCGCGGGCGGCGGTATCGGGCGATTGTAACGGCTGCTCATACCGCTCCGCGAAATCCTTGCGGGAGCCAAGCCAGCCGGGCTGGATAAATCGGAAAATCGCCCAGAGGTCGCGTGCGGAGTTTTCTACCGGCGTGCCGGTGAGGGCGATCCGGTTCAGGGCGTTCAGTTTGGCCACCGCCTTGGAGTGGTCGGTGTCTGGGTTACGGATCAGCGAGGCTTCGTCGATCACCGCGACCAGGTAATCCTGTTTCAGGTGCCAGGCGAGGTCGCGGGCGAGAGTGGCGTAGGTGGTGAGGACGACATCGCCGGGCTGGATCGTCTCACGCAATCTGTCCCGTCCAGCGCCGTGGAGAACGATGGTTTTCCGTTCTGGCGCGAATCTCTTGAATTCGGATTGCCAGTTTCCGAGCAGGGAAGTGGTGACGACAACCAGCGCCGGGGCGGGCTGTGAACAACCTGTGAACAGATGTTCAATGGTGCTTATGGTCTGGAGGGTTTTGCCCAGTCCCATGTCATCTGCCAACAGCGCGCCACCGTAACGGTTCAAGCGGTCGATTAACCAAGAGAATCCGCTTTGTTGATAGGGTCGTAGGTCGGCGTGCAAGGAGGACGGTTTCCCGATAATTAATACATTAAATAGAATTTGTAAATTATTTGTATCGTGCGAGTTAGATAACCTTTTACTGATTTCTTTTATAATTTCGGCAGAGGCTGCTTTGGCGATAAAATAACCGTTTTCCTGGCGGAGATCGAGTTCCTGGAGGAGCGGGTCGATCAGGTTTTCGATGTCCTCGGAGAAAATAATCCGCTTGCCATTGAGTTGGTTAGAAGGGGAGTTTTTCGAGCGGAGCAGGCGGCGGACTTCGGCTGTGGGTAGAATTTGCCCTGTGTTGGTCTCGAAGGTTAGATTAAAGTGGATTGATCGATCGTCGGAAGCGACCGTTTGAATTCTTGGTGAGATGAAAACAAACGAGGAGGCAAGGGCTTGGGCGGATGGGGAGAGGGAGATGTTCCAGCTGGGCGGGAGTGACTTGAGAGTCCGGGTGAGGAAGGTCTGGATGGCCTGTGGATCGGTGAGTTCGTGATCGGGTATGGCTTTGCCACCGATGTGCCGGGCGAGTATGGCGAGGACAGCGGCTTCAGCGGCGGGGTTGCGGGTGATGACGGTTCGGTTTTCAAGGCGCGGGAGCTTTTCCGATCCATAATCTGCAGTCAGGCGGAGTGTGAGCTTCGGGCGGTCGCTATCGATGTGGAGTTCGATTTCCGGAGGTGCGAGGATAAATTGGAGAGTCTCGAACCACTGCGAGGCGGAAAAATCGAGGCGGGTCTGGAGGGTTTCGATGTGGCTGAGGAAGGAATCGAGTGCGATTTTGGCGGGCTTGCGTGCGGCTAGGTTTTGAAAGGTGGGCAGGAGATCGGCGGGGATCGTTCCGATTTTCGATAGGGATTCGGGGGTGATTTGCCAGAAAGTCGGGCCGATGGCGAAGAGGTTGGCGATGGGTGGCTCCAAGATGACGAAGCCGTTTTCCAAGAAGCATCCTGCAAGGTGGATTTGAGTTCCGGAATCGACAATCATCGGAGTGCCGTCTGCAGTGACGCGGGGGTGGTCGGCTAGGGTATCGAGGAATGCGGAAAGGGTGGTGGGGTTGAGGGCGAGCTGGATGGATTTCCCGGAGGTGGCCTTGTTGGCGATGAGCCAAGCGGTGAGGCGTTCGTCGGATGGGGAGGGTAAATCGTCGCAGGTTTCTAGGGAGACTGAGGCGTGGCCTTTTTCGAGGGATTTTTGCCACGTGCCAAGGAGGCGGATGTTCCAGGCAACCGGGGGAATAGCGGTTTTTTCGCGGATCGGAGCCGGGGCTGGAGGGGCGAGAAGGTGGAGGCCGGTGGCGATGGCATGGGGGCAGAAGGAGGCATCGCGCTGGTTGGCGGGGCAGGAGCATTTCGCGTCGAACCATGTCGGCGTCCTTGCGGTGACGGTGGTGCGGTAGGTGCGTTTGCCGATCTGCACGCTGCCGGTCCAGCCGCTATCAGTGCGTTCGGAAGTGGAGACGGCGCCGGCGCTCAGCAGCATTTGAGCTTCCTTGAAATCCTGCCATGAGGCGGCTTTTCGCAGGGTGGATTCGTCGAAGGCGGGCACGGGGCTATCGAAGCGGATAGCAGCGGTGAGGGAAAGTGAAAGTCCCGATTCTTCGCGCTTTCCGTTTCGAGAGCAAACGCGGAGCATCCCCGCAATGCCTGCACTGATGCTGATCCTCGCCTGCGCCCTTTGGGGGCTGAGTTTTCCCCTCATCAAGGCACTGGATGGCGAGCAAAGAATGCGGCTGCCCGAGGCATCCGGCGTCTTCCTTGCGGTGTGGTTGCAGATGGCACGATTCGGGCTGGCGGCGCTGATCATATTGCCCTTCGTGGCGCGCGCGCGTCTCACCCGCATGGAGCTGAAGCAAGGGACTTGGCTGGCGATTTTGGGGGGGCTTGGGATGGCGTTACAGGCATGGGGGCTAGGTCATACGAAGGCATCGACCTCGGCTTTCCTCACCCAGGCCTACTGCGTTTTCCTTCCTCTCTTGGCATGCCTGAGGATGCGGAGTTTGCCCGGTGCAAAAATCATCATCGCCACCTTGCTCGTGCTGGCGGGAGGTGCGATCCTTTCCGGAATCAAGCTGGGCGACTTGAGCATCGGGAAAGGCGAGGCGGCAACGCTGGCGGCGGCCTTCATTTTCACGTTCCAGATCCTCACTCTGGAGAATCCCAAGTATGTGGGAAACCGGGGGTTGGCCGTGACTTTCGTGATGAGTGCCTGTATCGCGGTGATCTATCTGCCGCTGAGTCTGTTGTTGGCATCGGAACCTTCGCAGGTGATCCGGGCGGGCGGCTCGTGGCCTTCATTTGGTATCGTGCTGGTTCTTGCTGTTTTTTGTTCAGTGGGAGCCTATGGCTTGATGAATACGTGGCAACCGCGTCTGCCAGCCACTGAGGCGGGATTGATCTACACGACCGAGCCGCTTTTCACAGCGGGTTTTGCGTTGTTTCTACCCGCGATCCTCACCGGGATAGTGGGTCAGGCCTACGCGAATGAGACGCTAAACCCATCGCTGCTGGTGGGCGGGATGTTAATCGTTTTGGCGAATGTCTTGATGCAGTGGAAACGCCCGCCGCATCACAGCCCAGCGACCTGAGCGGCTAGTGGATCATTTCACGCCCCAAAGTTTCGCGATCAGCACGGCCATTCCGGGGTCGTGTTTTTCCAGTTCTAGTCGCGTGTAGGGAAAGAAGTCGTTGCGCGTGAAAAAGGCCTCGGTGCTTTCCGCAAAATATTCCGCGGGGTTTGAGATCGCATAGGCGATATCCATGCGTTTTTTTCCATCGGCATCAGTGCGCTCGACTTTTTGATAGTCGCCGCTGGCTTTCGCGGTTTGGTAGGCGGCGCGTATTTCGGCGTTTTCGCTGCCCTGTGGCAGGACAAGATCGTGATAGGCATGCGCGAGTTCATGGAGGGCGAAGTTCGGCATGCGGCGGGTGTCCTCCTCGAAGACCTCGATGTTGGTGAACTCCACGGCCTTTGCCATCGCAGGGTCGCGGCCGTTGTCTTTGAGCCACTTGGCGCCCGGATGATATTCCGCGCTTTCACGGATACCGGGATAGGTCGGTGAGAAATACAGGGGAACTTTTTTCAATTCCACGACAGCCGGAGTGGGGACGACGCGGATGATCTCATCAAGCTGAGACTTTAGCAGGGACAACGCCTTATTGGTGGCGGGGAGGTTTGCTTCGGAAAGGAGGATTTTATTGATGTGGACTTTCCAGCCTAAGACATCGCGGATCTCACGCTGGATGGCACTTGGTTTCCCCTTGCCGCACGCCTCGGCATCGGCACGAATTTTCGCTTTCACGTTCTTGAGCCTTTCCGGCCAGACAAAGGTTGGAGCAGTGGTGGGATCGTATCCGGCGAGGTGGGCAGTGAGGCGCGTTTCCGGGCGGGTATATTTCAGTTCCGTTTCACCGAAGACCTCTCGACATAACTCGGCGAGGCCGGGATCGTATCCCTTGAGTTCGGCGCGAGTGTTCACATGGTTGTGGTCATGGTCGTTCTCGCGATTGTTATCGAACCACGACTGCACGCCTTCGGCAAAGTATTCGCGGTCGTTTACCGATGCGTATTTGCCCTTCCAGAGTCCCTTCGCCATCGCGGCATCGTAAGTTTTCTTCAGTCTGTCATCGAATGTGGGATAGAGGCGGAGCACACCGCGCAGGTGAATGTTGTGCGCCATTTCGTGGATGAGGATGGACTCGGCGGCGTAGGGGTCGCCGGGGTAGCCGAGAAGATTTTCCTCGCCGCAGGAGCAGTAGGGATCGGTCTCGCTGCCGCCGGTGCCGCGTGCCCTGGCGTCCCAGAAATCCTTGGGTTTGAAATGGGCGAACTCGGGGAGGTCGGTGGTGAACTCGTTCCATGCGATGAGGCAGAGGCGCGATCCGCTTTCGATCATGGCGTCGCGCAACTTGGGGATTTTCGCGAGCATCATGTCGGTGAGGTAGGCGGCCTCGCGGAGGGCGCAGTCGTTCACCGTGCCGGATGCGACGATCGGGTAGCCGTTTGCTGCCGTGTATTTTTTGTAGAATGCGGGGGCTGCGAGCGCAGCGGGCGGTGCGGTGATTTCGCGCAGCGGTTCCTCGGCGAAGGCTGTCGCGGCGAAGGCTACGAAGGGCATGGGGAGGAGCTTGGTGAGATGGTTCATCGGTGTTTCTTTCTACAAGATAAATGGCATCCGGAGCTAGATGTGCAAGGTGCTTGTATCCCGGCCTGCAAGAGTCGCGTTTTGGGGGTTGAAGAGGCTGGCTTGCGGTTTAATATTTGATATGATGATTGTGATCTTGCAAAGTGCATTTGCTCTTTCCAGTGGCACGCCGGATTTTTGCATGGAAAGCATCGGAATGCGGGGACGCATTACCAAATAACGGAAAGATTTACCGCGATGAAAAAGATTTTGGTGGTGGGAGCTGGGTATCTGGGTGGGGAGGTCGTGCGGGTTTTCCGTGAGGCGGGCTGGGACGCGCGGGGTGCTTCGCTAGGTGGCGGCGAGGGATTGCTAGCTTGTGATGTTTCCGATGTGGCTTCCGTTTCCGCCCTGCCGGATGCCGATGCGGTGGTGCATTGCGCGGCTTCGGGGCGGGGAGGGGAGGACGCTTACCGGCGTGTTTACTTGGAGGGTTGCTGGAATCTCGTGCGCCGTTTTCCGGAGGCGAAACTGGTTTTCACGTCGAGCAGTTCGGTTTACGCGCAGCATGAGGGCGAGCTGGTGACGGAGGAGGCGGATACGATACCGGACCGGGCAACGGGTGAAATCCTGTTAGATTCTGAAAGGGTCGTCCTCAATGCCGGGGGAGTGGTGGCTAGGTTGGCGGGGATTTACGGGCCGGGTAGAAGTGTGTTGCTGAGGAAATTCCTAGACGGCGAGGCGGTCATCGAGGAGGACGGACAGCGTTTTATCAACACCATCCATCGTGATGATGCGGCGCGGGCGATCCTTCATCTCATCAGCCTCAGTCCATTTCCGGCGGGGGAAATCTACAACGTGGCCGATACGGTGACGATGACGCAGCTTGGGGTTTACCAAGGTTTGGCGAATATTTACGGAAAGGATCTGCCACCGAGCGGGCCGCGCGATCTGAATCGGAAACGCGGCTGGACGCACAAGCGGGTGGGCAATGACAAGCTGCGCGCGACCGGTTGGGAGCCGGAGTTTCCAGGCTTTCTGGATGCGGTGCCGCACCTATAGCGTGCCCGACCACGTCCACAGATTTTCATCGAAATACTTTTGCGCGGTGGCGATGAGGGCATCGGGGTTTGCCTTCGGGTGGAGGATCGCGAACATCGTTGAGCCGGAGCCGGACATCAGGGCGGCTTTGGTATCGCGGCGTTTTAGGAGCCAGTCCTTGAGTTCGGCGAGGTAGCGGTGCTTGGCGAAAACGGATTTCTCCAGATCGTTGACCAAGGACAGCCCGCCGTAATTCTGCGGCACGTAGGATATGCCGGGAATCGTCTCGGCATCGAGGCAGTGGCGGTAGGCGTCGGGGGTGGAGACGGAAAAGCCCGGCTTGAAAAGGATGATGGGATGGTTCGGTGGTGTGGGCGCGGCGGTGATGATCTCGCCGCGGCCGGTGCAGCGGGCGGCTCCGGCATAGAGGAAAAACGGCACATCAGAGCCGATGGTGGCGGCGAGGGTGTGGAGTTCATCGGCGGGTAGCGGGAAAGCGAGCTGGCCGTTCAGCGCAAGAAGCGTGGTCGCGGCGTTGGATGACCCGCCGCCGAGGCCTGCGCCGTGCGGGATGCGTTTTTCCAAATGGATGTGGAAAGGAAGAGGCTGCCCCGATTTTTTTGAGAGAGCCTTCGTCGCTTTCACGATGAGGTTTTTCCCATCGGTCGGCAGGCTGGGATCCGAGCAGGTGAAAGAGAATTCCGCCGCGGGTGTCATCGTGATTTCATCCGCCAAGCCGGGTAGTTTGGCCATGACCGTAACGATTTCATGGAAGCCGTCGGGGCGTTTTCCAAGGATGCGCAGGGAGAGGTTGATCTTGGCGGGGGACTGCATGGGAAAGGCTGAAATTTACTGGATGGAGAGGAGGGCGAGCATTCGGCCGGTCTGGCCTTTTTCCATGCGGTAGGAGTAGTGGCGGGTGAGATCGGCGGCGGTGTTCTCGCGGGAGTCGTGGAAGTTTT
>Ga0247831_1007614_pt1 | contig 11965 bp, 16 predicted proteins | sample LaCruzMarch2015__9_FD_192406 | JGI IMG/M metagenome (GOLD analysis project Ga0247831, IMG submission 192406) | Freshwater microbial communities from meromictic Lake La Cruz, Castile-La Mancha, Spain - LaCruzMarch2015_1m | ecosystem: Environmental > Aquatic > Freshwater > Lake | place: Spain...
TTTTGCTCTTATAAATTACTACGGCCAATGTGAAGCAATCAAGTATCTAGAAAAACAAAGAGCCCCTATACAGGGGCTCATATGCACAATCTGGCGGAGACGAGACCAAAGTAGATATCTAATAGGCATTGTAAGAGCTTGGCCCCTCTTAGTAGGTCTTATCTACGTAAACTATTGTATTTAATATGGAAATAGCGCATCAAACCTTTAATGCGTAGTAGTTTTCGGCTCAAGAGCAGACATTGCCTATCAACACCACACATGTCAAATCACCACAATAGTGTGGGGAAACTGTGGGGACTTTAGATAGGAAATGCATATGAAAAACTCACTTACCGATTTATTTATTAAGAACATCAACAAGCCTGGTCGCTACACCGACAGCGAGACAAAAGGCTTGAATCTACAAGTAAAACCTAGCCTGCAAAAATATTGGGCATTTAGATTCCTTTTTGATGGCAAACGATATGATTTAAGTTTTGGATCCTACCCAGAAATTAGCCTTAAAGAAGCCAGAAAAAGAGCAATTACGGCTAGAAACCAGTTAAATCAAGGGTTCAATCCTAAGCCGCCAAAAGAGAAGCCGCTTGCGCAAGAAAAACAAGAACCTTGCATACCTACCTTTAGCGAATATGCTGCGGCATGCCACGAACTCAAAAGGCTTGAATGGGTGAATCAAAAACATAGTAATCAGTGGATTAATACATTACGTGACTACGCATTTCCAATAATTGGAAATTTGCCAATCAATGAGATAGAAACCGTTCATATTCTTCAGATTCTTGAGCCAATATGGACAAAAAGAACAGAAACAGCGTCAAGACTTAGAGCCAGGATCGAATGGATTTTAGCATCAGCTACAACTAGAAAAATGCGCTCGGGATTTAATCCAGCACTATGGCGAGGTCATTTAGAGACAATTCTTCAAAAACCTTCAAAGGTAACTCCAGTACAGCATCACAAAGCCTTGCCATATAAAGAGCTACCAGAATTCATTAAAACGCTCAAAGAATTTGATAGCGTAACCGCTTTAGCACTTGAGTTTCTGATACTGAATGCAAGCCGTACTGGTGAAGTGATTTATGGACTTCGTAGTGAGATTTTTGATGGAGTTTGGATTATTCCAGCAGAGCGCATGAAAGCCAAAAGAGAGCATCGGGTACCTCTATGTAACAGATCGTTGGAGCTAATTGAAATCGCATGGTCAAAGGATCCAAAAAGCACTTACCTCTTCTCGAATAATGAAAGACCTTTAAATAATGTAGCTATGGCTAATCTGGCAAAAAGAATTAAGCCAGAAATTACTGTTCACGGATTCCGATCTGCCTTTAGAGATTGGGTTGCCGAAGAGACAGACCACTTTCCAGAAGTGGCGGAAAAAGCGCTGGCGCATACAGTTACAAATCAGGTTGAAGCAGCATATAGACGTGGAGATTTGCTTGAGAGAAGGAAAAGGCTGGCTATAGACTGGGCATCTTATTGTGAAACTGGATCTTGGGGCAATGTAATTAAGCTTTCAGAGCAAAAAGCTGCGTAAACTAGACAACTACGCCTAGCCTGACGGGGCGAATAGGAGAAGCCTGCACTCTCTGGCGTAGTTTCTCTTGCAGGAGTCTTTGCAGGAGATCTTGATGGCAAGTAAAAAGAAGCCTTTAAGTAATGCAGAAATCAAGCGTAGTTTAGTTAATAAACTTGAGATAGATCTATTGGAGTTCAGGGATGCATGCTCCCAGATTAACGTAGATTCTGTAGATCCAAAGTTACGAACTGCGATATATGAATTAGGACTGGATCTCCTTCATTTTATTGACCAATATCGCATGACAGATAAGTCTATTACAGACATTAATAAGTTGCCAGGCTCTCGGATTCATTATGAAGAAAGAGAATACTTCAGGGAGATTGTGACAGCTCATCAACTAAATTTTCCAGATAAATTCCCAAATATAGAAGATATTTGGCTGGACTTAGTTGCTATAAATAAAATCAGAGTTGCCAATCAGCTACCCGAGCTTATGATTGAGAGGCGAACCTATGATCAATGGATCAAATGGTGGAAAGCTGGGGAATTTGATTATCTAGTTCATGACTAATTAAGCATCAAAGGTTTGATGCGTTTTCTTATAAGTATTAAATCTATGTAATTGATTCTTCTTAAAGGAGAATCAACATGGATACACAAGAAACATCACCGATAGATTTTAAAGAATTATTGGAATCTTGCAAAAAGGCTCTAATTACTGAAAGCCAGCTAATTCGTATTGACGAGGTTAGCGCAATTACGACTTTAGCTAAATCTACAATTAATCTTTGGGTGGCTAAAGGAAAGCTCATTCCCCCAATAGCATTGTCATCAACAATTAAGGTCTGGAAACTACAGGAAATAATAGATTGGGTTGAGGCCCAAAAGGGTTCTCAAGAACGATCGGAGAGTCAATTATGAGAGGAAAATCTCAAGAGTCTCTTCGCCTGATAGAAGCTTCATATCAAATCCTAGAGGAAATACAGCCAGCGTCTGTCAGAGCTGTCTGCTATAAGTTGTTCACCCAAGAGCTCATTCCTAATATGAGCAAAGGATCAACAGGAAAGGTCAGTAAAAAACTGGTTTACGCCAGAGAACAGGGGCTTATTCCATGGGAATGGATAGTCGATGAAACAAGAGCGGCGGATAGGACCCAGACTTGGAAAGATACCAGCTCAATCATTAAAGCGGCGGTAAACGGCTACAGGCGGGATTACTGGCAAGAACAGCCCTACCGCGTTGAAGTATGGTCAGAAAAGGGAACTGTTCGGGGTACCCTATCGCCGATCTTGGATGAGTATGGGGTGACTTTTCGAGCCATGCATGGATACAGTTCGGCAACTGTAATTAATGAGATTGCTGAGGAATCCAACAGGAGCGATAAACCGCTTATCGCTTTTTACTGTGGCGATTTTGATCCGTCGGGTAAACACATGTCAGACATCGACCTGCCTAGGCGTTTAGAGCGCTATGGAGCGAATATCACCATCGAGCGAATAGCTCTTTTAGAGTCGGATGTATTTGACGGGGATTTGCCCTTCTTTGAGGCGGTGTCTAAAAGTGGTGATACACGCTTTAAGTGGTTTGTCGATAACTTTGGCAATAAGTGCTGGGAGCTAGATGCCATGTCGCCAGTGTCACTGCGCGAATGCGTTCAAAGCTCAATCCTATGCAAACTAGATTTAGAGACCTGGTATCGGGCTATTGACATTGAGCGGGTTCAAAAAGCGTCCTTGCAGCAGTTTCATCAGTCCTGGAAAAACACCCAAATAGCAAATTGAGGCTAGTCCCCATTTGCTCCAATTTAAAGGAAAACTAATATGTCAAAAGTAACAGTATTTGCAAACACCCTCTTTCTCAGTGGTCACAAAAGAACCATTGTGTTAACCGAAAAACATAACCGTAGGCTTATCGCCGCGGAGATTGGCTGCTACGGCAGTATTGACGGCCGCAGAAGCCATCTGAATATGGAGCTAGTGCGGTTGGACGGCTCCTCTTTTGAAGAAGTGATTATGGGCATTCTTAGAGCGAAAGGCCTGGATCTTGACCACTACAGTTACCGCAAAAAGAACCGCGGTTACGCAGTAGAGCTGGTGTTTTCTGTAACGTCAGGCCACAACTGCGACTTTAATGATATGTATGCAGACAGCCTTGGTTGGCTTAGATCTTACTACCCAGAGTGCCCCATCATCCATGCAGTCATTCACCATGATGAAGATACACCGCATATGCACGTAGTGTTGGTCCCGTTGTTTAACGGCAAGCTGCAGGCCGACAAGATAAGGGGCTACAAAGGAGTAAGTAAAAAGCGTAATGTATCGCTCTTTAGGTACCTTGATAAGCGGTATGGACTTACCTTCCCTGTTTACCTTAAAGGAGCAGAGAAGAAAGCTGGTGCTGCGCTAGCAATTAGGCACTATCAGAAGCTACCTGAAGCGCAAGTAAAGGGTTTGCTAGAGCAACCAGTGCTACAGGCAATCTACTCGCGTCCTGAGCCGTTTCTGCACGCTTTTGGGATTACCTATGAGGAGGTTTTAGCGAGCATTGGAACAACTCCAACATAAAGAGGTGTTACTGCTTGGGCATCTGTATTTGTGATTCACGGTAGGCAGTTCAGTATTGCGCTACCTACTGTGAACGTAACAGGTACAAAATGAGAACAAAGTCAATTTAGATTAATGGGGTAATTTGACAGTATCCATAGGCTTGCGTTCAAGTTTGTAAAGCAGAGTCCATAAATCACCAAACATCGTATTACCGCTGCTTTTCAATCATCCCCAGCTCGACGGCTATTCGCTCAAGTAATTTGATCCTGGAGTTAGTTTCTGCGGCGTACCGACGTTCCTCTTTGGTACAGCCTTTGCCTTGATAGTTGTAATGGTCGGCGCCCCTGGGGGAAAGTCCGCCATGTAGCCTGCAACGTCCATTAAACATTCCGTGCTTCTTGCAATGAGCATCCCTACCCCTCAGCTTAGCTCCGCACAGCATATTTGAGACCCGTTGGATTATTACGGAACAAGCCAAGCTCGCAGGCCAGATTTATCCGCTGATTAATTTCTTCTCTAGTGAGGTATTTGGACTTTTTGGGGAGAGCTTGAATCCGCTCTAGGATTTGCTCTTTGGTGAGATAAGTTTTCATGGCTGGCTTCCGAAGTTTTTACAACGCTTTCAGCATAAAACATTGAACTTTTAATATAAGAATACATGCGATATTTTACTTTAGCCATCTAACCCCTAGGTTGGATAATTGCTCATACCTTTCTTCACTAAGAGTGCCATTTTTATGGTTTTGTTTTTGTAGTGTCAGCCACACACTTAACTTTGAATAGCCATTGGACTTGAATGGCCCATTAACATTTTCCCCTGACTCTTTAATTAACTTAAGTTCGTTATAGTTATTCTGCCAAGCGTTCTCAAATGTATCCCAAATAATTCCTATTCCAGAGAGTAAATCAACTCTTTCAGTTGATAGTTTGCCATTTCTTTTTATTTTTCTTTGCTCCTTGAGCCAGTCAGCTAAATCATTCTTAGTGCCTTTTTCCCTTGCTATATTTGGATTAGCTCCAGACTGATAAATATTTTTTAGAGATTGATAATTTGCATTCCATCTTTCCATCAATGGGTCAATCACCACGCCAATCTCCATAAGATTTGCCACTCTCTGATCAGATAAAAGTTGCTTCTTATAATTTTGACGTTGTGTTGATAGCCATCTCTTAATTAAGATATAAGATTCTTCATTTGGTAAATTATTTATATCGAGACCAGCTTCTTTTAGTGTACTCAAGTAAGTAAATCTTTCGTACCAAAGAGCATCCAAGGGATCCCAAATGACTCCAATATCAGATAGCAAAGATTCTTCTTTCGTGCTGAGACTATTCTTCTTTTTCCTGTATCTCTGAGCCCTTAGCCACATAGCTAATCTCTTATTATCTAAATCCCCTTCTGAAATATTAACTTCGCCTCCTGAAGCTTTGATTGCTTTAAGCTGATTAAAATATCCAGTCCATACCAAATCTTTCATATCCCAAATAATTCCAATTTCTTCCAACAATTTTTCCTTGACTGCGGACAGTAACCCTGATTTCTTATTTTTTCTCTGTGTGCTGACCCAGTTGGCAAGTGAGCTAGAATTTTTCCCCTTAGGGAGATTGATATCAACACCAGAGTTTTTAAGATTTACTAATTCACCATATCTTTGATCCCATAAACTATCAACTAAACTCCAAGTGAACCCTATTTCTTCCAGCAATTTGATTTGCAATGGAGTCAGCAATCCTTTTTTATATGCCTGTCTCTGAGTGCCAAGCCAATTACTAAGTGTTTGATTTTCAGGAAAGTCCTGAGGTAAGTTAGGGTTCATGCCATTATTAACAATGGCTAGTAGCTCTCCATATCTATAACTCCATGAGCTAGTAGAGTTTTCCACCAGGAGAGTTCTAAGACTTTCTCCAAATGATTTATCTATTTTTTCAGGAAGATCTATAAAAATCTTGGAGAATTCAATCTTCCCAGCACTACCACTACCATTCCGACCTAAATCTGTTCGAATTTGATTTAACTCATCCGCCAATACATCGTCATGGGCTTTGAGAGCATTCAATACATCCCAGATAGGCTTGAAGTTACCCTGTTCTAATGCCTGCTCTGGGTTATCAGTATTACCAATAAATACGGGGAGGATGATCGTGCCAGCTTGCTTATTGGCACTTAATCGAATTGCTCTTCCAACGGCCTGAATAATGTCAATCTGACTGCTTCTAGGATCAATAAAAGCAACTCCATCTAAGGATGGGACATCTACACCCTCGGATAAGCATCTAGCATTAGTTAACAGACCTCTTTGGTCATCATTCAGACCTTTTAACTGTGATAGCTTCCTTCTTCTCTTATCGGTGGGCATCTCGCCAGACACAAAGTCAGATTTAAGCTCACCACTTGGCGCATGCTTTTTATCAATCCAGGTCAGAACTTTATGAATATCTTGCGAAAAGTCTTCGGCACGGCTAACCCTGCTATGAAAGCTAATTAGCCTGTGGAGGTCATAGTCCTTAATAGCTTTAAGAAGCCCCACTTGTGCAGCCAGAGACTCCGCATCCATCTCAATATCGGAATCCGCCTTAAGAAGCTCCCTATTCTCAATCCATGCTGAGATGGTTGGGTCATCTACCCCAATAATGACAACCCGATAGTCAGTCAGCAAACCTCGTCTAATCGCCTCACCAAAGTTCAGAGCAAATAACTGTTTTCCGAACACCGCCTCATCGTCCATACCAACTACTTCGACTCCACGATCCTCGGCAGCCTTCTTCACACTAGATGAATACGTTCTAGGAGTAGCAGTGGTGAATAGTCTCTTCTTGGCTCTAATCTTTTCCCCATCTAAGATGGTTAAGAAATCTCCTGATACCTTTCCAGCACAGCGATGGGCTTCATCAGCTATTGCCAGATCAAATGCCGCAACAGCATGATCTGATTGAGCATCGGCAATGAGCGGAGATGACTGATAGGTAGAGAAGACTACTTTTTTGCCAGAGCTATTAAGAAAATTGCGAATTTCACCAGCATTTGAGGTAACTGGGAATGCAAGATCGGCAATGGAGTGAACTGCCTCATCTGAACCCCTTTTACCTACAGATTCATCAGAACATACGCAAAGAACTTGAAACTCTTCATTGGCAGCCAAAGTCCATTCATGCAAGGTCTGGGAGAGCAAGCCAAGCGAAGGTAGGAGAACAAGGGTTGAATTAACGCCTAGCTTCTCTTTAATCCACAGGGTCGTAAACGTCTTCCCAGTACCACAAGCCATGATCAACTGGCCACGATCTACGTCTTTAAAGTTTGAAGAAACCGCCTCTATTGCCTCGATTTGGTGATCTCTAGGCTTGGGCTTCTCTTTTCGCTTTGCCTTTGGAAGGTCGTCTAAAGTGGCTGGGTATTCTATATCCGCATCTTCAAAGTGCGATAGCAGAAAGCGAGTAACAGGCTTATCTTGAGCATCGCAGACTTGTTTGGCATTAGCCCCAATTAGGTCTGTCGTGGCTATTAGTAGCCTCTTATCGATTCCATCTCTATTTGATTCGCTAATGAAGGAGTCAACATCAGCTTTGGTAATTTGGGTGGTTGGCGCATAGCACTTAGCCTGAACAGCCCAATTTTCGCCATTTTTATGCTTGAAGACTAAGTCAATGCCGCAATCACGACCCCAGTTATTTGGATATTCATCCCAAAGCCAAACCTGATCCACTTGGGTAGACCATTCAGGATCATTTATGAGAAACCATTTAACGAAATGCTCAAACTGCTTTCCACGCTTACTAGGTTCGGGGTCGAGACTTAGAAGAAAGTCAGAAAATTTAGCCATTTCTCAATTTTACGGTTTGAGGCATTCAATTTAGCAATTTCTGAGATAACTCTATAGGGATCAATTAATAAGTCCTCACTAGCTCACCTAGTGAACCACCCCGTCATTAAGATTAAGGCGTTACTGAGTCACACTTTTCACTTCACTCTTAGGGAGTCACCATGAAATACCTCATTGCTATCGTACTCATTAGCCAAGCTGCTTTGTTTGCACGCTTAGCTGTAGCGCAAGTCGTGCCCTTTAGCGCTTCGGCTTACAACTTTGAAAACAGCCCTAATAACTTTAACAACAGTCCTTACAACTTCAATAACAGTCCGTATAACTTCAACAATAGCCCTAATAACTTTAATGCTACCAATGGGGTGTATGACAACAAAGGCAACCGTTTGGCCTATCAAGTTACCGCCCCTACTGGCGTGACGAATTACTTTGACAACAATGGTAATCGGATTGGCTATACGCCGAGCAGACGCTAATACAGGTAGCGATGAAGCGGATCTTAAATGTAGGTTCTATTTTGTTAATTGAAGCACGCATTTTCCAAAGTCCTCCGCTCCATTTTTAAAGCCCAATTCAAGGCATTTTCTTTTTGCATCTTCTATTGATACAGTTTGAGGTCTTTGATCACGAATCTGTTGACTTGACCGATCAATTTGCCCTACAGGCGGCGCCTTTACTTCGGGCCTGTAACAAGTAAATTGATATATCGTATTTCCCCATGCAGCAGATCTTGTTGAAGTAATGCGGGCAAGCCCTAAACCTCTTCCATTACAGTTTTCATTTGCTCGAGCCTGTATTTCAACAAAATATTGTGCTCCGCTATATCCAAGTATTTCGCCTCCATTTGCATGCACAGTTGAAAGTGCATTACTTACGCATCCTGAAACCATGATTGATGTTAGTACTATTCCAATTGTTTTCATATTCTTAAAAGCAGTTTGTCATTGTTCCTGTTGTGGTGCAATTCATTATTCGCCCACCTGGCAATGTGTAAGTTCTATTGAAGTTCTGTGGCGGAACTGGCGCTACAGGAGCCGTGCCTGGAAAACTACCGCCCGCCATCGTCCCTAGTCCTAAATTAAGCAACGCAAGTCCTGCCGCCCTTGATTTCGCATCACGTTGAGCCTCTAGCTGTGCCTCATACTGCCGCTGCTGCTGTTGAAACTGTGCCTGTTGCCTCTGAGCATCCTGTCTAGCTTGATCGATTTGTAGCCTACAAGATGCATATTCATTTGACCCAGATCTAAAACCATATTTTTTACAGGTAGCATCATCTGGATCGCTTGACTGGGGCGTATGATTTGCTTTGGTGTTAGATGCATTATTTCTCTCGAGTAGCTCAAGAACACAACGCCCAAAAGCCTCCGTTTTTTTCTTAAAACCAATCTCAGAGCATATTTTTTCTTCCGCACTCGTTTCTATTGCGCTAGTTGTGCCTGTAAGCCCAAATAAGAAAAAAATGAAAATTATTTTGATAGTTGCAATACGCATTTACCAAATCCCTCAGTTCCTGATTTAAAACCTAGCTCTGTACATTTAGATTTTGCTGAGTCAATACGGCTTATCTCAGGTATGTTTGCTTTAATTGGCTTAGCATCATCTAATAGTGACAACACATTTTGCTTCACTAAATTTGAGTAAATCCCCTTACAAATATTGTGTCTTGTGCCCATCAAACCTGACCCGAATATGCTTTCTATTTTATTGGCTGTGTACTTATTATTAACCTTTTCATAAATTACCTCTTCTGTACAATTAAAAATAGTTTCGTCCAAAACATTAATGTTAAATAATCCCTGATTGTCAAAGGTACCTTGACCGTAGGTCATTCTGATTCCTTCTACTTTATTCCCGTCGATTGAGATCAACACTTTTTGCAAGTTTTCGCTGTTTAAAAAATAATATCTTGCCGCGCCGTCATTATTTACGGGCAAAAGAAATGCATAAAGCCACGTTGAGTGCTTTTGCTCGCTGCCACACAAAAACTGTCGAATTCTATGCCCAACATTTGGAGGGTTGCTATTTAAAACTTCTACGCCATCAACTTTTAGCCCGCCAGAGTTACAGTTAATTTCATACTCACTTTCAGTGCGAGTATTATCTGTTGCTAAGGTCAGTATTTTTGTTTTTATTAAGTAAGTAGGATTTTTTTCTACTTTGATATTGTAGACGTCATAATAAAGTTTAAGGCCTTTATTGTTATTTATGATCCAAGAGTAGCCATTAAATTCTTGTGCCATAGTTAGTGGCGCCATAAACATTAGTTCTAATGCAATTAGCAATTTAATCAGTCTCATAATGCCTATTTTAGCTGTGTTTTTTTTCATTTGAGCCAGTTTTTTAATGGCCTGACTAATACTGTAGATATATTACTTAGCGCACCAGTATGAGCTTGAATTAAGTGGATTAGAAAAATTTGCGCCCCTGATCCATTCATTAATCATAATAAATAATCCATCAATCATTTTCTCTTCATCTGTGATAGTCAGGTCGTTAAACTTTGACTCTCTTTTACAAATCCAATTATTGTCATTGGTAACTATGCAGCCCTCAAGGTATTCACTGCCAACCAATTTAGTTTTTATCCACGTTTTTTGCAAAACAGTATTCTGATTCTTGTCTATTAAAAATTTGGATTTCTGACCTGTAGGCTCGCAATCAGAACAATTTTGAGCGGATATACTATTTTTACACTTGTAGTGCTCAAGGTAGGGCTCATAAAATCCTACGAAATAAAGCCCCATCCCTAAAAGAAGTGTAATCCCCGCATATTTAAAAAATTTAAATTTATTATTCATATTCGTTTTAGCGAACCAAGCAAGGGTCTATTAAGCATTTTTTTTGTATTTGTGATTTCAAATGGTATAGCAACACATTGGTTATGCTCGATTGCTAAAAATAGACTGCTTTCGTCATTGACTAAGCGCACATTTTCTTTGCAGTCTGGACAGTATCGAGTGCTTTCATAGGTATAGGATTTTGTAGGCAACAAAGAGCTCCATGTCCTAGTGCATTCGAATTTCCATGAACAGTTACGTATCAAATGTCTGTCTTTTTTGAGGTTATTTAGAGCATCTTTTTTAATGGTCATTTGATACCTATACAGGAAAAAGGCTTCAAAAAGCAAGTGGCCTAAAAATATATTTAACAGGATCTAACGAGCAAAATAGTATGTATGGGCCTAGCCACACAAAGGGGCCTATTTAGGGGATACGGGGTGGGTGGGCCTGGGTTATGGGAAATAACAAGGGGTACCCGCCCATTGTTTAATATTGGTCCATGAGTAAGCACGAAACCCCTCTAACACGTAGATACTGGAACGAAGTGGGCGGAACGCTGGTAGAAGAGTTTCCTGCTGTTCTGCGTGCATCTGGCAATGCCCAAAGGCTGATTGATGGGGTCATTATTGTTGGCGAACCTAAGAAGATTTCTAAGCCTTCAGAGGTCTCCATTAAAGGCAAGGACATCATCGTTTTACAAACCAAAGCTAACCGCCTAGGCATGAATCTGATGGGCCAAGCGATAGTCTCCAAGAAGATAATGGAGAAGTTTGAGCCCAAGAGTATTCGCTCTATCGCTATCTGCTCTGAGGGAGATTCAGTACTGGAGCAATTTCTTGCCGAGTATGGAATTGAGCTGGTGGTTTATGGATAAAGACGATCACAGTAACTTAGAGTTAGCTGGCAAGGTGAAGGCCCAGACGTTCAAGCAATTTCAACTGGAGCAACTTATAAAGGATGGCACGGTTATACCTGCATCAAAGTTAGCCGAAGCCAAGAATCTAGAGTTACAACGCAGCCGAGACTTTGAGGCATCAATTCAGGACGAGGAACGTCACCAAAGAGCAGCAAAGCTTGCGCCAAACGACAAGATTAATAGGCTACCGCTCACTCGGGAAAGATTAGAGGAATAAGAGTTGTGTGGGGAAATTTGGGGGAAATTATGTGGATTTGACAACAAACCCACATAAACCCTTGACAATTGGCGGAGACGAGAGGATTCGAACCTCCGATCAGAGTTTTAGCCCCGATGCTCCCTTAGCAGGGGAGTGCCTTCGACCAGCTCGGCCACGTCTCCGT
>Ga0247831_1007616_pt1 | contig 11961 bp, 11 predicted proteins | sample LaCruzMarch2015__9_FD_192406 | JGI IMG/M metagenome (GOLD analysis project Ga0247831, IMG submission 192406) | Freshwater microbial communities from meromictic Lake La Cruz, Castile-La Mancha, Spain - LaCruzMarch2015_1m | ecosystem: Environmental > Aquatic > Freshwater > Lake | place: Spain...
TTAAACGTGGCGGGAATAGAAATTTCGGGAATTGTCTGTCACGCTCTCACGTGCATACAAGTGGAACTAAGCCCGCCATTTGTTTGATGTGGTTTCTTGTAATTCTTAACGCCCTCGCCAAAAATATGTTCCCGCTAATTCGCCAAAAATATTATCCCGCTCATTCGCCAAAAATCTTTTCTTGAAGAAAACAAAGAAAGGGGGAATGAGCCCGTGATGTCACCAACAGAGGGGGGATTCGGGGGGGCATCCCCCCCGGCATTCACACGTACCACCATCACCTCCAAAATCCCGAGCGAAGCTGTTTTCATTGGGCCCCAGGGCCCCTATCCCCCTAAAATATAAGAGTAGAAATGGCGGGAAACAGATTTTCATGAAACACCCCAAAAGGAGAGGCTACGTACCAAAGTACCATAATTGCCAAACTTAATTAGGTATAAAATCAGGATATGGATTGTGTAAACTTAACCTCTCACTATATTGCTCTACAGGTTCCCTGCCATGGTTGGTGCAATATCTACTCAGGGAACTTTTTATTAGCAGACACTGATATAGTGCATTCACGCCTTGTTGCTGTTTTGTTGCTGCGACGTAGAGGCACAATATACATGGGGAATTGCTTGAGGCCTCATGCCATTGCCCATTGCTTGGATGGTCAGAGACGAAAATGCTTTTCAATTGTTGCGGGCCACGCCAATGCTACTGGAAAGTGCTAAGGTAGGTTCAGCTTGAAGAAAGGACACTCTATGCAGATTGTAACAAATGGGGTTGACCCTTCATTTTCTATGCATGTTGTTACTCTAATATGATCGACGGATATTAGAGACTAATTTAGCACGAGCTAATCAAATAGATCAACAACTAGGTAGATAATGATAAAATTATTTCATTCTACTTCCCTCGGGTACGATGTCTATTTACGATTAGAAATTTTCTTGAATTCTGACTGGCAAAACCCTTCCAGTGCCACTAGTCGTTTAGTCAGCTTACTCACATCACTCGACATACCTTTTGCATCATCCTTACTAACATTTCCCTTTAAATCTCTCTCCAATTGAGCATTCTTCTCCTCCAGTAAAAGAATACGCGAACGTAGGTCTTTCATGACAAACTCGTATTCCATCATTCGATGGGTTACTAACATGAAATGTTTATCCGCATGTTCACTTAAATGGCAGGCAATATCTCTTGCTTGAACAACAGCATTGCATCCTAACAGATTTAAAGGGCATTCCGATGGCCGTAAGCTACACTCGTCACGTACATGGTCATTCACTTGGCATCGTGGTGCATTCGTACCACATCCATTGGGGCACGAGCAGAGCTTGTAAGCACATTCGGCATCATGATTGGAAAAATGTTTGAATGAAAATGTAGCAGTGCAACCCTCATTTCGACAGGATATGTAGTGAAATTCACAGTGGGGTGGATTGGTGATATCAAATTGTATCTCTGTAATTCCATGCGTGCACAGCTCATTTTTACAATGCATCTTAAATGAATGACGATCGACGTCCTTGACCAACAGTCTTGCATAACATTTACGCTCACGTTCATCAAAGTAAGTGGATACCATGCCCTTCATTTCGGCATGGGTTGCTGTCACGTTCTTATCGAAATCTGGATTGAATAGCTTTGCTGGCTTGCCAACGCAAGTGTCCGCGAATGAGAATAATCTTTCCCTTATCTCTTTGATATGCGCTATTGGGTCACGCTCCTCTAGTACATCATCTAGTTTGTGATTCATTCCTACTGTTAATGAATCGATTAGTTTGTATTTCAAAGGAAGGACCTTTGCGACCGATAATGTGTTGGTTTTAGTCCCGTGGGCGTATATGACTCCTAGGGCTAATGCGTCGATCATGGCATTGGAGAGCATATCCACAACGTTGGAATCACAAAAGTCACATTTAGCATATACTTCTTTTGGAAGATAATGATCTGGACGGAAGTATGCCAATCTATGAAGCTTTCTACGACGGACAAAGTCAAGGACACCGCGTTCTCCCCTTGGATCTGACAGAGATGTAAAATCATGAAAGTATTGCCAACCTTCCGCGTCTGTAAGTCCGTCATCAGCATTGGGTCCGTCACATGGAACAGCGAACCCCCCAAGCTCGTCATCGGCCAACGCAACTTCATCATCGTCGAAGTCTGTACAATTACGACTATCATTCAATTCACGAAATGACCAGCCTCGACCACGTGTCTTTGTCGAGGTCGCGCTAACATTGGATTTCTTACACCCAATCAACGATCTTCTCCTTGACCCAATAGATCTCATACTATCATCATTCTCACCCGATCCTAGTAAAAACAAACTTGCATCGCGAATAGATTTATAATTGAGTGTCCCATCGTATGAAGAATATGGACCTCTCTCGGTGGGAAGAAGACCCTTCTTTGAAAACCCTCGTCCGAGCCATAGTCTTTCGTTTTCGTATATTTCAATGGAACGTGTTACGCTCATGATTCTATGATGGTGGAATTCGAATATCCAAGGAGTGAGCGACGTTTGATACGGAGGGGTACAAAACCATATGGTAATTATTTTGTCCGCTGGAAAGGCAAATTTATGTAGGTACGTACGAGTTGCTAATTTACTTGGTAATTTGGCCATATTACCGTAGAACACGCTGCTTAAGCTTTTGGCGACGACATACATTTGAGTAGGGCCTATTTTTTAATCGTTCCGACCTCGAAACAAAAATGGCTGTGTTAAGTGATGATGCACCCAACCAACACCATGAGTGTTATATATCAATGTGACAAGAAGCGGCTTTTCTAAATGACTGTGCACTGTCCTGGGCCAATCATGTGGGCATTTAAAGAATAAACGATATATCTCCGGGCTTCTCTGTTTTTGCCTTTCTTCACTCCTTTCTCGCGATTGCTTTAGCAGCGTGTAGCTTAAGCAGCGTGTTCTACGTAAGAAAGTTGGTAATTTGTGAGACCCTATTCGTGACGATGTGATCGTGGTCGTGTTGAGGTCGTGTCATGGCTTCGCTACCAAAGCGTGTAGCTGGCGGCGTTATCGTCAGAACTAGTAAGAGGAAGGCGACGAAGACTTTGGCTATCGATCTACATGACAATGACGGTCGTACCTCTTCGACATCATTGTTGTCATCATTGAATAGAAAAAATAATGTCCAAAGCATCTCTACCATACCGCGGAACGACAACATGCGAAATGTCAATGAATTTGACAGCAACGATGACGACGATGATGACCTTGATATCCCTAGTGACGCAATCCTGTGTTTGCGTACCTATACTGGCAGTGGAATCGTCACTTTCAACAAAGGAGGCGCCGGTCCTGGAATTGGAGTTATGTCTGAAACCTGTGCATACTGTCCAATTTTCGGAGTCAATTCCAACCATGATGAAGCCCTCCCAGTTCTATGCGCTGCTGCTCCATTCTTGACAAGGGGGGTGCTTCTAAGTGCTCTTGTTGGTCATGATTCTCATGATGAAAGTCATTCGGACAGAGCAAGGAATTTAATTTCATCTCGTAAACGAATGCAAAGCGAACGTGAGATACACAATTTACTCATATCGGACCTCGTGCGACCGTTACATTTACAAGGCATCTCCGTGGCATTTGGTAACGAGGAGGATAATGACGTGGCATTGATGGAAATGAAGATTTACATCGACACGTCGAGGATGGCATTAGAGCATCATTTCAATACATCGTCGTCGGTCATGAATTCGCCAAAGGATCTACATGACTGGTTCGTATCTGTACTCCTTCCTCAATACAAGGGAAGAACGTGGTTTCCATCATATGACAACTTAGACAAGACTATGAAATGTATGATACTGCAATTAACACACGCTGGTCTGCTTCTACCAAAGAGGAATGGTGGATGTGATAATCACAATGGATACTGGTTCTCTCTTCCAGGTCTGGGTAAGGCTGCCAATTCCATCGAAGAAGGACGTGCTACCATTTTGCAGCGACTACGTTCATGTCCCTACAATGAGAAGAAACGTACGGCGTTAGAGCATGATATTGAGCAAAGTATTGTTGAGCGACGTGCGTGGAGGAGAGAAAGAGAGGAGGGTGGTAGGAAGAAAAAGAAGCCATTATACTCGCAATCTGGCAAATTTGTTGTCATGGACATGTTGGCAAAAGGAAGGGTTAAAATACATGTGGCTTGTACCGGAGAACAATTCATTCGATTAGCGGAGGAGAAATGAAAGTAGTTGGCGGAGACAAATTCATTCCAAAAAGGCATAACCATCCATTTCGTCTCAAAATCGCAGTATCTATGTAAAAGAAAAACAACATGATTGTTACAATTCTACAGGAACATTCTTGTGACATCAACCTATATATACAGTGAACAAGCAGCAAACTTTCTATTCACACACTTTCATCTTCCCCTCCTCTCCCCCCGCCCTTTCCCCCCCCCCCCCCCCCCCCCGCCCTAAGAAGATTAGAGTCGCTTATTATTTCGACGGAATTGCCAGGCCCAACGCCCTGTAGCTAATCTCTTCAAGCTTTGCCGCGTGTTCAAGAGTGACAAAAGGACTGGGAGATGTCATCGGCCACCCCCCGGATTGTCCATCACGGTATCCGGACTTGTAATATTGACTGTAGAATGCACCATTCTTCAATTTCCCTTCATCTTCGAGGCAGCAATATAGAATTGTCTGTGTAGACTGATGAGTAGTCTGTGTACCCATGAATCGACCGAAAAGTCGCATAAACACCAGCAAAAATATACCAGAACTACGAAATAATCCTGTGCTAGAGTCTACACCTGGATGAAGGCTAACGATGGTAATACCTTTCGCCTCAAATCGCTTGCTTGCTCCAAGTGCAGAGAGGACATTGCATAGCTTTGAACGAGAATACGCCATCCATTGCTTGGTCGTATCAATATTAACTTCAGTCGTCCAGCCTAGATATTTATCATCACCAGAATCCAGATCAAGCGTCACGGGCTCATTAGTGAACATGCGATCATGTAGAGCAGATGCGACTACCACGACTCGGGATGGAGCCGACGCCGCGAGGATCGGCTCGAGATGATGGCGTAGAAACAAATGACCGAAGTGATTCGATGCAAGACATGGCTCAAATCCCGTCCCCGAGACTGGTACGTTGGGAACTCCACAGACGGCTGCATTTTCTAGCAGTATGTGTAGAGATGAATGCTTACTCTTGAAACTCTCGCAGAAATTTGCAATGCTTGAGAGATCTGATAAGTCAATGCACATGGCAGAGGCCTCGCCCTTGTATCCTTTGGCATTAATCTCCACGGCTAATTTTGATCCAGCATCGATTCGGCGAACTGCGAGTATCACGTTTGCTCCTTGTTTTACGAGCGTCTCTGAAACGATCGATCCGAACGATCCTGTCGCTCCCGTGACGATTGCTGTCTTTCCGGTCAAGTCTTTGTCAAGCAGCGCCTGAGGCACGTAGCGGTTAGGGTCGGCGAACATCGCAGTCGTTAACTTGAGAGACAAGACGAGGATTAATACTGCCAGCGTCGATAGATTCATGTGAAGCCCTATCGGCTGAAAGACAAGAGATTATGGTTACGTCAGCGTTTTCTCGTCCCGCCCGAATTTGTCTGATTCACCAATTAATTTTAGCGATGAAACTCTCACTCACGATATTCGCCGCATCTGCGGTATGCGTGTCTTCCTTCATGATGATGCCATCGCAGAGGCCGTCATCACAATTACACGTTGCGACGAAGGGTAAAGTGGCGCCTTTCCGCAAAGCTTTATCGTCATTAACGAAGGATAACTTCTCGAATACGTTATCAGAAGTTGAGTCCTTCCTTACCGACGAGGCAGGTAGTACCTTGTACGTTAAGAGTATGAGACGTATTGCTGTCAAGGCCAAGGCTTTGGGTGTCGCTGTGCCAGAAAATTATGCCAAGGAGGCAAAGACTACAACTAAGAAGAGAGCGAAGCAGGATGCTTATTGCTCAGCGAAGACAGAGGCAGCTGCCGCCGCAGTAGCCGAGGCAAAAGCAGCGGAGGAGGCGGCTATTGAGGAAGCAAAGGCAGCAGCTGAGGCTGCCTCTGCCGCGTCTGTTGTGGAGGAGCCGGTGGCTGAGGTAGCAGAAGAGGAGGCTGCTCTTGCTTGAGATTATAGATTCATTAAGATGATTATAGACCAACATTCGCTTGAAAAGAAGACTAATTGATGCCGTTGATTAGAGTTCCCTAAGATTAACTTAGATGCATTAGCGTTGTGGTATCTCGTTTTGGGAAAACTTACTTTGCTGTTGTTGAGAGAATTCCCTAAGATTAATTTACAACAGTGTCTACCTGTAGGTTGTGACCTGTCCAAACTAATCATAAATACAACAAGTTAATACTCAGATTCTAGTTAATACTCAGATTCTAGTCAATACACAATTACTTAGATGGTTTATAATGCGATAGAATATATTCGTGACTTCATCGTCTACATATATTTCATCAGAAATCTACAGGAAGTAATATCTACACCAACAAATAGAGAGCCTGATGCATGCTTACTGAATGTATCCCGAGTTGGCATACTCATGAAGAGTTTGCATAATCGGTTTGAAGAACAAAGGAGTTTCATTAATAACACCCTGCTTCGTCACAAACTCTTGTATCGCAAATCCAAAGATTGCAATCATGGCCAGACGTCCATTCTTAATTTCAGCCAACTGCATTCGCTGTTGACCATCGGTATCAGAAGGGTAACCCAAACGTAAACCAAAGTCACCGGGGATAGTCTTTTCGCTCTTCATTTTTAATTGACCAAGTACCTCAATGACCGCCGCGAGGCCAAGTGCACCAATCCAATAGGCAGGCGATACCTTGCCTAATCCGCCATTAAGCAATGATGGTACACGATCAGATCCATCGACGAGTGGTGCCATCCCTAGTGCTACAGCAATTTTCTTATCGAAGAGTTCTGACAGTGGCCATCCGGCCGCAGCAAGCATGCTATTGTAAAAGGGAAGATGAAAAAAAGTAAAGCGGATTGGCATTCAATACACAAACGAAATGAAGGGATAAATAATGTGCTCAAGATGAGACTTACGCAAGTCGGGCATGCTTAACCTCGGCCTCACGGTAGTTCATTAGGTCCGACTCCGACTTGGCAAAGCCCAATGGGTCAAAGCCGACATCCCCCGCCATCGAGCCATCAAGGAAGGTTGGACGTGACATAAAGGGAAGTGATTGACTCATAACAGGAAGTGGTGGTTCAATCTCAATTGGTACCTCAGACATGCGTACTGCTGCAGAATGACCGATGGTGTTCGTAGAGGCAGGGGCAAATGCTGTTGATGATGCTGTCATGACAGCGAAGGCGATGGTGAGAGATTTCATCATTGTTTCGAGTTAGTTGTTGGAAGGATAGGTGGTGATGAGGTTGTTATCGGTTGTCAAGATTGATAATTGTGTGAGGCAATGGATAAAACCCACACACCACTTTTGTCAGAGACATGAGTCACTGCTGACGCGTGCGGTGCTTGCGAATCGTCATCATAACACTGTCGTCGTGGTGGGGTGGGAGCTGGGTCAAGAGAGATGAGTCATCACAAAAGAGCGGGATCTGGCCACCATTCTTCTTCGAATAATTCGACAGGAGGTCCTCCTCCATCATGATTGGGAACAGCTACTACGGTCCATCGACCACGACCGTCATTGTCGGAACCGTCGCGTTGTTCCTAAACAACCCAGCAAACGGCCGCCTCGGTGTTTTCGGTTTCACTAATGCTAGACGACAACCATTGAACTCACCATCCTCGACGACGTCGATGTTAAATGCAGCGACTATTGATGCTGCCGAGGTATTAGACAGCAGCAGCAGCATTATCAGTGAAAGCGGCGGCGAGGCAACCGAGAATGAAACGGATAAATTCTACGCTGGAGAGTGTGATCAAACCGACGAAGATTGTCTGTTGTTTCAAGCTCTTTCAACGTCAGATTCAGTTACGGCCGACGAAGATTCAATTGCAACTAGGGCTCAAGACAATATCAGCCAAACGATAGCAAGAAGGGTGGAGAGAATACCCAGCATTATGAAATTAATCCTACCAGCCATCGCGATTCTCGTCACGAGTACAATCTTTCGTACACCACTGCTACAACATCTAACAGCTTTCTCTGCATGGTACATGATATGTCTTGATACATATCCATTAATTACTAAATGTATCACGGGAGGTATAGTTGCATTACTTGGTGATTATGGTGCACAATTATTTGAATACTCTTCGGCATCATCAACAGTTGCTTCCTCAGCAGCAGCAACCACAACAAAACGAAAATCAGCATCTAAGAAGAGAATGACACTGTCAGACTGGGATCGTCGACGTGGTATAGCACGTTTCCTCGAATGTTTACTTATATCTACACCATTAATGCATATGGGATATGATTACTTTGAACATATATTGCCAATAGCAGGATCATCTACCGCAACAACGGGCATATATAAATGTCTTGCAACATTGTCACATATTGTGGCAGATTCGGTCTTCCTCGATGGTATATCTGTTGGGACAGCCATCATCTTTACTGGTCTGTTGGAGGGACATTCATTACGTCGATATGTTTTGCCTAATTTGCGTGATGTGTATCTTTCGACATATCTTGCAAGTGTTGTGACCAGTGCGGCATTGCTTCCGATACAGTTCTTAAGTTTTAGATATTTGCCTGTCCAATTAAGAGTGTTATCTGTGAATGCACTAGATTTAGTATGGACTGCGGTTGTCAGCTTTGTTTCACACAATGGCGACGTGGTGGATGACAAGGAAGTTTGTTGATGTAGAATGTGTTTTTTAGAGGGGTTTTCTTCTTCGGTGTGTACCTGCATTTCGTAGTGCCGATCAGGGTGATGAGAATTTAATATCAACGCACCATGACATGTAGGATGATATGGGAGGAAGTGGAAAGCATAGTTTGTAATTTAGTTATTTTTTGTCACCACCAGCAATTCCTAGTTTGACTGAAATGCTGTTCTTTGTTGTTTGATGGGCAATCACATTGTACTTCATCTTTAGTCTAAGCTATCGACTAAACTTGATCGTTCACTAAATTCCAAATCGTATGTTTGAATCAATGGAAATCTTTCGCCGTGTCCTCGTCAAATGTGTTACAAATTTGGAGTGAGTGGTCATAATACTACTCTACAATAGAAGTAATGTCAAGTCTTAACATCCTATTACCTGCCCCATTACAATATCAATTGAAACTATATTATCTAATCGTTAGACATTTTGACTCATATTGAATATAGTCGTCGGTGGACCAGAGCATCGCCATATACCTCTCCCAGATTGGTTATATCTGTAACGGATAAAGAGCACCAAATGGTCCAAATTGATTGCCACGCTCACCTATCCTGTAGAAATCAACTCCCACTGGACTGTCTCTCGTGGTTGATTCTGACACATACAATGTTAAAGGGGAGTAGGCATTGGACCAGAACTGGTTCAATTTTACATATGAGAGCTTGATCCATGAGTAATGATTTCAAAAGGAGTTGTGATAACACATCATTCTCAAGTTCAAGTTAAACACTCACCGTGAAAGTTTTCACTTCTATCTAACAACATATCCAATGTTAAATTCATTTCCAACATGTTCATACTAATGCCGAACCATTTTCTACCGGTGTATACAAGTGAATGTATGTCGCCTACCTTGATATTTGGTATCCCTCGAATGTGAAAGTATACAGGCCTATTGTACAGCTGACGTAGCTTGCTCGGAAGTCGAGGGTTGTATGTAATCGAATACACCACGTCCCTAGTCTCGGACGTCATTGTCCCACAGGCATTGTCCTCAAGTTTCACTTCACAATGTGTTCCTAAATACTTGATCTCACCTTCGCTTTTGCAATCACACCTTTGTTCTTCATTACATACGCCATTGAGATTGCAATCGGCATCATCATTGCATAAGGCGCAGCTGTACTCTAGATGGGATTTCTCTATCCGTCCAATCCACATCTGCCACTCACCATTGACATCTAAAAGATCAAACTCCTTCGTTGTTGGTGAGCGAAGTAACCAGGGGTCATCCTGTGATTGGACCGAACAAGACGGGGTTCAGACTGCAATTACAAATGCAAAATATAGCTAAGGCACACCCGTCGAGAAGAAAAACAAGAATGTCTCTGGGAACTCACATCATCCTCAGTTGACGATCCACCCACCGATTTCCTTATCCAGGGATGAGTGAATATCCAAAAATCGCCCTTATTCGAATATCGAATCTCTGCCGGAACCGTACCCCACGTCATATCGAATGGCTCGTTGTCAAATTTCCTCATTTCTCTATACACCGGCCTACCACGATGTGTACCATCTTGTTCATATACACCATTAAAGTATGAAAATACAAGTGTAAAGTCATTCTTCGTATCGTTTGTGCCTGGAGATGGTCGCATAAGGGATGATTAATAAATCCCATCCAGGGGTTGTTGCTGTATCATTCGTCGATATCGAGACTAAAGCTAGCTGAACGCACCATTTCAAAATATCATTTTGCCTGAAAAGTAATATTCTCCTCTTTGGTGAGGGAGGTAATGGCTTACTACGTGCGGGGGGAGAGGAGAGTGACATTGTCGAGATTGGTGGTGCTGCTGCTGATGGTGCAGCGTCGATTGATATCTAAGTTGACGTCAATGACGATGGCGGCGCTACGGATGATATTCTTGGTGTCATCATTTCCCTGGACGAATTTCTAACGTGCATCATCATCACGATTAGTTAGCGCCATTTCCGAATCGCGTTGGAAGTTGTCCTCCTTCGCCCTCATCCCTCATCCCCCCCTGCGCTTGGTAGCCTGGCGATGTTAATGATTGGTGTGGCATTGCTTCCGACGCCGACAATGGATCATCCTCCAAGCATCTTCCTCGACATCTAAATCGTCCTCGCAGGCCACGAGCATAGACCCCTCGTCGCCCAATGACGAAACATCCTCGAAATTCCCTGCCGCTGTCGTCAGCAGTTCGTCAATGATCCCCATGTTGTGATTATGATCGGTCGAGGCGATCCCCATTGTACTGCTGCTGCGCGTTAACAGCTGTGTGTGATATGTGGGGAGGTGTGCGTCAATGTTGTGTTGAGAGTCCGTATTACATACGCGGCGACTGCCATGCAACTGAAAGGAGATCACCTCCTATTTTTAGGTTGATTCACCTGTGAACAACTTAAAACAAAGTATGAACAAAAGTAGTACGACGTCCGGTCCGAGGCAACAGCAGGAATGCTACAGATTCAGCCGGCTCCAGTCCGTGCACGCTCGAATGCTATTTTGGCGGGTTCAATTCCCAGGCTAGAAGAAATGAGGAGAGACGTTCCGAGTGCCACGCGATAGATCCATACGCAACAATCAACATCATAGAGATGTATTATTACTTGGAGTGCCGACGATATGATCAACGCTTCAGGGGGTGGTGGTCACACACAATGATCAATTTGTGTGGATCATTATCTTGAGTATGGGCTCATTTCGGACAGTTGAAACCCACCGAAGAATGTGGATCATTATCTTCAGTATGAGCTCATTTCGACGGGATCGTTATCTTGAGTATGGGCTCATTTCGACGTGTCTCGGCGACAGTTGAAACCCACCGAAGAAGAACTGCGCCATATGAAATCTCTCATAATATCACATCAACCGATATTTACGAAAAACGAACAACAAACAACAACAACAACAACAACAACAACAACAACAACAACAACAATGAAAGTCATCATTGACATGATGGCGATGGCATATCGCGCAATCGCCGCCATCAACGCGCTAATGATCATGGGACGCCAAACGAAGAACACCGGTAGTCTAAGCTCGAACCTCCACACGGTGCGTGAGAGTCATCAAACCTTAGCGTCGAAGAAGTCGAAGCCGACGCTTAATCTCCTCCCCCCACTGCAGTCTACTGGGAGTGTCAAACAACTCCTCTCCTACCCCAAAGCCGTCATCGTCGAGGAGAGA
>Ga0247831_1007618_pt1 | contig 11958 bp, 10 predicted proteins | sample LaCruzMarch2015__9_FD_192406 | JGI IMG/M metagenome (GOLD analysis project Ga0247831, IMG submission 192406) | Freshwater microbial communities from meromictic Lake La Cruz, Castile-La Mancha, Spain - LaCruzMarch2015_1m | ecosystem: Environmental > Aquatic > Freshwater > Lake | place: Spain...
GTGCGGCGCCTGGAACGTGGCCCACATGGTGACGCCCTCGGTGGTCCAGTCGGCGAGGCACGCCATCGCCTCGATCGGCACGGCCACGCAGCGCTGGTTCACGAGGTGGAGGTGCGCGCGCTGGTCGCAGCGCTCGAGGTCGCGCTCGAGGTCGTCGAGCATCGGCACCACGGTCGCGACGTTCGACCCGTGCTTCGGGAACAGCAGTGGCGCGTCGCTTGCGGCGGCCTCCTCGACCGAGGTGACCACGGGCAGCGGCTGGTACCGCACGTCGACGGCGGCGGCCGCGTCGGCGGCGACGTAGCGGTCGACCGCCACCACGACGGCGATCGGCTCGCCCACGAACCGGACGGCGTTGCGCGCCAGCACCGGTCGTTCGAGGCCCGGCAGGCCGCCCGGCAGGTCGGGATGGTCGACGAAGTCGGCGGCGGTCCACACGCCGAGCACGCCGTCCATCGCCAACGCGGCGCGCACGTCGATGCTGGTGATGGTGGCGTGCGCCTCGCTCGCCGACACGAAGGTCGCGAACGCGCAGCGGGCCGGCGACATGTCGTCGACGAACGTGCCGCCGCCGGTGAGCAGGCGGGGGTCTTCCTTGCGCAGGACTCGTGCTCCGACGAGGCTCATGGGCATCCCTTCGGGTTGCAGTTCGACTTCACGGCTACAGGGTTCACGGCTTCAGGGCTCGGGCGGTGATCGTTCATGGCTTGAGGTGGTGCCCTTCTTTGTCCTCGGGGTCGAACCACCACTGCTCGGCATTCTGCTTCGACTGCTCGGTGCGGGGCACACCCCAGCGCATGATCCGGCCGAGGAAGTAGTCGGGGCCGCTCTCCTCGCGACGCCACCAGCGGCGCTGGCCGCCGTGGACGCGCTTGCGGAACGTCGAGAAGCCGACAGCGACGGCGAGCGCTACGCCGAAGAAGAGGCTCTCGATCCAGGTGGTGCCGACGCCGGCGAGCTGCAGGCCCTTGACCCCGGACTGCAGGACGACGACGGCGAGCATCGCGCCCCACACGTTGAAGCGGCGCTTGAACTGGGTGGACCCGAGGAACGCGGCGGCGAACGCGGGCAGGAGGTACGGGGCGCCGGACTGCGCCTGGGCCGACCCGAACTGGGCGGCCAGCAGCACGCCGCCCAGCGCGGCGAACGTGGACGAGACCATGAGCGAGCCCCACACGTACCGGTCGGTCTGGACGCCGGCGAGGCGGGCGGCTTCGCGGGCGCCGCCGGTGGCGAACAGGTACCGGCCCGCAGCCGTGTGCTCGAACACGTACCAGAACACGAAGGCGATGACGAGGGCGACGATGACGGTCTTGTTCACGCCCCACACGAACTCGGTGGCGAGGTTCTTGAAGCTGTCGGGGAAGCCGAGGATCGAGCGGTTGTTCGAGCGCCACACCGAGTACGCGGTGAGCACCGAGCTCATCGCCAGCGTCGCGATGAACGAGTCGATCTTGACCTTCACCACCAGCAGGCCGTTGATGAAGCCGACGAGCACGCCGACGAGCAATGCCACCAGGATCGCAACCGGCACCGACCAGTCGGCCTCGACCATGCCCCACCCGACGGTGACCGCCGAGGCCGAGATGGTGGCCCCGATCGACAGGTCGAAGACACCCGCAGCGAGTGGCACGAGCAGGCCGATCGCGACGACCATCAGGATCGCGTTCTGGTTGAGCACCGAGCGGTGCGTCAGCCACATCGTCCACGTGTCGGGGATCCAGAGGCTGAAGACGATCCAGATGAGCGCGTAGAGGTAGACGACGCCGATGTTGCGTGGGTGCAGCTTCTTCCACTTGAACGGCGAGCGGCGCGTGTCGAAGCGGCTGTCGATCTTCTTGGTCCGCTCGACGCGCTTGTTCACCACGCGGTGACGACGGGTGATCTTGTTCTTCTCGAGTGTCGGTCGTCGCACGACCTCGCCGGTCCGCTCGTCGATCTTCATCTGCTCAGGTCTTCTTTCGGAATCGGGCGACAGCGCGACGGACCATCGTGCTCAGGCGGCCGCCGACGGCGGGTGCGGGCGGAGCGGTGGGCTCCTCGATCTCGTCGGGTTCGTCGTCGACCTCGGGCTCGGCATCGACGTCGTCGCGGATGACGGTGACGAGCACCGGCTCACGAGCGACCTTCATGTTCTTGCGATCGGAGGTGGCGCCGAGCGTCTCGGCGACCAGCCGCTCCTCGGTGAGGTTCGCGCCCGCCAGCTCGGCGCTCACCATGCCGGCGCGCAGCACGAGCACGCGGTCGCACAGGTGGACGAGCTCTTCGGCGTCGGACGACGCGATCAGCACGGCCATGCCCTCGCGGGCCGCCTCGGCGATCTGCTGGTAGATGGCGGCCTTGGCACCGACGTCGACGCCCTGGGTGGGCTCGTCGAGCAGCAGCACGCGCGGCTTGGTGCGCAGCCAGCGGGCCAGCACGGCCTTCTGCTGGTTGCCGCCGGAGAACTTGCCGAGCCGGCGATCGAGCAGCGGCGGCTGGACGTCGAGCTGCTCGACCCAGTCGGCGGCATCGGCGCGCAAGGCCCGCTGCTGGAGGTGGGTGCGCGTCTGGAACGGGCCGAGGCGCGGCAGCACGACGTGCTCGGCCAGGCGGTCCTCGGGGTCGAGGCCGACGCCCTTGCGGTCTGCGGGCACGAGTGCGACGCCGGCGCGCAGTGAGTCGCGCGGCGTGGCGAAGACCTTGGTCTTGTCGACGAGGACCTTCCCGGCGAAGCGTGGCGACATGCCGGCGATCGAGTTGGCGATCTCTTCGCGGCCGGAGCCGACGAGCCCGGCGACGCCGATGACCTCGCCGCGGTGGATCTTGAACGACACGCCGCGGAGGGTGATGCCGAAGACCGACTCGACCTCGAGCACGGGGGTGCCGGAGGCGGGGGCCATGACGGCGGGGTAGAGCTCGCCGACGGGGCGGCCGACGATCAGGTCGACGAGCCGCTTCTGGTCGAGGTGGTCGGTCGACACGCCGGCGGCCACGACCTTGCCGTCGCGCAGGACGGTGACGCGGTCGGCGAGGTCGAGCACCTCGTCGAGCATGTGGCTGACGAACAGCACGCCCGCACCCATGGCGGCGACGCGGCGCACTTCGCGGAACAGCGCCTCGACCTCGCGGCGGTTGAGGGATGCGGTCGGTTCGTCGAGCACGAGGAGGCCGGCGGTGTTCTCCTCCCAGTCCTGCAGGGCACGCACGATCGCGATGGCGGCCTGCTCGGCTGCGGAGAGGGCGCCCACCGGCTGGCGGACGTCGGGAGCGAGCCCGAAGCGCAGCAGCAGCTCCTGGGTGCGTTCGGCTTCGGCGCGCCAGCGGATGCGGCCGCCGGCGCCGGTGATGTAGCCGCGACCGAGCCCGAGGTTCTCGATCGCGGAGAGGCTCGGCACGAGGCCGAGGTCCTGGTGGACGATGCGGATGCGCTGCCGGTCGGCGCTGGGCAGCGACCACAGGTCGACCCGGCGCCCGTCGAAGTGGACGACCGAGTCGTGGTCGGCCTGCACGTAGCCGCCGAGGAGCTTGATGAGGGTCGACTTGCCCGACCCGTTCTGACCGACGAGGGCATGCACCTCACCGGGCCGCACTTCGAGGTGCGCGGCGTCGAGCGCCACCTGGCCCGGGTAGGTCTTCGAGAGCGACTCGATGTGCAGAACGGGGGTGGGGCCGGTGCGAACACCGACCCCACCCCCTTGTTCGTCAGTCAGCTGCATCGCGGAGCCGTACGGAGTGCGGCGAGCCGGATGCGATGGGGCCTGTGGCCCCGAGTGGGGATCAGAGACCCCACAGCGCCTTGAACTGGTCCTGGAAGCCCTCGACGCCGGGCCACAGCGCCGTCGGGTCCTTGATGGAGTCCTTCTCGAGGATCTGCAGCGGCAGGCCGCCGGAGAGCACGTCGGGACGGCCGTCGATGACGGCGTTGGCGGGCGTGTCGGCCCGACCGGGGCCTTCACCGGCGAGGACGCGGGCAGCGGCGTCGATCGCACGCCAGCCGAGCAGCTCGGAGGCGATGCCGACTTCGGCGACCTGGTGCTTGCCCTCGGCGATGAAGCCGAAGTTGAGCGGGCCACCGGCCTGCGAGACGGCCTTGGCCTGGTCGATCAGACCTGCGGCATCGAGCGCGTCCGGCACGCCGAACAGCATGCCGCCGAAGGCGTAGACGATCGTGTCGAGGTCGGGGTTGGCCTGGAGCTCGGACGTGATCTGGCCGGGGAGGTTGGTGCCCAGGTCGGTGATCGCGACTTCGTTCACCTGCACCGTGCAGGTCGGGCAGGCCGTGGCGATCTCGTCGTTGAAGCCTTCCTGGACGATCGACAGCACCGGGAACACGGGCAGGCCCACGAACAGGATGTTGCCGGTCTTGGTGGTGGCGGCCGCGTAGTCGGCCATCAGCACACCGTAGAAGTAGTAGTCGTCCTGGGTGAGCAGGTTGGCGTCGATGCCTTCACCGGGCTCGAAGCCCTCGGGCAGCGACCAGGCGATGACCGGGATGCCCGAGTCCTTCAGCGTGGCGAGCTGCGAGGCGAACCACTCACGCGGGTTGCCGCTGGTGAGGATCACGTCGGGCTGGGCCGCGATGGCGGCGTCGAACGCCGAGGCCACGGTGTCGGGCGTGTCCTGGTGGGACGCGGTCTCGTAGGTCCAGCCTGCGGCCGCCGAAGCGGCTTCGATGCCGGTGGCGATCTCCTGGCAGACGGCGACGCCGCACTGCACGTAGAAGACCTTCTTGCCGGCCTCGACGCTGACGGGCGTGCTGAGCGGCAGCTCGGCCACCGGCTGGCGGAAGGCTTCGACGCGGGCGAGTGCGTCGGCGCTGGCCATGCCCTCGGCCGGTGCGTCGGTGCTCGCAGGCGCCTCGGTGCCGGCGGGTGCGTCGGTGGCGGCAGGCGCCTCGGTGGCGGCAGGAGCCTCGCTCGTCGGTGCGGCGGCGTCATCGCTGCCGCACGCTGCGACGAACAGACCTGCAGCGAGGACGCCGGCAGTGAGCAGCCGGCCTCGCCGTGATTGGCGGTTTGTCATGTGTTCCCCCTCAGGAAGGGCAGGCCTCGCCTGCCGCAGAAAGAGCGTACCCGTCCGGCGGGTGCGTCGCTAGGTGGCTCACGACGCTCTCCCGTTCGAGGGGTGTGGGCTACGGTCTCGCCGCATGGACCGCACCCAGGCACTGCAGCTCCTGCAGGACGCTGGCATGTCCGGGTACGAGGCCAAGGCCTACGTGGCGCTGCTCGCCCATGGCGCTCAGATGAACGGGTACGAGGTGGCGAAGACGTCGGGCGTGCCGCGCAGCACGGTGTACGAGACCCTCTCGAAGCTGGTCGCCCGGGGTGCGGCGTTCGAGGTGAAGGGCGAGTCGGGGGCGGTCGGTTATGTCGCGCTGCCTGCCGAAGCGCTGATCGGTCGCCTTCGGCGTGAGATCAGCGGCACGATCGACGGCCTCGCCGCGGTGCTGCCCACGATCGCCCGTCCTCCCGAGATCCGCGTCGTCACGCACGTGCAGGGGCTGCCCGGGGTCCTCGAGCGAGCCACCGACGTCGTCGAGGGAGCGCGGATGTCGCTGCTGGTGTCGGTGTGGCCGGACGAGGCCGAGGCGCTGCGGCCGTCGCTCGAGCGTGCGGTCGAGCGCGGTGTCGACGTGTCGATCCTGGTGTTCGGTGTGTTCGAGCCGCCGGTGGGTCGTGTGTACACGCACCGCTACTCGTCGCCCGACGTCGTGCTGGAACGGCTCGGCCGCAAGGTGTTCACGGTGGTCGCCGACCATGCCGCGGTGCTCATCGGCGCCGCCGACACGAACGACACGTGGGGCATGTGGAGCGACGACCCGGCGGTGGCGCTGGTGGCTGCCGAGTACGTGCGCCACGACATCGCGCTGCAGCTGATCGCCGAGCGGGCGCAGGGCACCGACCTCGGCACCTTCTGGCGCACCGACCCCGAGCTCGAGCGCCTGCGCGATGCGGCCGGGCTTCGGGCCCGCCCGTCCGCCGACGTCTGAGGCCCGGTCGAACGGCCCCGGGAACTCGGGACCTTCGACCTTGTGACTCGACTCGTCGGCACGGGCATCGTGTGGGTGGGAACGATCCCCCTCACCCCCAGGAGTGACCCCGATGAAGCGCCGTTCGATCCTCGCCGCGGCATGCGCCGCGACCCTGCTGCTCGCCGCCTGCGGCTCCGATGAGGAGACCGCCGACACCACCGTCTCGGCCACTGGCGGCACCACCGCTGGTACGGCCACTGGTGACACGGCTGCACCGGCGGCCGATCCCGTCACCGTCACCGGCGCGTGGGCGCGCACCAGCCCGATGAGCGCCGAGAACGGCGCCGCCTACATGGTCATCACGAGCAGCACCGACGATCGCCTGATCGCGGCGTCGCTCGATGCGTCGCTGGCCGAGAAGGTCGAGATCCACGAGACGGTGATGGCCGAGACGTCGGGTTCCGACATGACCACCGGCACGGGGATGACCGCGACCACCGGCATGACGGGTGACACCGCGGCGCCGGCGATGGAGATGCGGCCCGTCGACGCGATCGAGTTGCCGGCCGGCACTGCGGTCGAGCTGAAGCCGGGCGGATACCACGTCATGATCCTCGGCCTGACCGAACCGCTCGTGCTCGGCCAGGAACTGGCGCTGACCCTCACCTTCGAGAACGCGGGCACCCTCGCCGTCACCGTCCCGGTCCGCGACGACGCGCCGTGAGGCGCAGGTGGACGCTGGTCGTCCCCGCCGCCGCCGTCGCCGCCGCCGTCCTGGGTCTCGCCTCGTGCGGGTCCGGGGGCGGCGGCGGTGACGCGCTCCCGGACGTCCCGCTGACCGCGATGGAGAGTGGCGAGGTCAGCTCGGCTGCCGACCTCGGGGGTCCGGCGTTGGTGAACCTGTGGGCCACCTACTGCGCGCCGTGCCGCGCCGAGATGCCTGCGTTCCAGGTGGTCTCGGACGAACTCAGTGGCATCGTCCGTTTCGTGGGGGTGAACCAGGGTGAGGACGGTGCCTCGGCGCAGGCCTTCCTCGACGAGGTCGGCGTGACGTTCGATCAGTACCTCGACGAGAACGGTGAGCTCGCCGACTCGTTGGGCATCGCCGCGCTGCCGGCCACCGCCGTGGTCGATGCGGACGGTACGGTGCTCACCGTGCACTCGGGCGCCCTCGACGCGCAGGAGATCCGCGATCTCGTCGCGGCTCACCTCACGGACGAACCGTGAGGATGAACGTGTCGGCCGGGTTGGTGGAGCACTCGCCCTCGAAGACGCCGGCCCGTGCGAAGCGGTGGGCGAGGGTGGTGCCGGCGAGGACGTAGAAGGTGCCGACGGTGTGACCGACGGTGTCGTCGTTGACGATGCGGATCGTCTCGCCGACGCGCACGTCGAGCGAGGTCGGCATGATGCCGGGGTCCTTGCCCCTGGCGATCAGGTCGGCCGTGCCCGCAGGGATGAGGTAGTCGTAGTCGTAGGGGCCCGGCACCGTGGTGACGGGGGTCGCGGTGAGCCTTGGGGCGTCCTCGCTGCACGCGGCGACGGTGGTCGCGAGCGAGAGGGCGAGGCCTGCGGCCAGGACGAGTGAGCGCCTCATGCCGGCGTTCCCTCGGCGAACAGGAACCGCAGGTCGCCGGCGATGTCGGCCGACGACACTCCGAACGGCCACGACAGGCGGACGGCGCCGGTGTCGTCGATCACGTAGACGAAGCCGCTGTGGGCGACCTTCACCTCGCCGGCGGCATCGGTCGACACGCTGTAGCTGACGCCGAACAGGTCGGCGACCTGGCGCAGGAGTTGAGCGTCATCGGTGCGGAGGGCGTGGGCATCGGGGACGAAGCTCTGCACGAAGGGGGTGAGCACCTCGCCGGTGTCGCGGAACGGGTCGACGGTCACCATCGCCAGCGCGACGTCGTCGGCCTGGCTGCCGATCAGCCGGAGGCCGCCACGGATGGCGGCGAGGGTGGTGGGGCAGACGTCGGGGCACTGCGTGTATCCGAACGAGACGAGCAGCAACTGGCCGGGCTCGGCGCGGAAGACGAACGGCTCGCCAGCGGCCGAGACATCGGGAATCTCGACGGTGTCGACCTGCTGCACACCGCTGGGGCGGTACCCCACGAGTGTGTGCTCGGCCTCGTCGCTCCCACAGGCGGCGATGCCGACGGTGAGCGCGGTGACCAGGCAGGCGACGAGCAGACGGGAGCGGGCACGCGAACGACTCTTCACACCCCCGAGGGTAAGAACCGTGCGTGCGCCTCCCAAGGGACCAACGGCCCAAGGATGCCGTCACTGTCGGCGTCACCGTTGGCGTTGCACGGGGCGTTGTAGTCGGCTGCCGAGCTTGCGCATCGTCGGTTGCAGGGACACGGCGATGCCGCTGGGGTTGGCGATCGCGGTCACGATCATGCCGACGCCGCCGATGACCACGAGGTAGCGGTCGATGTCGGTGCCGGACAGGAAGTAGCTGCCGGTGACCGCCAAGACGCCGGCGGGGGCGAGCAGCCCGCCGACGATCGCGCCGTTGATCGACGTGATGCCGCCCAGGTACGCGAAGGCGAGGTAGGCGAGTGACGCCTGGTAGACGAAGCCGGCCGGTGCGACGTCGTTCTGCTTGAAGCCGAGCATCACGCCACCGATGCCGGCGATCGCTGCGGCGATGGCGAAGGCGAGCAGCTTGGTGCGCGCCACGTTGATGCCGGCTGCGGCTGCGGCGCGTTCGTTGGCGCGCACGGCCAGGAACCGGCGGCCGGTGCCGTTGCGGCGGAGGTTCGCCACCATCACCGCGCAGGTGGCGAGCACGACGAAGCAGAAGATCGCGAACGCAGGGCTGTCGAGACGCCCCTTGGGGCTCATCGAGGCGAGGCTGACGCCGAAGAACGTGGCCGGCCGCACGTTGGCCGGTGAGCCGGAGGTGAGGTCCGTCAGCCGGCTGTTCTCGAAGTAGAGGGTCTGCAGCGAGATCGCCGCGGCGACGGTGACGACCGCCAACTGCACGCCCCTGATGCGCACGGCCGGGAGCCCGAGCACCACGCCGACCACGATCGCCGCGACGACACCGAGCGTCGCGGCGATGGGCCACGGCAGCCCGGGCCCGGACACCGGGAACGGGCTCGATGGGGTGGTCGAACCGTCGGCCATCATCCGCGCCATGAAGAACGCGGCGGTGCCGGCGAGCGACATCTGGGCCAGCGAGATCTGCCCGACGTAGCCGGTGACGACCACCATCGACAGCATGATGATCGCCGCCACCATCGAGGTGGTCATGGCCAGCGAGAACACCGAGCGCCGGCCGGCGTCCTCGAGCAGGAACCCGACCGCGACGACGACGCCACCCCACACGAGGACGTGCTGCTTCACGCGCACCGGCACCGGTGACAGGGGGAGGCGGCGCTCCTCGACCGCACCGCGTGTGGGCAGCTTGTTGCCGCGCAGGAACAGGACGAGGCAGATGACCACGAGGGGCACGACGTCGCGTACGCCCGACCGCAGGAAGCCGGGGAACCAGTCCTTCACGGCCAGGTGACCCAGTACGGCCTGCACGGCGCCGAGGGCGAGGCCGCCGAACACGGCGGCGAGAATCGACTGCAGCCGCCCGATCAGCGCGGCGGCCAGCGAGCCGACCACCAGCGCGCTGAGCCCCAACGGGGTGAGCGACCCGCCGATCGGGCCGACCAAGATTGCTGCCACCGTGGCCAGCACGGACGAGATGACCCAGTTGATGGCGGCGAGCCGCTGGGGTGAGTAGCCGAGCAGGATCGCCCCCTTCTCGTTGTTCGCCGCGGCACGGGTGGCCAGCCCGAAGCGCGTGTACTGGAACAGCGCCCACAGCAGCAGGCCCAGCGTCACCGCGAGGCCCACGACCCAGACAGCGCTCCGCGGGAAGGGCTTCCCGAGGCCGAGGAAGTTCTCGTACGCACCACCGGGGACGAGGCTCAGCGGCAGCCGGCCCCTCGACCCGAAGTTCAGGTGCGCCACACCCTGCAGGTAGAGCATGACGCCGAGCGACCCGATCACCTTGCCGAGCGCTGCCGAGTCGCGCAGCGGCCGGAACACCAGGAAGTGGACCGCGAGTCCGATGGCAACCGCCATCAGGACCGCCACCACGAACGCGACGGGTGTGGACACACCGGTGTCGGACAGGCGGATGTTGATCGGCACGTTCAACGTGTGCGTGGGCAGCACGTCGATCAGCGGCAGGCGGACGTAGCCGTTGCGGTGGGCCTCGTCGAAGGTGAGCACGCCGTACATCGCGAACGCGCCCTGGGCGAAGTTGATGACGCCCGACCCGCGGTAGACGATCACCAGTCCCGTGCCGAGCATGGCGTAGAGCGCGCCGAGGCCGAGGCCGAGCAACAGGTAGAAGGCGATGTCGTTCAACGGTTCTCCGGTGGTCCGCCCCGGGGAGGGCCGAACACCGACCCTACGACGGTGACCGCCCCGCCAGCGGGCCGAAGCCCCCGACCGCGACGGTGCCGTCCTCGATCAGACGGTGCCGACGTCAGTAGAGCAGCACTGCGAGGATCGAGCCGACGATGGCGGTGGTGATCGACAGCGACAGCATCGGCAGGAAGAACGAGTGGTCGATGAGCTTCGTGCCGAGCTTGGTGCTGCCGGTCTCGTCGAAGTTCGCGGCGGCGATCTGCGAGCCGTTGGTGGGCAGGGTGTAGATGCCGGCGAAGGCACCGCCCCACATGCCGGTCACCAGGGCCGGTGACAGGCCGGCGGCGAGGCCGATCGGCACGATGGTGCGCGTCGCGGTCGACTGGCTCGTGGTCAGCGCGCACACCAGGAACACGGCGATGAAGAAGATGAACTTCGCCGAGTCGACCCAGCCGCCCACCGTGTTCACGATCTGCTCCTCGTGGGCGCTGATGAACGTGTCGGTCAGCCAGGCGAGACCGAACAGTGCGATGGCCGACGTGATGCCGGCCTTGAACACCGAGGCGTCCGGCACCTCCGACACCTTCGGCCTCGCGATCAGGAGCATCAGCGCGCTGGCGGTGAACATCAGCAGCTGGATCACGACCGTCATCGAGACGGGCGTGTCGCCGTCGGCGCCGGAAATCTGGGGTCGGATGTCGGGGAACAGGCCGAAGACCACGATCATCACGACGGCGCCGAGGAAGATGAGTGCGGCGTTGCGCCCCTGCGTGGTGGCGGTGAGGCCCGACGAGGCCTGGTCGTCGAGGTTGGGGGGCTGCAGGCGGCCGTCGGCGATGCGGGCCTGGTACTCGGGGTCGTCCTCGAGCTCGACGCCGAGGCGGCTGACGAGGAACGACGTCACGACGATGCCCACGATGGCGGACGGGATGGTGATCGACAGCACCTTGATCAGGTCGAAGTCGTACGGGGCCATGTCGGTGAGGGTGATCATGGCGGCCATCGCTGCCGACACCGGGCTACAGGCGAGTGCCACGCCTGTGGCGACCACCGACAGGGACAGCGGACGCGACGGTCGGATCTTGTTGGTGTACGAGACGTCGTAGATGACCGGCAGCAGCGGATACAGGATGTTGCTGGTGCCGGCCCCCACGGAGAACAGGAACGACATCAGTGGGGCGATCAGCGTGATCTGCTTCGGTCGCTTCCGGATCGCCTTGGCCGCGATGGTGACCATCCAGTCGATGCCGCCGGCCACCTGCATCATCGCTGCGGTGATCACCACGGCGATGATGATGAGCATCGCGTCGATGGGCGGGCTGCCCGGCTCGAGCTGGAACACGAAGACGAGCACGGCCACGCCGAACCCGCCCCAGATGCCGAGGCCCACCCCGCTCGACTTGGTGCCCATGACAATGGCGCCAACGAGCACCACTGCCTCCAGCAACATCAGCAACCCGTCCATCAGGCCTCCATCGATCTCATGTCAGGGACCCGGCCTGCAGACCGGGTCGAACGCATCGGCAACGCGGGCCGCGGCGTCGTTCGCGTCGTCGATCGAGTCCACGACGAGTGGCTCCCACGTGCCGTAGTCGGCGTCGCCGTCGACCGAGGCGAGCGTGCGGCGC
>Ga0247831_1007624_pt1 | contig 11950 bp, 13 predicted proteins | sample LaCruzMarch2015__9_FD_192406 | JGI IMG/M metagenome (GOLD analysis project Ga0247831, IMG submission 192406) | Freshwater microbial communities from meromictic Lake La Cruz, Castile-La Mancha, Spain - LaCruzMarch2015_1m | ecosystem: Environmental > Aquatic > Freshwater > Lake | place: Spain...
AAGTTGTCATCCGTCTTGGCGGCATAACATGTTCTTACCTTTCTCGGTACGAGACAGACAATCTTCTATGCGAAGGTTAGATAGATCTCACTGGTCTAACATTGTTTGCTCGACGTGGTGTAAATGGTGATAAAAGCTTCGCCTCGTTTTTGCGGCAAGGGAAGATTGGTAGATGTACGATCGCTGTTAATATTTGTACAATTATTTTCCTACTAGCATGGTACTTTGTCAATCAATTGTTTCACAGATATATAAATATATATATTCGTTAAGTCACAAGTATTTCTACTTCTTCTCAAATGACAGAGACTTAGTGGAGCTACTCACAATCTTGGTCTTACACACCAATCCAGCATTTTCAAAGTGCTTTGGTAAATCATCTTGAATATAATTCACATAATACGGTTCATTCATATTACCAAAGTTTCCCATACTATCATCTAGTATAGGGCGATCACCCTTTTGAATTGAGTCAGTAAAGATTACAGTCCCACCATTAGGGCGGACAACACGTGCCATTTCCGCCGCAGCACGTGCACGAATTGCTTGAGGTAATTCATGGAATAGATAGATACAAACGACAGCATCGAACGTATCATCATCAAAAGGAAGCTTTTCGGCCATTGCCTGTACAATGTTAGCAGGACGGATAATACTCTTCTTATCGGAGTTCTCACGACTTTTACGTGTGCTTGTCCAGTAATCATCATTATCACGTGCTGCATCCAAATAAAAGGGTGACAAGTCAATGGCTGTATATTCCGTGTCCAACGGTAAGTTGTCACGGGCAAAGGTCATGAATCGGCCTGTCCCACAGGCCACTTCCAATACCTTCATTGGTCGATCACGAACTTGCTTCGCACGGTCCATTAGAGCTGGGAGAGTTGTACGTTGCATGGCATCCTGTCTTCCCAGGAATAAGGTTTCAGTACTCACTTCATATACATCTGCACTATCCTTAGATAACCAACCATTGTTCTGATAATGAAAGGCAGTTTCGTAATACTTGGGAAATTCTTCAATCTTTAGTTCAGCACGTACGAAGTCAATTTTCTTATCCTTGGTCTCTTCTTTCACTCTCCGACCTAAGACGCCAATGGCATCACGAACGAAGCGATTCGTTTGAGTGAGGACATTCTGCGGAGTTGACTGACGATGTGTAGGTGTCATATCCCATGGCTCATTGTAAACTCCCTTTTCAATCTGTGCATAGTCCTGCTCATAACAGATGGCTGCTTCCAATATTAGTCTTGACGCACCACTCCATAATAATTCACTCTTGAATCGAGGCTCCACCTCAGGCACGTCCTCCTTCTTGTTATTCGCAGCAAACAAACTCTGATGCAGTTGAAATCCCAACACCCCGAGTGCGGCATTGGTCGTAAAGTATCCAGTCCGTCCAAGATGACGCATCCAATAACTAATTGCCTTTGGTCCCTTGGTAATGAATCGTGACGATATTTGTGCCAGCGATTGAGCATTGGCCGTGTCAGTGTCAAAGCCAGTAGACTGAAAGTTTCGCCAATATTCCACAGACTTGTCACATACGAACTTGTCATTCTCGGCCAGGCCCGGAGAGTGCGATGAGGATGATGATGACGACTTCGTGACGGTAGTATCAACCTCGGTTCCTGCAAACCCTAACCCCACTGCCCCATCTTTTGCATATTGCAACCGAATGGTCGATTTGCCGAATTCATGTGCCGCCGGTAGGAAGGCATGCATTACTGGAATAGCAGTCGGTAACAGAAGAAGACAGAAGCGATGCATCATGGTGTTAATACGACGGCGCTCAGAGAAGAGCTGGGCAGATGGTATGGTAGATGATAATATCTTCGATGAGTCAATAATTTGCCAGGCATTGGTTGGGCTGAAACGGCCACCAAATACTTGTTCATTTTGCTCTGCCTCGGAGTCGTTTTAGACTCAGCGTCTCGGCGGGAAGCCAAAAGAGGACAATCCACGAACCGGAAGGGAGAAATGAGTCGCGCTTCTCATCAATAAGCAAAAAATAGTAAAAGAAATCTAAACGTCACTATCGTTAAGTATATTTTGTCACTATTCGGACCAATCGTGTTTCTATTTGGACAAAAAACTGTGTGGGCCTTCGGACGTTGTGTCCAAAACAACTCCTCGCCTCGGCCGACCGAGTGACACCATGACGATCACGTCTTACGTCTCTTTGTTATGACGATCATCAATCGAAACAGAATGGAGTCGGGTAACAATGAACACACACAAATTAAATCAAAGGATGACATATTTTGGGAAAAAGCTCGTCACGACGGTATCCCCATTCCTGTGATTCGTGCTGGAGGTGGTCAGCGCTTGCGGCGTACCAAACCCCAATCTTCTAGCGCTGGCGATGGAGAAGGAAAGGCCTCGGCATCGAGTGTAAGAATCATCCGAACAACTCGTCGAGCAACCACATCGAACGATACAACATCGATGACTATAACAAGATCAGTCCTATTCCTCATATTCTTTTGGAGTTTTATACTACCACGTATGAAACGATGGATAGTGGAATGTTGTCGTGACATATCGGCTGTAAAGCGATCATTAGATGCCCAATCTCGACGTAGAAAAAGTAATAGAATTATCAACAAAGGAACAACTTCAACTGTGTGCATTGTAATACTACTTCTGACGTACACGCCAACTTTCATAGTAGTAAAAGCTGATCGAGATATTCCATCAGATTTCTTCAAACAACAACCAATAATGAAAACGAGAAGAAATATTTGGCAACGTTTGAAAGTTAAGAGAGATGAGTTTGGCAAACAAATTAGAGGAGGACAAGAGGTACATACCAGTGGTGGAATTCAGATAAGTTCAAAAATTAGTACAAATAAATCATCTATTATATTGAAACGATTATTAGTCATGATTGGTATTGGGTACCTCATTTGGTTACTAATGATGCAACATAGAGGTATGAAGCGTTGGATAAGTGAACAATGTCGATATATTTCTGAACGAATACATTCGTCAGGTACACCGTCGACGTCTCGTGATCGTAGAAGAGTACGGAAGAGAGGAGAGAGACGTACTAATAGTAGTAATGGACGACTTACACCATCGTCATCGGTTATGGAAATTATAAATTTGATCGAGGAAGATTCTGACAATGATGTTGATAGCGATTGTTCCCCCTTGATACCTGCTACTAGTGATTCATCCTCGTTAAGGAGGAATAGTAGCTTTCTTTCAATGCTACCATTCTCGAGCGTAAGGAAAAGGAGTACCATTCTTCCATCGACTGTGGACGTATTCGATTCGGTCGATTCGGATATGGGTATGGTTGATTCAAGTCGACCATATACCCGCTTATCTAGAAATGAACATGCCAAATCTTTTTCAACCGTCATGGCAGTGACTGCACATCCTCATCAACAACGGCGAACGTCAATTGACACATTGGAGGACGAAACATCTCAAATTCCCGCCATGATGTCCATCACGATAGATCAGGGCAAAAGGGGTCACGATGACGACCAAAAGAGGGATGAAAATAATTCCGCTTTGGCGAGGAAATTATCCATTGGTTCATCTCGTGTACGATCGAGAAGATAATAAGCGGCTAAAGCAGGCAGGACATAAATGATCAAACAGAATTTTCAATTGTATCGCAAAGTAGTTTATATATTTTCTAACTAGACAGATTTCAAAGCCTCTTAAAGTTCCACAACCCCTGTTGACGAATCAAAACTGTTGTCAGTAATCAAAACACATTAAAAAGAAATCAAAGTCCAACGTATGCTGAATTCCAGCACTAAATAGTGCTGTCCCTAAGTCTGTTTTAATTGTTTTTTTGATGTTTATATTCGATACATTTGTATCGATGCTAGCCAGCCTTCCTGTGCACAACTCATTCCTGTGCACCAAAATCAATCCTTGGCTTCATAGTATGTGGCAGTAGCATTACCATACTTTGCCAGAAATGCACCTAGAGCCGCAGCCGCCACAGGAAGAGTTATTTCAGACTGATTATTCATGGAAAGCTTGTCAATGTTGTTAGAACCATTGCTGCTACCAGAATTATTCGCCTGAGCGTTCGAAAGCATGATTTGATTCTGTGCTTCAATTGCTGCTGCAGTCGCAAGGACAGATACGGCGTCAACATGCTTTTGGTAGGCATCCGGACTGGCAATGTTCTCGACAATTCTCTCAACAAATGATTCCTGGAGAGACTTTGGAAGCATGGATACTGCATTGTTCAGTTTTATAGAAAGCTTTGGATCGAGTTGAGCCAGTCCAATGGAGGACGCATCGTCGTTGCAGGAAACATTTTGATTGAAGGATTCATCATTGTACGACACACTGCGATCAACGTAGCAAGAATTCACTTGGTCAGGTTGAAGATCATTGTTAATGGGAGACAGATCCATACTGCGATCAGTAGGACCGATACTGCCGTCTTCGTTGACAAAGTCAAACATACATTCAACGATATCAACCGATCCAACCGAATCTGACCTTTCCGCTTTTTCAAAGGGAGTGACAGCGCCGGGCTGGTTCTTAGTAGATAGATCCCCACCGGATACCATAGCGTCCGGTTCAAGAAGCGAGACCTCAGATGAGAGGAGAGGATTCTCTGAGCCTAGTGACTCGTCAAAAGGAAACAAAGAGCTCATGTGTTCTGCTTCAATTTTACGCTTCTTGTTCGACGTTACATCTATGAACACATCATCACCAGTAATTTGTCGAATTGCTTCCGCCATTTGATCCACCATACCCGACAAACGACACATTTCCGATCTCAAGTAATAAACCTCCTCCTTGAGTTTGTCAACCTCTTCCTGATCGGCTGCATTGATTTGATTCGCTTTCTTGATTTCCTTAAGCAAATCTTCACGACCGCGAAGGAAACTATCATGCTTGAATCGCCACCACTTTAAACTGTCAACTTCGTCATCATGGAGTAGGATGGTTTCAGACTTGATTTTACGGAACCCATAAAAGTTGAGTTGACGGACAAAGGAGCTAAAATTATTATGCTTGAAAAATTGAGGGATGATATCAGATGCAAATAGGTCAGGGTCTTTGACGAGGAATATTGTACCATCCTCAGACCTGCGAAGTAAGGAGGACAAAAAACGACAGGGGGGAACAAAAAAAAATACGTTAGTAATACTGAATGACCTCACTCATTTCTCCACTTAAAGTTATTTTCAAAGCCGCCCCCCCCCCCCTCGTCTGTTCTCATTGAAAAGAAACTCTTTGTCAAGAGAGAGACGGACACGCTTTTGATTGTTGAATATTATTTCTGGGGGGAGCAAAGCGTGGGGGTATGGCGGACCAAAAATGAGCGGCTACAAGAAATTAACACAACCAAGGCTCTTCATACTCACCATGTGGCAATGTCAGGGTCACACGTGTTGATCATGTGGAATGTCTGCGAGGATAAAAGCGAGGGAAGAAATGAAGCAAACACCGTGTTAGCGATTGGTGTAAAAAAATATCAGGATATTACTTCTTGCCAATGCGCTCGACAAATTTTCAACAAGGTCGGAACCCCCCCCGCCCCACCCACCCATCGTCCGTACTCATTATCCCCCATGTACGGGTGTGAATAGCGGCATTCGCCTTCGATCGAGTTCGGAGGCGAAGGGCGGGGGTGACATGCACGACTGCGTGCTCATGAAAAAGATAAAAATGATACATCTCCAGCGGTATCCACCAAATAGTGCTGCACTACTCACCTTCTTCAGGAAGACCGGTACCTCATCCTTCTTAATAGGGATCTTCTTTGCGTTCATCGTTGGATTCGTAGCGTTTCGGGGCGGAAATAATGGTCTCGTGACTCTGAGTAGAATAGCGGTTTTTGAGCGGGCTGAGTCACCTTTGTCGCTAAAACACCTATTTTTTCCTGTATCGCTAAACCCATCATAATTAATAAACCCACGAAGGTAGATGATATGATTGTCAATCCGATCATCGCGGCTGCTGCTGTTGCGGCACGAGCAGTTGGGACTATCTTTCCGGGAGTAGGTGATGGATGGAGAGATGTCCGAATGTCGCGTTATGACGAATACCACCCCATAATGGAACAGAATTGGAACGAACAGTCGAGAGAATTTGATGAGTACTTGACGATGTCGACCACTCCAGTCAAAGATGCAGTAATAATAAGTAAAGCCGAAGAGTCAGCCGACAACCAAACTAATCAGGGTGGAAGCACCAATTATAGATTTCAACCGCCTCCATTGACGGATACAAATGATCCATTTGAACTCCTAGGCATCCAGCCGGGAACAAGCTTTGACAATATTCGTGCGGCGTACAAACAAATGACAAAGATGTATCACCCCGACGTAGTCCTTGGTCCAAACTCTTCCGCAGATGAGCGAAAGGAGGCAAGTTGGAACTTTGCTCGAATAAATGCAGCATTTGATATACTAAAGAGGAACGCAGATGAGTATGATCAGCTACTAAGTGATGATCCGTATCGAATGAATTACAACCCCAACATAGAAATGTCTGACTATCCAAGGTGGTATGAAGTGGAAGATCACGGTTGTGCTTGTCCTCCATCACCAAGGCAAAATGACTATTTTGAACCGTATTCTGTCGATGCCTACTCCAAGGTTAGGGTTACCGATTTTGGTTACACCGATGATTGTGCACCTCCTCCTCCATATGTTGGTTCTGTGGGACCACCCATTCCAAGCAAACAAAGACAATGGGTGGTGGAACGATATTTTCGGCGAGAAGAGATACGAAACAATAAGCCTGGCTTTGGGTTGAATCCCATCCAAGTTCAGTGGTGGGATGATCGATCGGCATTTGACAACACTAGTTCTGGTCATTATAATGAATATGAGTCAAGACAGAGTCGAAAATTCCATACCAGAATGAAACAGCAGGGTTACCCGTACAAAGACAGAATATCTGACGGATGGTCTATCTCTACCGTATCAGTTCATCCTGATTTTGATGACATTCCCGAGTTCATTCCTCCATCCTTGTATAATGATCAACGAGGACGGTATGCTCCGAAACCTAAATGGTGGAAAGGAGGCGAACATAGTGCTGGCAAATTTTCTCCATGATTGGTGCATATTGGAACATGCTATGTAATTAATTCATTTATTAAAAAAAAACAAGACCTACTGATTCTCGGATCTTCTTCTCGGTCTCCACTTCTTCAACCGACACAAGAATTGTTGACATCCATCTCCATACACCATATGTACAACCCATCCTGATATTGCACCGTAGTGTGTCTGCTGTAAAGCAACAATGACTCCGGCTGTGACCATGGCAATGAATGTGTTTTTTCTTAATATTTCGCCAGAGTTCACAGCTAGTCGATCAGCATTACCAGACGCCTCTATCCTCGCTTGTGTCATGTCCTTCTCCTTCTGAATGCACTCGACCAGCATGCCAACGCCAGTCCCAACAAGTTCTAGTCCAGCAATAACAAGCATGATCCCCAGGACGGCCATGGGAAGTGCATCTAGCAGTGTTAGAGCACTCCCACCAAGGAAGACTGCTATGGTCATCTTGGCAAGTCCGAGGACTACCACCGATGTACCATGTCGCGCTCCAAATCGATGTTGTCCTGCTAAACCTCCAGCACCGTGACAATTGGGCATACTCCCCAATGGACATAGTAATAAATTCATCAATCCAACAGAGATACACACCTCCCGTCGGGTAACGACTGCATCTGTCCGACCCTTTTGTACTAATATTGGATCCCTCTTCTCGGGGTAGAGTGCATGCGCGAGACAGCAAACCGATATGACACTGTTAAGTGTCGTGAGTGGTAATTGTGGCAATGTACCCTGGAAGAATCCCTGACCCCAATTCTGTGTCGTCACGTCAGCCAGAGCATTAATCACGACTGATGCACCAAAGAAATGTAGTGGAAGGTCGTAGCCCGAATCAGCTGTGGCATTAGCAAGTGTTATAGCCGCGAAGACAGATCCTATTAGGAAGAGGTATATTCCAACTGGATGAGGTGTGGCTGGGAATGGATTAAGGCAGCAGCATGCCCTTTTCCACACTCTTCGGCTCATGCGCAATAATTTCGATGATGTTGTCGCTTGTTGAGATGGCGACGATGGAGTTGTTGAGAATGCAGAACTCTCTGTCGTGTCCAATTGCTGGGCATCACCAAGTTTTCCCCAACGAGGAAACAATGTTGCTGCCGTCTCCAATTGATGAGCACTGCTAACTCTACCGATTTCCATACTATCGTCCAATTCAACAACGTTTGTATTTGCCACATCGCTAGGTATGTCCATTGATTCATTAACCGTCGAAGATTCTCCTCCGCATACTACATCTCTTCTTGCATTAACTTCTCCATCGTCCTCCTTCGTTTTAGTACCATTCTCATTATCTCTCAACCACACCATACTAAGTAAAGCACAAACAATCGCAAGCAATATGCAATCGGACACTCCCCACCAACTTAATTTCTGTACATCACGTATCCCGGTAGATGACAGCCGTAATCCAACACCAATTTGTAATCCACATACCACAGTCATTGGTACAATCATATTCACTACTTCCATTAAATTTGTCACACCTAGTAGCAGTACAACAATGCCTGAGAGTATACCTGCGGTAGTTACTGATCCAGCATCAAACGTTGTACTATCACCCGACGATGAGGAAATGTCAGTCAATGCCACAGCTGCAATACTTTTCATAGGCTGAACACACATGGGAACATCCCACATGTATCCGGTAATTATATTACAAACGCCTGCCCAGAATAATGCTGGAGCTAATGCAATTTTGCGTTGTCGTGCCAGTGCTACAGTGAGTGGGATGAATGTGCCCAGATCACCCAATGAGCCAGATAGTTCTGATAAGGTTAGATTTGTATAGTGTTGGTGGGTCCGTTCACGTAGGGAGGAGAGTATGGATCGAGGATAGTATCGGTGCATAATTGATGATGATGACGAAGGTATAGACGGTGGTGATTCATTTTCTGATGATGCTGAATTGTCCAGTGCAATGGTTGCTGTAGAATCGCCAGCTCCCAAATCATCATCGTGGCGGCTCATCTCGATGCATCAAGCGATGACGTGTGATAAACGTTATCCTTCACTACCAACTTCCGCAGTCATATCTCAAATCTCAACATCGTCGAGTTAATGGGCGGGAACTGCTTCATTTCTCTTCTCTACTTTCACAACCAGGACAAACTGCAAACTGATAATATCATTCCTATTGTAAATAATAGCCATTCGACAAGTCGATGGGTGCCTCAGTTTCTACCGCCGTTGCTGGGTATCCAGTAGACCCATACAAGCGCCTAGCTAAACCATTCTCATTCTACGGAGCGTACCATACCAATCCCATTAATCAATGGATACATATCGTCTGCGTTCCCGTTTTGTTGAGTACGGGTCTACTATTCTTTAGTTATATTCCAATATCGCCGCGATCATCATCAAGGAGTTTATTATCACCATCATCCTCCACTCGCATTGATGCTTCTGTGCCAATTGCAGTAGCGTACGGGACGTACTATCTCTACCTATCACCATCCCCTCTAGGTCTTGCAGGAGCAGGTATGGTTAGTGGATTATATGCAATGGCACACGCACTCAAAGGTGCAGTGGGTGCTGCTACTGTATGGAAACCTGCAATTGTCGTACATGCACTAAGCTGGGCGGCACAATTTTATGGTCATGGTCACTATGAAGGACGTATGCCTGCATTACTTGACAATCTATTCCAATCTATCTTCATGGCACCATTCTTCGTACTCATTGAGACGGGATTCAAGCTTGGATTGTTACAGGAATTTAAGTCTGGGGTTGACCCTGAGATTGAAAGACTCGTCAAGGAGTTTCATGTCCAGGATGGTGGGGGGACTGCTTCTACTAATAAGGATGATGGTGATTCGTGGGTCGTCGAGAAAAAGAGACATGGACACACAACCGCTCAGACGGTAGTAGCAGAAAAAGCTGTGGTAGAAGTTGACAACCCATTCGATGTTTTAGGAGTCGAAGACGACGAAGAGGAGGAGACGACGACATTGGCGAAGGATCTTAATTACAGCATGCTGTCGACGGATCTTAAAGATAACATGAATAAGAAGAAGAAGAAAAAGAAATTCTGGTTGTTTTAAAGATACATGGTGTGAGGCTATTGGTATGGATACCAAAACAGCTCTACATCATGTTGATTGCGTTGCCGTGAGATTAGTAGTGGAGAATATACTCTCGAGAGTACATTAGGTAGATTGATTAAAATCTTGTATTAAATGTATTAAATTATGTTCTTATCGTGATGATATTCTCCATCCGAAACTGCAATCACCAAGTATCACCACCGTCTTGGAGGTCCAAAATCACCATTATGTCGTCCCCCGTGTGGATACTGAGTTTTGCCCAACTCTTCAGGATCGTTCCAATTCCTACCCTTTAAATTACTCCGATTCCTATTTTGTAATATTACATCATAATTCACTCTATTGGGATTGGCATTACGTATCTGTTCGGATGTTTTAATTGTTACCCTCCTATCACGTTTACCGGTAGCAAAATTCCCACCCATAATAACTATCTCAATCTCTTCTTCATCCTGTTTCGACTTTAGGTTCTCGTATGCCTCGTTGATTTGTGCAAAGTATTCATTCGCCTCTCTCCGTTCTTCCGGTGTGCCATCTGGCCCAACGACAATGTCTGGGTGGAATTTCCGTGCTAATTCTCGATAGGCACGTTGGATATCCGCATCTGTCGGTTTAGACGAACGATCAATTCCCAGGACCATATGTGGATCTCGAATGTTTTGCTTCGGTGCATTTATTGGAGGAGAGGATGCGAAGGCATCACATGGTGAACGATGATTGCTGATGGGTGGGGGTGGCTGGGCCGAGAATGCGGCGGCATCATCGAACAGCGTCAGCACGACGACGAATGATGCAAGGATGATACAACTCGCTCTTCTTCTAATCTGTATTTTGCCTGGTAGCATCATCCTCTTTGTTGCCGTCATTTGTAGCGTATCGCCGATGTTTGTTTGATGTGTGTCTAGAATGCGCGATGGATGTGGGCGTGGGCTCCACTTTTTTCTTCAGAATACCCAAATCAAGGGAAGCACCTCGCTCTCGCAACGAATCTAGTAGTAATGCCCATCTCGGAGAAGGCTCAAAGAGCTTGGTGAGTACCGTTGTGTGTGATTATATAAATCTTGTGTTTTTCCGCATCGATCCGTATTCAACTCGAGCATCTCATGACGAAAATATTAACGAATCTTCTCGCGCCTCTAATTCCTTCAATCATGATTGATTGGCAGGAAGTCAGGCACCGCCGTCCTCACGACATGGACTTTCTTCTATGGCTTATTTTATATTGATTATGGATCACATGATCACTGCTTTACCGACATACAACGATGGTATCGAAATAAGATTGACGGATTACTGGGGATAGATGCACAAGTAGTTGTGAAACAAATATCAGAAGCAAGCGATAATAATAACAACAGAGCTACTATTATTCCCGATGAAAGGAATTTTGGTGTAGGATTTATTAGAAATACTACTACTCAATTAGCTGGTGAAAAGGAGGAGATGGATATAGATGATGGATCAAAAAAGAAGAAGAAGAGATTCTGGCTCTTTTAAGAAGGGTGTTGTGAAGGTTTCGATTTACGCACCCCATCTTAAGCAATTTGATAAAATACTCGAAGAAGACAAACCATGTCAGGCATCTTGCATTAATTATCAAAGTTATTCACGTACACCTATCAGTCATAATCAAATAATCCATAATTTAACATTCATCAGTGCCTCAACGTAGCATCCACCACAAAATATAACATGATTCAATGACAAGCGCATGCCGACACATCTGCAAACTGACTCTTTAGTCTGCTCTATACACTAGCAAGTATCATTAGATCCCAACCAATTCAGTGTACACAATTCATCGACGACTTCCCTGCTTTTCCACTTTTTCTTCATCATTATCAT
>Ga0247831_1007627_pt1 | contig 11944 bp, 13 predicted proteins | sample LaCruzMarch2015__9_FD_192406 | JGI IMG/M metagenome (GOLD analysis project Ga0247831, IMG submission 192406) | Freshwater microbial communities from meromictic Lake La Cruz, Castile-La Mancha, Spain - LaCruzMarch2015_1m | ecosystem: Environmental > Aquatic > Freshwater > Lake | place: Spain...
TTTGGGTGGTCAATTTGAACCGAAACAAGGTGGTCAGTTTGAACTGGAAAGTGGTGGTCAGTTTGCTCCGAAATAGGTGGTCAATTTAGTCTGGAATTGGGTGGTCAATTTGACCGTTTTTTCCACTCGTACTTTCTTGGTAAATGGGGTTAATTGAACAGTATTGTTAGTATTGTCCATTGCTGTGTCTAACTCCTTAAGTGTTGTTTCTAATTCAGTCAAAATATCTGAACTTCCAATTGTTGTTGAGTTCAACTCTGAAATTAATGCTTCAATTTTTTGTTTATTTTCTAGAGAAAATTCTAAAGACGATAAAATTCGACCTAAATAAGATGACTTAGATTTTATATCCTCTAAAATGTCTCTATTTGCTTCTAAATAAAAGAAAGGTATTTCGTCAAAATAAAAGCTTAGTTCTTTGTCATATTCAATGTCAAACCAATTAATATCTTCATTCAAAAACTCTTCCCATTGGTCAATGAAAAACTGTTGTTTTCGGAAAGTTTTATTATTTTCTTTTATGATAGTCCTAAAAGCCATTATCTGATTTCCATCTGCTGAAATACCAATTCTGTCGGCTTTAAAGACATCATTCCAAACCTCATTGAATTAATTTGTTACGTTACCGTCTTCATCAAGCGGAACAAATAAAATATCTACAATTATTGTATCATCAATATGTTCTTCGCAATAGAAAAAATCATCGTTAGAAATAAAGTGAGAATTTGTTAATGCCAACTGTAATGCTTTTAGCAAAGTAGTTTTACCTGCATTATTTGTCCCAACCAAAACAGTTGTGTTTTCAAAATCAACTTCAATATTCCTGAAGCCTCTGAACCCTTTTATTCTTACAGATTGTAATCTTATTCTCATTATTTGTCTCTATTTTTACGCTAGTAAAGCATACCTTACTTATTGTCTTATATCTCCTGATTAATTAGCTCTACTTTATTATCTTTCAATTCTTTAGGTTGTTCAACCGAACAACATTTTACTAAAGCATTTGCAACGTGCCACATTAAAACGGGTGGAACTGCGTTTCCAATTGCTCTGTATTGTCTGTTTTCTGAAACTACATCTAATTTGAATGATTCAGGAAACGATTGAATGTTTGCTGCTTCTCTCGGTGTAAATCTTCTGTATTTTCCGTCCACCATCAAAACAGGATCTGTTCCGTTTAAACTCACTTTTGCCAAATGCGAGCTTATAGTGTTACAAGGTTGCTCCAAATCTTGAACTCTGCCTTTATTCATTTTTTCACGAACACGAAGCATTCCATCAACTGCTCTCTGACTGAAAAACCATTTATTGTCAAGGTCTGCTTGTGGGTCAATCACTTGTTTTAGTTTAATTTTTGAGCCATTAAGTGTATTGGATTGTGGAAATCGAAAATTGAAATAATCATCAAATTCTCTAAAACCAACAATAAATACTCTTTCCCTTTTTTGTGGTACCCCAAATTCAGAAGCGTTTAAAAGTTTGTGATGAATGTAATATCCTGCTTTTTCAAATTCTTTAACAATCATTGGAAAAGCTTGTCCTTTATTGGCTGATAAAAGTCCTTTCACGTTTTCGCCAATGAAAAAACGAGGTTTTTTTTCTTTTAAAACATTAACCATTTCAAAAAATAATTTTCCTCTATCGTCTTTATAGCCAAGTCGTGGAGGATTTTGAGCACTTATAGAAAATGATTGGCAAGGAAATCCACCAAGTAAAATATCGTGGTCAGGAATGTTATTCGGCTCAATATCTCTAACATCTTTAGTTTCGCATTTATGCTCAAAATTGCTGTTGTAAATAGCAGTTGCATAACTGTCATTATCGGCTGCATAAACAACTTCAAAAGGCAATTCTTTAAAATGCTTTCCAAGGAAATTAAAGTCTCCTTGAATTCCTAAATCCATTCCTCCACATCCGCAGAATAATGAAGTTACTTTTAGTTTCTTATTTCTAATAGCTTTTCCCATTGCCCTGATGTTTTAGAAAATTCAACAACTAAATTTTTATCAACTTTCAAATTCCCTTGTTCGTATTGTTTCACAGGGTTTTGAATCATAAATATGTTTTTGGTATCATCATTTACAACCAAGTAATAAATGAAATAATTATCGCCCATTGTTTCGGCTGTGTCCCATTCGTTTGGTGTAAGTTTAAAGCGATTGTTGTTTGTTGCTTTTCGTGATTTTGTGGTTTTTACTTCGATATAGCGTTTCTTTTTTTCTAATTCAACACTTTGAATATCGTAACCAACCCCAAGCGGAGTTGGGATTTTATTTATCAAATGTTGTCTGTTTGATTTCTCTTTTGTTCTCAAATATTCGTGAGCCAAAATCAAACTTTCTCCATAGTCTCCAATGATTTTTGTAGGCACTTTTCTATCGCCAGTCATTCGAGAATAATATTCTTGAATAAGTGCAGAAATATTCTCTTGAGCTGCTTGATCAAGGTGCGGTGCAAAGGCTTCTATACCATCAAACTGATTAACAAAAGAAAACCAAGTTTCTTCAACTGCTGAAATTTCAGAATTTGAAATTTCTTGTTGTGTATAAAATCTGTCGTATTGGTTAAACCAAACGGCATTTCTCAAATGATAATCAATCGCTTCTTTATTTTCGGTATTTAGGTAATAGTAGTAACCTGTTCCTTTGTGTTGCAGAAGGTTTGCTAAAACCATATAATCCAAAATGTCACCTGCATATCTGCAAACATCACCATTTGAGGGATATGCTCCTGTTTTTTCGTTTCTTAATTGGTCATAATTGTGGTCATATTCAATTTTATCGGCTCTGTGTTTGAGAATCATTTTGGCAACATCTTTAGGATGTTTTCCGTCTCGTGTAACTCTCAAATCAAAGTAAGCACATTGGGTTAATTCCTCTGCTGTAACACTAAATGATTTTCCAGTGATTTTTTCTCCTTCGATTAATAACTGCAAAATGAAATTACAAGGTTTATATTTTACACCTCCTTCAATTTGCTTGATAATATTGTGGGATTTTATATGTCCGCCTGGATATTGGAATGAGTAAAGGAAGTAATTAAAGAACTCGTCCAAATATTGATTGTTTGCAAGTCTGATAGCCATTTTGCTTGGTTGAAGATGCTTTTCTTCTTCTTGTATAAATGCAAAAAGAGCTGAAATTTCCGTCCTCCAATTATCTATAGTTTTTTGAGTTGAAGAAGCATTTTTCTTAAAACCAAAAAGGACATTATTTAAAACCGCATTAAACTCTTTTTCTGGCAACACTTCCATTTCTGAAATAGATGTTGCTACATAAAGTAAAACTTCTTCAACATCATTTTTAAAACGTGGTCTTACGTGATGCAAACGAAAAAAGTATTCGTCAGGAATTTTATATTTCTGTTGTTTACTCATAAATATTTTTTCAATGATTTTGCTAAAACCTCTGCCAATAGGGGAGGAACAGCATTACCAACTTGTTTATATTGACTTGTTTTACTTCCTAAAAAAATAAAAGTGTCAGGAAATGATTGAATTCTTGCACTTTCCCTCACTGTTGGCACACGATTAAATTTGTAATGAAAATGATGTCTGTGTCCTGTATCTATTGTGAAACTTGGTTTTTTGCTATTAAGTCTAGTCCAAGCAATATTTACATTTCTTGTTTTGTGAAGATGCTCGGGTAAATTTTTGTAATTACCTCCATCAGGAACCATAGAAATAATTTCAATCGTTTGGTCATTGTGGTTTGTAATTTCGTGATTAAACAAACCTCTTGAACCTTCTCGAATTTTTTCTTGAAATTCAGATTTTGATTTTAATGGGTATTTTGCCCCGTCTGCAATTGATTTTTCAGGCAAATCAGAAATGGCTTCACTTGATGATACAAATTCAGGATTTTTAATTTCAGGGAACTTGAAGACTTCCTTTCCTTTTGTTCCTATGAAAAAAGCTCTCCTTCTGTTTTGGGGAACGCCAAATTCAGATGCTAAAAGTACTTTGTAAACTACATTGTAACCCAATTTTTCAAAATCTTCAATAATGTTGTCTTTTACAACTCCTTTACCCATTGAAACAATGTTTGGTACGTTTTCCATTAGGAAAACTTGTGGTTTGTAAAACTCCACAAAACTCACAAATGATTTATAGAGTTTGTTTCTTTCGTCATCTACAATTCTTTTTCCTGCAATAGAAAAACCTTGACAAGGCGGTCCGCCAATGATGATGTCTGCTTTTTTTATTCCTGTCTTTTTACTTATTTCTTTTGGTGTTTCGTTAAATAAGTCAGCAACCAAACCTTTAGAACCGTTGTGATTGTGTTTAAAGGTTTTTATGGCATCTTGCCAATGGTCAATACCAAGTACCACGTCATAACCAGCCTCAATAAAGCCATATGAAAGACCTCCACAACCACAAAATAAATCTATAACTGCTGGTTTGTTCATTATTATATATTTAAATTCTTAGCTATACCATTCGGTAATTTTTCATCAAACCAATGCCAAATATCAAAGCGATAAGTCCCTTTTTCCCACCAATAAAAATCAACTTCAATTTCATCATCTGTACTATTTGGAATGTTACCAAACTCTTCCCACATTTTTTTTAGATTAGCTATTGTCATATCTTCTTATTCGCTTTAATATATATGGCTCTTTCTTCCGCTACTTTCAGTGCTTCAATTCCTAAATCTTCGTCTTGAATTTCATACAAAATCTTGTCACTTAGGAACGAAACCAAAAGTTCGTTTGCGTTATAATCGTATATGTCGGAAAGTTTTAGAACTACTTCTTTTGTGATTTTTCGTTCTCCACGTTCCATTTTGCTTAAAATAGCTACATCAATATCGAGCAATGCAGCAACTTTTCGCAATGGAAGTTCCTTTTCCTCTCTAATGCGTCTTAGTTTTTCGCCTATTGTTTCTGTTGACATAATTTCTGTTGACATAATGTGTCAAAGTTAAAAAAGATAATTAATTTGTTTCTAATTATTTCAAACTATTTTCAACATACCTTTCAACTGTTTGGAAATTACTCACTGAGATTTAAGTGTTTTAAAAGTATTCAAAAAAGTGAATAAAGCTTAATGTTCTTATAAATGATATGGGCAGATTACATCCCCTCGCCCCGACGAAAGCGGAAAGCTTTGCGAACAAGTGCTCACAGCCACAAGCTGAAAAAAGCGATCGAAGAAAGCTCTTTTGCTGCTTTTTTCGTGGCGGAATGCAACTTGGAGTAAACTTGCAGCTGTAGGCGGAGTGCGCAGAATGTGTGTTGCAAGGCGCCCAAAAACAACTAACAATAACTACAATATTTAGAATCGGGATTGTGTGAAATTACTTCTTCTGTTTCGTATAGTTCTGTGATGATATCTGTTACCAAATCCACTAAAGAATTGCAGACGTCTTCTGTTGTGCCATCTTCAATGTTTAAATTGTAGTTGGCTTTTACGTCCACTAAGGAAATGATTTTTGCCTCCGCAGGGAAATGGTTGAAGCGTTCCTTGAAAAATAAACAATACAAGGCCAATTGCACGGCGTGTTTACAGTTTTTAAATGACAAAATGGGAGTATCAAGTTGTTTGAATTTTACGTCTTTATCCGTCACCTTTCCACTTTTGTAATCAATCACTCGGTAGTTATCTCCTACTTTATCGATACGATCTACTAATCCGCTGAAATGAATCCGCTTTTTTGTGCCATTTACATCAATTTCAATTGATTTTGTCAATTTCATTTCAAGCATAATGATGTCAATTGGCTCGCTGCTTTTGTTCACAAATTCTCGCTCTTCCATCAATAAATTGCGTGTTATTACCATCGCCATTTCGTAGCTCAAGAGATTTTTTCCTTTCAAGAAAAGGGATTCATCGCCATTGAAATGCTTCATAAATTGCTTGTGAAGAATCTGTTTGTATTGACTAATCATTGTGTCAATTCCAGAAACGGATAAAGGCGGAGGTGTAAGTGTTTTCTTTGTCCCATCGGAGGTGTAGTGCGCATAAGGCGTATATAATTCCTCCAAGGTATCGTGAATGAAAGTTCCAAAAGTGTTGGCTTCCAGTTCTTCCTCGACGTCTTGATCTTCGCCCAAATCAGCCAAGTAACGGTAATAGAAATCCAAGGGACAAGCCAAATATTTATTCATCGCAGAAGCGGAAAGCGAACGTTCAAAAAAGGCATCCAACCGAGTAATAATTTCGGGTGTTTTTTGAATTTCGTTCAGTGCTTGCATTTTTTCTTGTGGAAAAGGAACGTTGTAAAAATGGCGATTGATGTGAATTTTAGGGTTGGAACGCGTCAATTCTAATTCCAATTGGGTGATATAGCGACTGGCTTCATTGCTTCCAATTTGCTCAATTGCAGTGGTATAAGTTAAAGTGAGTTTTTTACATTGGTTCAGCAAGCGGTAAAAATGATGCGCATAAATTCCTTGTTTGTCGCGCGTGGAAGGTAATCCCAAACCATAACGCAAGTCCATCGGAATAATCGTTTTGATTGGGTTTGTGCTCGGTAATTTTCCTTCGTTGAGACCAAGCACCATAATATTTTCAAAATCCAACAAGCGCGTTTCTAATAATCCCATAATTTGTAAACCATTGATGGGATTTCCGTGATAAGCAATGCTTTTTTTGTTCCAATGTTGAAAGAACAGCAATTTAAAACTGCGCAAATTAAAGTAAGGAATGTTTTCGCTCAAAATCTGTTGAAATCCAACGAGTGCTTCATCGAAAATCGCTAAAATGTTGCGTTCAAATGCGGCGGTTGAAGGCATCAAATTCAAAAGTAAGGTGTTGATTTTACGCACGCAATCCATTGCAAGCTGCCAATCAATTTTCCAATCAGTATTCATCAGCTCCAACAATTCCATCACTTTTGCATCCAAGGGAAGATTGGCCACATTTTGAAAGATTTTATTCTTGCGAATCGTTTCTTGCTCCACATTAATCAATGCTTGTTTTTCCTTCAGTCCAAATGCAGAAATCGTAAATACGTGATTGATAATTCGCTGCAGGTCTTTGTGATAAATTGCTTGCGTTTTGAATCGACCTTTGTTTTCTTGAATTTCAAATAATAATTCCACCCACGTTTTAACAGGAGTTTGATTTAGAGGTAAGCCTAAAGTAATATTTGCTTTACCAACATTCGCAGGAATATTTTTCACCATCGAACTGATCAAACTCTCGTCAGCTAATAAAATCAAGGTTTTATTAATTTCTACTTGACTTAGTTTCGCAAGTTCGGTAGCCGCTACTTTTACTTGTCCGGTATGTTGCGCACATTCTACAATGTCAATCGCTAATTCTTTTTCCAATAACTCGTTTTGAACGAACGTAGGTTTTTGAATTTCAAGTGTTTGAAGATTTTTACGTATAAATGTTCCTGCTTCGTGCGCTTGATTTTTAAAGTAGAAATCATCGACATCAACAATATAATCAGCTTGTTTCAGGTTTTTTAATTTTTTAATGATTGTCAATTCCGAAGTTGAAAGCGCATTGAAACCTGCAAAAATGAAGTGTTTTCCTTCTCTATCTTTTATTAAGTCAATGTCTTCAGCTATTTTTCGATAGGCTAAAGCGGAAGTAATGTAATCGTTTGCGCGCACTTTTATATGCAAACCTTCATAGTAAACAGGAATCCGATCCCAAAACTCCATAAATTTTTGCTGTGAAACCGATAATTTATCATCGTCGATATTCCAACTTTCCAATTCTTTAATGGCTTTTAGATTTTTGAAAACCTGTGCGTGGTCGAGCATATAGCGGTCAATGTCTTCAAAATCGCTCAATAACATCGTTCCCCAAGTCAGAAAATCTTCAAATGTCACCTCTTTACCTTCAGGTGTTTTTTGGTAAATTTCAAAAAGGTAAAGCAAGAGACGTGTTTTATCAATGATTGGCAGCGAATAACGTTTTACCCAGCGATCAATCGTCGTGATTTCAGGAGAAAAAATAGGTTTTTCATACACCGATACAAGTGATTTTACGAGGTATTTTGACGCGCGTTCAGAAGGTAAAATGATTACTAATTTACGTAAATCAAAATCGTTTTCTTTGATAAAATGAGCAAGTCTATCGGTGAAATTCATAGTCTATTTTTTAGTTAAGAAGGTCAAATATCCTGTTCTATTGATACTTTTAAAAAGTACTTTAGGGTAATATGCTTCAAACAAGGGCGGATTTTTCAGTTTTTTCTTTTTATCTAAAACAAAGCGAAAAGCCGTTGTTTTCTTCTCTTGTAATTCAATGAAATCGATTTGTTGACGGGTATGACTTCTCCAGAAAAAGTAAGCGAAATTTTTACCATTCATTTTGTTCCATTTAATTCGTTCGGCAATCAACCAATTTTTCCAAAGTGCGTCCTCGTCGATACGCATCGATAAAGGATTAAAATTATTGATGAGCGCATTTCTGATTCCATTATCTGCAAAATAAACGAAGTGCAATTTTTTCAATTCATATTTCTGTTCGGTGTGATAACTGGGTAATAAAAACAGAATGTGTGCTTTTTGAAGCAGTTCTAAGTAGCGTTGAACGGTTTCATTATCAACCCCAATTTTCTCTGCAATTTGATTGTAAGAAATCGCTTCTCCAACCAAATGTGCAGCAATTTGCAAGGTTCGTATCAAAGCCGCTTTTTTATTTACTCGGTCTTCCACACCCAATTGTGTTGCGATGGTTTCATCTACGATTTTCAATAAAAGTTCGGCTGCATTTTCTGGGAAATCTGCAATCTGTGGGTAATTTCCAAAAATCAAGCGGTGTTCTATTCGTTGGTCTTCACGTGCCATTCCATAGATTTGTGTCAGCTCGTAGTAAGTCGGCGCAGGAAGATAATAGTCTAAACCTTCCCATTTCAAAGCTTCTTTTAATTCTTCAATTATTGGCGGTTCAAAAGCACAAGAAAGAATCACACTCGCTTTTATACTTTCCGAAAGCACTTCATTTAGCACCTGCTGCAAGGAATCAAAAAGTTGTGCATTTCCAACAACCACGAATTGAAATTGGTTAAAATACCAACGCATTTCTTCTTCCGTAAGCTGTGAGAATTTGCTGCGAATTTTCTTGTTTTTGAAGTCAACCACTTCATATTTCACGTCAAGTTGTTGCAGGCATTTTTCTGCGAAAGGCATTTTTCCAACACTCGGTGGACCTGAAAGCAGAATGATTTTATTTGTTTTTAGTTGTTCTGTGAAGCTCGATTCTATAATGCGTTGCATGAAAAATTATCTTTAAAATTTGGGTTCTAAAGATACTTTATTTTGGTAGATAAATGAGTTAAAAACGCGAGATTAAAATTTTATTTGCGGAAAGTATTAGTTTTTCAAGGACAACAAAACTATTCCACCAATAACAACAGCAAACAATCCAAGTCCAATTTTTGCTCTACCTGATTCGGTAACTTGTTTGTTTGTTCGTTCAACTGCTGCAACAAATGAAAGATCTTTTTCGTGTGCATGATTTTTAAAATAGATTGAATTAGTATCGATTTTAATTGCAATACCTTTGTAGTATTTGATACTTTCATAAGTTTCTGTTACATTATTGTAAACTGAAATATATTCTTCACGTAGGTTTATGATTCCGTTAGCACATTTTTTCCAAGCAGTGTATTTTAGGATATCATATCCTTCTGATGAGTACAAGTAACTATCGCGCAATTCCAACAAACCCACTTTTTCATACTCAAAATTGGTTGTTTCTCCTTGAAAGAATAGGTGAATTTTGTTTGCTTTTTCAGTACAATTTATTGTTGAAATAGGAGTATAGGATGCAAATTCAGAAGTGTAAATTGTTGAACATGCTGTCAGGTATAAATATTGAATTCCTAAGAATAATAGACTATAAATTCGTTGTTTCATGTTTCATAAAAATAGTGATTGAAATTAAGAAACATTTTTTCAATAATAAAACTAAATTTCATTTTATTAAAGTTAACTTTAAAATCTATTGCAACTCTTTTTATTTTCAAATCGTTATAACAAGTTGTTTCTTAACTTTGATAAAAAAATGAATTTTTTAAAGCTTTTTTTCTTTGTTGGTTTTTATTGTTTCACTTACAATTATTCATTTTCACAAGAAGTGACTGAAGATGCTGAGGACGAGGAGGAACCAATCACATTTTCCGGAACACGAATTATCAGTGGACATTCTGTAAAAACTGTTGAAAAAGGTATTTTTGAAATGCGGATTGAACATCGTTTTGGGGACATCGCTGGAACAAATGGCGGAGCTCAAAGTATGTTTGGATTCGATAATTTATCAGACATGCGAATTGCTTTTGAATATGGAATCACAGATCAGTTAATGGTTGGATTTGGACGGTCTAAAGGCGCAAGGAATGCACCTAATTCTATTTCACCTTACAGTTCTTTGTTAGATGGATTTGTTAAATACAGTATTTTACAACAGAAAAAAGGGGAAATGCCATTATCGATGACAGTAGTTGCAGGCTCAACGTTTACTTATATGAAAGCTTCAACAGACGAATCTCAAGTAAATTATTTTCCGAAAACAGCTCATCGTTTTGCATATTTCACTCAATTAAACCTTGCAAAACATTTTGGAGATCGTTTTTCAATTGCTTTGATGCCCACTTATGTTTATCGAAATTATGTGTCGGCGGATGATCAAAATGGTTTGTTCGCTTTAGGAGGCGCATTTCGCTTGCGATTAACGAAGCGATTTGCTTTACTTGGTGAATATTATCACACTTTCAACAACAAAGATTTTAGACAAAATGTTTATCGAAATAGTTTGGGTGTAGCTTTGGAGTGGTTTACATTTGGACATAATTTCACTATTAACTTTACAAATTCAACAGGCCTTGGCGAGACACAATTTATTCCTTACACATCTGAAAATTGGTTAGATGGACAGTTTAGGTTTGGTTTTTGCGTAGGTAGAAAATTCTCATTTTAAAAAATAAAATCATGAAAAACACAACAATTTATTTGCTTTATTTTGCATTCCTTTGTTTATCGACTTCTGTTGCATTTATTCCAACAGATCATTTTGAAGTTACCGATGGCTATTCGATAGATTTTAAAAGTAAAGATCCATCTGGAACTTTTAAGAAAATGGAAGGTGATATTGATTTTGATGCTTTGAATTTAGAATCAAGTAAATTCAATCTTAAAATTGATGTTTCTTCGATTTCTACTGGAAATGGTATGCAGAATAAAAAAGCACAAACTGAAGAATGGTTTGATGCAAAAAAACACCCAATGATTAAATTTGTTTCTACTAAAGTTGAAAAAAAAGGTAGCGATTACAGCATTGTTGGAAATCTAACGATGAAAGGAATTACAAAAACAATTACGATTCCTGCAACACTTTCAGAGTCTGGAAATAAAATCACGTTTAAAGGAAATTTTAATGTCAATCGCATGGTTTTCAAAGTTGGAAAGAAAAGTGATATCGTTCCTGATGTTATGAAAATCGCCTATGTTGTCCCTGCTGTAAAGAAATAATTAATGTTTAAACATTAATTTATACTTGCAATAATTAGCGCTATTATCTCTTCAATAGTTGGTAGTTTATATGTAACGTATTATTACAAGTTGCTTTTTGACTTTTCAATGGTATTGCCAGTTTGGAAAATTGTTGCAGCTTATTTTTCCATTTCTTTAATTGCAGCTGGAATTCGTTTTCTTTCCGATTTTTTACTAGCTAAATGGGGAGAATTAGTTTTTAATATACTTTTTGGTGCACTTACAATCGCAAGTATTATTCATCCTATTTTAATGAATGGCGATTTCGAAATGGCTGAAATGTATCCAGGATTTGCCATACCATTGTACTTTATTTTAACCTTAATTTGGTTGGCGTTAGCACCAGCTTTTATAAAAAAACCATTAAAATGAAATTTTTAGCAAGTCTATCAATTTGTATACTTCTTTTTAGTTGCACAAAAGATAAAGTAGCAGGAACGATAGTCGATCCAAATTGTATAGATTCTGTTTCATTTTCAACCGATATTTG
>Ga0247831_1007628_pt1 | contig 11944 bp, 10 predicted proteins | sample LaCruzMarch2015__9_FD_192406 | JGI IMG/M metagenome (GOLD analysis project Ga0247831, IMG submission 192406) | Freshwater microbial communities from meromictic Lake La Cruz, Castile-La Mancha, Spain - LaCruzMarch2015_1m | ecosystem: Environmental > Aquatic > Freshwater > Lake | place: Spain...
TGATAGTTAAATGAGGCATTTATAATATTGTCACTTTGCAAACGCCCTTTTTGCCTTTCACCAACATTCACAACATATTTACCAAAAGAGGCTGCCTCAATTATGCCACTAGAAGTATTGCCAATAAGCACTTTGGAATAATACATCGCACTAAAATAGTTTTCCTTTCCAAAGTTTTCTACACACAATACCCTCTCAGGGAATTCTTCTTTCAATTTCGCTATTTCTTTTCTATAAACTGATCCCATCGTATCAGCATTAGGCATTGTTATAACTAAAAATAGCTTTTCAGCAATTTGAGAAAGAGCTAATCTCATTTCAAGTGCATATTCTTTATTTAATTGCGTAGCAATAGTCTCAGGGTGAAAAGTTACTAGGGCAAATTCTTGGTTTAGTATTTTAAATCGACCGTAAAAAAGTGATTTTTCAATAGGTTTAAAACTTTCGATACCATCTAAACTTAAGGATCCTACTGTATGCACTCCATTACTACTGCCAATTAGTTCTGTGATTTTTTCAGAAAATGATGATGCTGCAGTAAAATGTAATATAGAAGCAATTGTAATTTGATGTCGATAAATATTATCAATGGCACCTAATGTCGTTTCTCCTCCATGAATATGAGCGAATTTAACACCATATGGAATACCTGCTTGGACAGCAGCACTCATTTCAAATCGATCACCTAGACAAAATACTAAATCGTATTTATTTGACTGCCAAAAATCAGCAAATTTGACTGCAGTTAATCCATAAGAGGTTGCAATAGATTGCTCATCATCATTTGACAATATTGAGGAGATTTTGTGAATAACACTATATCCATTTAGTTCAATTTCATTAATTGTAAATCCATGAAATTTTGACAAATGAGTCCCAAAAGCAATTATTTCTAATTCGAAAAAAGAATCATCCTTAAGCTTTGAAAGTAAAGGTAAGTAAATCCCATAATCTGCTCTTGAGCTTGTCAATACTCCTATTTTCATCGCAAGTCCGATAAACTTAATTTATCAAATTTATATTTATTAACAGAAAGTTTTTTTCCTATTATACTTTCCCAAATCATTGGAGAAATACCATCACCAGGTCTCAGGGCTATTAAATCACTTTCTGTAATTATATGTCCATTCGACAAATCATTTGCTAAATGAATACTTTTTCTGGCAATATTTATATTTTTTGTTTCGCTTTCACTAGGGGTTTTTATTCCATTACCACTTATTGCTAATTCAATATTTCTTATCGCTTCAACCATCGATTTCAACTCATTTGGCTCTAAAGATGCAACGTGATCTGGTCCTGGTAAATTTCTGTTTAAGGTAAAATGCTTTTCAATTATTGTAGCTCCCAATGCAACTGCAGCTATAGGCACTTCAATTCCCAAAGTATGATCAGAATAACCAACATTAACTCCAAATTTTTCTTTTAAGGTCAACATTGCCTTCAGATTAACATCTTTCAATGGTGTTGGGTATTCTGTATTACAGTGCAAAATCGAAATTTGATTTTTTGTAAGTCCATATTTTAAAAGTACTGAAATTGCCTTTTCAATTTCATCCTCAGTACACATTCCAGTAGACATTATAGTTGGTTTACCACATAAAGCTATGGCCCTTAGGTATGGAAAATTTGTTATTTCACCACTCGGAATTTTAAATAATGGCAAAGATAATTGGTTAAGATAATTTACTCCATCAACGTCAAAGGCAGTAGAGAAAAATTTTATTCCTCTTTCTTGACAATAAGAAATTAATTCTAAATGATTCTCATTTGATAATTCTAATTTCTTAAGCATTGCAAATTGAGAATTATCTCCGTCATTAATATTAACTATTTGATAATTCGCTTTTTTCGCATCAGGGCTAACTAGTTTTTCCGCTTTAAACGATTGAAATTTAATATAATCTACCCCAGCTTTAACAGCTTCATCTACAAGTTGCTTAGCTAGATTTAAATCCCCATTGTGATTCACACCTGCTTCTGCAATTATAATTGTATGTTTACTCATATACCTAATTTATCGCCGACTTTTAAAACAATATTTGATTCTATTTCAAAAATTTCTATAAAACTATCGGCAGTCTTAACTAAAAATCCTTCCTTTGTCTTAGCTAATAATTGTCCTGGAGTACAAATATATTCTGGCGCTTGTTCGATTAACCTTGCTTTGTTTATCCTAATTTGATTTCCATTTAATGTGGTAGAAGCCATAGGTCCAGGCTTATTTATTGATCTAATAAAATTAAAGAGATTTCTCGAAGACTGATTCCAGTATATTATCTCATCACCTATTCCTCTTCTGCCACAATAAAAACCTACTGGATGGATTGTATTTTGTACTATTCGTATTGAATTACCATCTTGAATTTCCTTAATAGCTTTATATAAAATCGAAGCACATTCTACATAAGCAATTTCAAGTAACGAATTATAATCATCCTCATCTGAGATGGGATAACACTGCTGCTTTATAATATCTCCAGTGTCAATTCCTTCATCAACATAATGAACGGTAATACCAAATTCTTTTTCATCATTAATTAGCGCCCAATTCAATATATTTCTACCTCTGTAAAATGGGAGCTTACCCACATGACAATTTATTACTCCTAATTTAGGAACATTTAGTATTAAAGATTTAAAAATTTGATTAAAACTCATCGAAACAAACAAATCCACATTGTATGATTCTGCAGTTTCGATAAATTCATTAGAATTAATTCTAACAGGCATTAAATAATCAATTTTATGTCTTATTGCAAAATCTTTCAGCGTATTATCATTTGTATCTGAACGAGGAACAATAAAAAGAATTTCAATTGTTTCATCTTTAATAAGCTTTTCAAAAGCTTTATGAGACCAAGGTCCATCTGCAAAATATCCTATTCTTATTTTTTTCATCTTTTATCTCACACTACTTGGGATATTAACTATTCTATCTTCCAAATACATGGCATTTATCTGCGCATCTTTTTGAAAGCCGGAATACAATGGAGATTTAAAAATCAATTGCCAAATTGGCCTTGTCATTACGCCATTCTCATTAGTCACTTTCAAAAAAGACTCTCTTTCATTTTTGTTTTCTAATTCCACACACATTAGCCAATAATTGGCTTTAGTATGTGCCAATTCAGTACGAAAGTAAATTCCTTTGGACTTAAAAAATGAATTATACTGCTGTGCCAATGATCTCTTGTTTTCAATAAACGAATTAAGTTGCTCTAATTGAGCGCAAGCTAATGCGGCATTAAGATTTGGCATTCTGTAATTATACCCAATCTCATCATGAACGTATTCATAAGGATGAGGAACTTTTGCAGTAGTCGTTAAATGTTTTGCCTTAATTCCTAACTCAACATCATTAGTTACAATAGCTCCGCCACCACCACTTGTTACGATTTTATTTCCATTAAAAGAAAATACTCCCAATTTGCCAAAACTTCCAATAGGTTTCGAATGATATTCACTTCCAATGGCTTCTGCTGCATCTTCCACCAGAGGAATATTCCATTTGTTGCATACTTTCAATAATTCATCTAAATGCACTGGAAATCCAAACGTATGCATAGGCATACACGCGGCAATTTTTTTATTCGTTTTCTTGTTGTAGCAAATTCCATTTCGCATCTCCCCAAATTCTTCCAAAAAAGCTTCGACAGCATTTGGAGAAAGCCCCATGGTGTCTATATCAACATCAATAAAAATGGGAGCTGCTCCATTATAAATTATCGCATTTACTGTAGCTATAAACGTTAGTGCTTGAGTAATAACTTCATCTCCGGCACTAACGCCAGTAAGTCTCAAAGCAACTTGTAAAGCTGATGTTCCATTTACTACAGCTATTGACTTATTTGTCCCAGAAATAGAAGACATCATTACCTCGAACTTATCAACATAGGCGCCAACTGACGAAACAAAAGTAGAGTCTATCGTATCTAAAACATAATTCTTCTCGTTTCCTAAAAATCGAGGCTCATGTAATGGGATAAACGCTTTATTATCAAATTGGTTTTTGATGAAACCAATTACTTCAGAATAATTAGACATTATAAATGTCAGATTTATATTGTTGCAAATTTTCCTTTTTAGAAAACCAATCAACTGTTTCAGCTAAGCCCTCTTGTAGGCTATAATTTTGTTTCCAGTCAGTGAACGATTTCAATTTCTCATTTGATCCAAATAATCTAAAAACTTCTGACTTTTCTGGTCTTAGCCTGATTGAATCCGAAACAATCTTAGCCTTCGGATTTATTTGATTTATTAATAACTGTGCTAATTCGCCTATGGTAATTTCCGATTGAGTAGCGATGTTAACTTCGTGCCCGATTAGTTTTTCACATTCTGCAATTTTCAAAAATCCATTTACCGTGTCTTTAACAAAAAGTAAATCTCTTGTCGGTGTAACATCGCCTAGCTTTATATCTTCAATTCCACTTAATAACTGAGAAATAATAGTTGGTATAACTGCCCTAGCAGATTGTCTAGGACCAAACGTATTAAATGGTCTAACAATCGTCAAAGGTAAATCAAAAGATCTATAGAATGAATCAGCAATTGCATCTGCGCCAATTTTTGAAGCCGAATAAGGTGATTGAGGCTGCTTGGGGTGCAGTTCTGTTATAGGTACAAATTGAGCAGTTCCATAAACCTCTGACGTAGAAGTGACTAGGATTCGGCTAATTTGATTGTCTCTTGCAGCTTGAATAATATTAAGAGTACCTTTAACATTGGTATCAATGTATGAATCAGGAGAGTGATAGCTAAAAGGAATAGCAATCAAAGCTGCAAGATGAAATACAATATCAACACCTTTCATAGCCTCTCTTACACCATTCGGATCGCGAATATCGCCAGCAAAAAATTCAATCTTGTTTTTAGTTTCTGCAGGAATTGAATCTAACCAACCATATGAATTAAAAGAATTATAATATACAAAAGCTCTTACATCATATCCCTCGTGAATTAATGCTTCAGTTAAATGTGATCCTATAAATCCGTCAGCACCTGTAATTAAAACTTGTTTCTTTTGCATGGACATTTAGCAATAATTATTTTGAAATAAATTCTTTAGGCAACTTGTTCCACTCACTTGGTGGCAATGCTTTAAAGTAATCGTAGGTTTTCTTCAACCCTTCTGCTCGATCTACCTTAGGCTCCCACCCTAAAATCGTTCTTGCTTTGGTGATATCTGGTTGTCTTTGTTTAGGATCATCCACCGGCAATTCCTTGTACACGATATTCACAGTGGATCCTGTTAGCTTCAATACTTCCTCTGCAAAATCCTTTAAACTAATTTCATTCGGATTACCAATATTTACTGGTTGTGTGTACTCACTTAATAACAATCTATAAATGCCTTCTACTAAATCATCCACGTAGCAGAAGCTTCTTGTTTGTGAACCATCGCCAAATACCGTCATGTCCTCGCCTCTTAATGCTTGACCAATAAATGCTGGTAATGCTCGTCCATCATTCAGACGCATTCTTGGCCCATAGGTGTTGAAGATGCGGATGATTCTTGTTTCTACTTGGTGGAAGGTGTGGTAAGCCATCGTGATGGATTCCATATATCGTTTTGCTTCATCATACACCCCTCTTGGACCCACTGGATTTACATTGCCCCAGTATTCCTCGGTTTGCGGATGCACTAATGGATCTCCGTATACTTCACTTGTACTTGCTACTAGTATTCTTGCTCCTTTTGCTTTTGCTAAACCTAAACAATTATGTGTACCCAATGCACCCACTTTTAATGTCTGGATAGGAATCTTTAAATAATCTATCGGACTTGCTGGGGATGCAAAATGTAAAATATAATCCAAGCTTCCTTCTATCTCAATATATTTTGTGATATCATGATGGATGAATTCAAAATTTGGATTCGATCTTAGGTGCTCGATATTCATCAAGTCACCCGTGATCAAATTATCCATCGCAATTACATAGTAGCCTTCCTTGATAAAACGATCACACAAATGCGATCCTAAAAATCCTGCAGCTCCTGTAATTAATACTCTTTTTTGACTCATGTTGTTGCTTGTTGATTCGTACTTTTTATTGATTGAGTCTTATTTTGTCTTGATTGATTCAGCTCTACCAATACTCTCATAATGGTACCCTAGTTCCCTCATCTTGTATACATCAAATAAGTTTCTACCATCAAATATGATCTTGTGTTTGATCTCCTTATCCATGCGCTCAAAATCGGGTGTTCTAAACTCACTCCACTCAGTGGCAATAATCAATGCAACGGCATCTTGTAAGGCCTCATATTGATTGGCTGCATATTTTATCTTGTCTCCAATCTGCGCTTGCACATTTGGCATCGCCTCAGGATCATAAGCAGTAATGGTTGCACCCATCGCTGTCAAAGCTTCTATGATACTCAAAGCTGGCGCTTCTCTAATATCGTCTGTATTGGGCTTAAACGCTAGTCCCCACAATGCAATTTGTTTGCCTTGTAAATCTCCATTGTAATAAGCCTTGATCTTTTCTACTAAATGTAATTTTTGATTGGCGTTCACTTTCTCCACCGCTTTTAAAATCTCAAAAGCATAATTCACTTCATCTGATGACATAATTAAAGCTTGTACATCTTTTGGAAAACAAGATCCACCATAACCAATGCCTGGGAATAAAAATCTTTTTCCGATTCTTTCATCTGATCCAATCCCTCTTCTCACCATGTCCACATCCGCGCCCATGCGCTCACATAGTTGTGCAATCTCGTTCATGAAAGAGATCTTAGTAGCAAGAAAACTATTCGCTGCATACTTCGTTAACTCAGAACTACGCTCATCCATAAAAATCACTGGGTTACCCTGTCTTACAAAGGGCGCATATAAGTCACTCATTAATTTCTTTGCACGCTCTGATCTTGTTCCTACCACCACTCTGTCTGGCTTCATGAAATCATCCACCGCCACTCCCTCTCTTAAAAACTCAGGGTTGCTTACTACATCGTATTCACCAGCATAATTTTTTGCAATCGCCGCACTTACTTTATCCGCTGTGCCCACCGGTACTGTGCTTTTGTTCACAATAACTTTATATCCTTTTAAAATCTTTCCTAAATGATCCGCTACACCCAATACATATTTTAAATCCGCACTACCATCCGCTCCCGGAGGTGTAGGCAATGCTAAAAAGATAATCTCTGCATCCTCCACCGCTTCTTCTAGCTGTGTTGTGAATTTTAAACGCGCTTCCTTGATATTTCTTAAAAAGATTTTCTCTAAGCCAGGCTCGTAAATCGTGATTTGACCTCCGCTTAATTTTTCTACTTTCGCTTTATCAATGTCCACGCAAGTCACTTTGTTACCTGTCTCTGAGAAACAAGTGCCTGTTACTAATCCTACGTATCCTGTGCCTACTACTGCTATTTTCATCTAATTAAAACTTATTTTTTATTTCTTCAATTGTTTTAATAATTCCATCTTTCAAATTAATTTTTGAATTCCATCCAAGCATATTTAACTTACTTGTATCCATTAATTTTCTTGGTGTGCCATCTGGCTTTGATGTATCAAAAACGAGCTCTCCTTCATATCCAACCTCTGCAACTATCAAATCTGCTAGTTCTTTTATAGAAACATCCGTACCACAGCCAATATTCACTAAACCCTGTTCATTATAGTATTGTAATAAGAAATAACAAGCATCGGCTAAATCGTCTACATGTAAAAACTCCCTTCTTGGAGTACCTGAACCCCAAATGGTAACAGTTGAATCATTATTCTTTTTTGCTAAAACTATTCTTCTAATTAAAGCAGGAAGTACATGTGAATTTTCAGGATGGTAATTGTCATTGGTACCATACAAATTTGTAGGCATTGCGGAAATAAAATTACAACCGTACTGTGTTCTATAACTGTCACACATTTCAATACCAGCAATTTTTGCAATTGCATAGGGCTGATTGGTTGGCTCTAAGTATCCACTTAGTAAGTATTCTTCTTTTAATGGCTGTGGTGCCATTTTAGGATATATACATGAAGAACCTAAAAACAATAATTTGATAACCTTATTCAAATAAGCCGCATTAATAATATTCGCCTCAATCATTAAGTTATCGTAAATAAATTCTGCTCTATAGGTATTGTTAGCGTGTATGCCTCCCACTTTGGCAGCAGCAAGTATTACATATGCTGGTTTTTCTTTTTCAAAAAAATCATTTACAGCTTGCTGATTTCTTAAATCTAATTCACTTGAAGTCCTTGTAACAATATTATTATATCCTTCTTTTCTTAATTTGCGTTCTAATCCAGAACCTACCATTCCTCTATGTCCAGCAATATATATTTTAGCAGTTTGCTCCATGCTTATAATCCGCTTTGTTTAATGTACAATTCCTTTTTAAATAAGGAAACATCACTAGCTACCATCTCTTTCACTAAGGCTGCTAAATCATACTTTGGCTTCCAGCCTAATTTAGACATTGCTTTAGTTGGATCTCCAATTAATAAATCAACTTCAGTTGGTCTATAATATTTAGGATCTACTTTCACAACAACTTGGCCTTCATCCAATTTGAATTCTCCATTATTTTTTACAACATAGCCTTCTTCTGCTTCATCTTTACCTCTAAAGCCTAGTTCAATTCCCAACTCTGCAAAACTCATTTTTACAAAATCGCGAATTGTAGTAGTTATGCCTGTTGCCAAAACAAAGTCTTCCGGTTTTTCTTGTTGCAAAATCAAATACATTCCTTCAATATAATCCTTTGCATGACCCCAGTCTCTTTTTGCATCTAAATTTCCCAAGTATAAACAATTATCAATACCTAATGCAATTTTTGCTGTTGCTCTTGTAATTTTTCTTGTTACAAATGTTTCACCTCTTTGGGGTGACTCGTGATTGAACAAAATACCATTACATGCATACATGTTATAGGCTTCTCTATAGTTTACTGTAATCCAATATGCATATAGTTTTGCAACAGCATAAGGAGAGCGTGGATAGAATGGAGTAGTTTCAGATTGAGGTACTGCTTGAACTAATCCATACAATTCCGATGTAGATGCTTGGTATATTTTTGTTTTCTTAGTTAAACCCAATAAACGAACGGCTTCTAAAATTCTTAACGTTCCAATACCATCTGCATTGGCTGTGTATTCGGGTTCTTCAAAACTTACATGTACATGGCTCATAGCGGCTAAGTTATATATCTCATCGGGTTGAACCTCTTGAATAATACGAATCAAATTAGTACTATCAGTTAAGTCGCCATAGTGTAAATGAAGATGTCTATGTGTAGTATGTGGATCTTCATAAAGATGATCAATTCTTTGTGTATTAAACAATGAAGACCTTCGTTTAATTCCATGAACTTCATAACCTTTGTTCAATAAAAACTCCGCCAAGTAGGCTCCGTCTTGTCCAGTGATTCCAGTAATAATTGCTTTTTTCACTTTGTATTATTTTAATTTCTATATTCTTCCAATGCTAAAATATTGATATCCTAATTTATTCATCTTATATACATCAAATAAGTTTCTGCCATCAAAGATGATCTTGTGTTTGATTTCTTTTTCCATACGCTCAAAATCTGGTGTTCTAAACTCACTCCACTCTGTTGCTATAATCAATGCTGCTGCATTTTGCAATGCTTCATATTGATTACTTGCGTATTGTATCTTGTCTCCTATTTGACCCTTTACATTCGGCATCGCTTCTGGATCATAAGCCGTAACTGTGGCGCCTGCATTTGTTAAAGCATCAATAATACTCAAGGCTGGTGCTTCTCTAATATCGTCTGTATTCGGCTTAAAGGCTAAGCCCCATAATGCAAAATGCTTGCCTACTAAGTTGCCGTTATAATAAGCCTTGATCTTTTGAACTAAATGTAGTTTTTGATTGGCGTTGACTTTTTCTACCGCTTTTAAAATCTCAAATTCATATTTCACTTCGTCCGATGACATGATTAAAGCTTGCACATCTTTTGGGAAACATGATCCACCATAACCAATGCCTGGGAATAAAAAACGTTTGCCAATTCTATCATCCGATCCAATCCCTCTTCTTACCATATCCACATCCGCACCCATGCGCTCACATAGTTGTGCAATCTCATTCATGAATGAAATCTTAGTTGCTAAAAATGAGTTCGCTGCGTACTTCGTTAACTCAGAACTACGCTCATCCATAAAGATCACTGGGTTACCCTGTCTAACAAATGGTGCGTATAAATCACTCATTAATTTCTTAGCTCTGTCCGATCTTGTACCAACAACTACCCTGTCTGGTTTCATAAAATCATCCACCGCCACACCCTCTCTTAAAAACTCGGGGTTACTCACCACATCGTATTCACCTTTGTAGTTCGCTGCAACCGCTGGACTTACTTTGTCTGCTGTACCCACCGGCACCGTACTCTTATTGACAATAACTTTGTATCCTTTTAAAATTTTTCCTAAATGATCCGCTACACCCAATACATATTTTAAATCCGCACTGCCATCCGCACCCGGTGGTGTAGGTAATGCTAAAAAGATAATCTCAGCATCTTCCACCGCTTCTTCTAGCTGAGTGGTGAATCTTAAACGCTCCTCTTTGATATTTCTTAAAAATATTTTTTCAAGTCCTGGTTCGTAAATCGTGATTTGACCAGCACTTAATTTTTCTACCTTGGCTTTATCAATGTCCACGCAAGTCACTTTATTACCCGTCTCTGCGAAACAAGTTCCTGTTACTAATCCTACATATCCCGTACCTACTAGAGCTATTCTCATTTACTTTTAATATTAAGTAACCAAGAAGATGACTGTATTTTCACACCCAACCCATCAATTAATTCAATTCCCAATTCAATACAAATAGGTCTTTCTGGAATAGTATCATTATTTTGATCACCTCCATTTGCAAATGCAAGTTTATACTCTTTTCCAAATTGATTGAATATCATTTTAATTGACTCCACAACTGTTATATCCTTATCAATAGAAAGAAAGCATTTGTCAACCAATCTTAGGTTTTCAACAATAAAAACCCTTTCATTTTCATCCTGGAACTCTTTAGACCCTTTTAATGCTCTTTGTAAATCACTGTTTACTATTACAAATAACTTGTCTCCATTCTCTTTTGCATTTTGAAAATACTCAATATGCCCCTTATGTATTGGATTGAAGTAACCACTGACTATTATTGCTTTTTTCATTTATATAAAACAAACCCATTTTTAACGCACTTTACTGCGCACCGAATGACTATTGTTTGCAAAATTCGAATCCTATTAACAAAAAATCAAACAGTTGTTGTGTTTGAATTTTAACTGAACTTCTATTTGAAAGTAACAACAAGTAGCTATCGGTCCAATGGACCAAACTAATCAAAAACAAGAAGGAAACATAATTTTAATTATTATTGACATTAGAATTACTCCAAATACTTAACATTTTCCAAAAAATTCTTTGGGTCAATCTATCCTCAACCGTACATCTTCAACACCACCCCTACCCCTTCCAAATGCTCTTTCTTGAACTCATCCATTCCAAAAAGAGCAATACGAATCTTCTTCTTTATCAACTGTTCGACCTTTTCAATCAGTTGAAACATGTAAGTCCGGTCAACCTCCCCTACCAGAATAAGATCTATATAATGTGAGTTTTTACCCTCTGCTAAATCTCCTGTGAGATACACTTGAGAAACATCACCCAATTTATTAAGTATATGCTCCATAATCTGGTCGATACCAATGTATTGTAATATAACATTGCGTAAAGAGACAAACATAGGATGTTCCTTGTTGACCCCATATTCCTTTACCTTGGTATTTTCTTCATTGGTATATTCCTTGATTAGATGCATTTCTGTAAGCTTGCCTAATTCTAGTCTAACGGTATTGCTACTTACATCAAATTCTCTTTCAAGGCCACGAAGAAAAACACGGGTATTTGGATTTAAAAAAAGGCGGGTAAGGAGCTTTAGCCGTATCTTACCGGTGAAA